>Ga0081606_1000063_pt1 | contig 97980 bp, 76 predicted proteins | sample EareggfetidaYelm_FD_71127 | JGI IMG/M metagenome (GOLD analysis project Ga0081606, IMG submission 71127) | Earthworm egg capsule microbial community from the University of Washington, USA - E. fetida Yelm (SPADES assembly) (version 2) | ecosystem: Host-associated > Annelida > Reproductive system...
GGTGGTGCCAACCGGGAAAGCGACGGCCCTCGTAGTGGTCGAGCCCGAGTTCTCCCTTCAAGTCCTCATAGACGCGCTCGGTTCTCCAGCGCTGCATGACGAGGCGGATGAGTTGCTTCTTTGTCGGACGGCCCGGTACGGAGACGAGGAAGTAGTTGGCTGGCTCAGGCTCGCCCTCGCGCCACTCAATGAGAAGCCAGAGGGGCTCTTGTTGGCCCTTGGGCACTCCGGCGGCGACGACGCGACGCAGGGCAAAGCGCGCCCAGAGTTCCTCACGGGTGCCGCTGCGCCAGGTACAGCGTCGAAAGCCCCCACGCTCGTGGATGCTCGAAGCCATGTCCTTGACGCTCACCGCCTCGCCGTGAGGGCGCCCCTCGTTGTCGAGGAGGGAGATAGTTGTTTGCGGCTCTACCCCCACCGCATAGTGCAGCCCCAAGGAGCGCACCTGTGCACGGAACTCGCCGGAGCTTCCGTAGGCGGAGTCCGCCAGGACGACTCCTTTGGGAACGCCGTCCGCCACGGCCCGGCCAATCATTTGCACCGCCAGTTGGGGCTTGGTCTTGAAGGGAATGTCCTCGGGGATTCGGGCCTCCTGGCGGCGAGCGGTGTCGTTGGCCCAGGATTCGGGCAGGTACAGTTCGAAGTCGAGGGGGACATGCTCGGTACGGGTGGCCACACTGAGGCTGACGCCAATCTGGCAGTTGGTGATTTTTCCCGCGGAGCCGGTGTATTGCCGCTGCACTCCCACCGAATGCTTGCCCTGTTTGAGGAAGCCGGTGTCGTCGACAATCCAGGCTTCCACGGGCTCGCGTTGCGTCATGGCGTCCAGGGCATACCGGGCGGCCTCCCGGCGTACCTCCCGGTCGCTCCAGCGGGAGTCGACGGCGAAATGCAGCAGTCGCTGGTGCATCGCATCCGTCTTCTTGGGGTCTGGGCAGGCACGGGCCGCGATGGGCTCGATGCTCTTGCGCTCCCCGTCTCCCAGCAGCCCCATGGCATAAACAGCAAAGGAACCCCGGCGACTCTCCTCTCCCAAGACGTCGCCAATCCGTCGGAAATACTCTTCGAGTCGTTGAATCCCACCGGCGTCCATGAAAGTGCGCATCGCTTGACTCGCTGAATCCTGCTCCACCTCCCAAGTAATACGCACGAGTCGACTTTTAACACCAAGCGACCGAGTAGCCCCCGCCTCACTGCTCCGGTAGGGACTCTCGCGTTACTTCTGAAACCGTAACCGTTCACCGCCCCGGCTCGGTTGAGGAGGAGGCAGGAAGGAGGTAACGGGAGAAGTAGTGCTGGACGAGGAGACGGGAGACGTGGTGTAGCAGAGACATGGCGGAAGTGGATTCCCGAGCCGCGCGGATTGCGGAACTGGAAGCGATGGTGGCCGCGCGAGACGCGCGGATAGCGGAGTTGATGGCGAAGGTGGAAGTACTCACGACGCGCGTGGCGGAGTTGGAGGCGCGCCTGAGCCAGAACTCGAGTAACTCCTCCAAGCCGCCTTCCTCGGACGGCCCTGGAGCCCGGCGCCAGCCGAAGAAGCCAACGGGCCGAAGTCCTGGGGGCCAGCCCGGACACAAGAAGCATGAGCGCGAGTTGCTGCCGCCCGAACGGGTGCGGCACGTCGTCGAGTTGGTGCCCAAGGAGTGCAAGGACTGTGGGCGTCGGCTGGAGGGAAGAGACGTGGAGCCGCGCCGCCATCAGGTGGTGGAGGTGCCGCCGCTGTCGGCCGTTGTCACGGAGTATCGCAGCCATGCGCTGGAATGCGGCGCGTGCGGCACGGTGACACGAGAGGAAGTGCCCGGGTACGCCAGCAGTGCCTTCGGAGATAGATTGGGCGCGCTCGCCAGTCTGCTGGTGGGCAAGTACCGGCTGTCCAAACGACTGGTGAAGGACGCGCTGTCGGACATGGTGGGGGTGCGGCTGTCGGTGGGCAGTGTGGTGAATTTGGAAGGGCAAATGGCCGAGGCGCTCGCCCCGGCGGTGCACGAGGCTGGCGAGTACGTGAAGGCCGCCGACAGGGTGCACGCGGACGAGACGGGGTGGGTGGAGGGGCGGCGGGAGGGCCGAGGCCAACGTGCCTGGCTGTGGCTGGTGGCCACGGCGTTGGTGGCTGTCTTTCACATCGCTCGGAGTCGCGGGGCCAAGGTAGCGCGTGCGCTGCTGGGAGAGGACTTCGCGGGCATCCTGGGCAGTGACAGGTGGAGCGCGTACGCATGGTATGACCCGGGCCTGAGGCAGTTGTGCTGGGCCCACCTGCTGCGCGACTTCCAGAGCTTCATCGAGCGGGGCGGCGAGGGAGGGCCGCTTGGCGAGGCGTTGATGCGGCAAGTCGAGCGCTTCTTCACCTGGTACCACGGGGTGCGAGATGGCACGTTGGCACGGGAGGAATTCGAGAAGAGGATGCCCGAGGTGGAGCGCGAAGTGGGCCGACTGCTGCGCCGGGCCGCGGTGTGCGCGCAGAAGAAAACAGCCGGCATGGCACGGGAAATCCTCCGGTGGGAGAAGTGCCTGTGGACATTTGTCGACATACCGGAGGTGGAGCCGACAAACAACTTCGCCGAGAGGTGCCTGCGTCACGCGGTCATGTACAGGAAGACATCCTTTGGCACGCAAGGCCCCGAAGGCAGCCTCTTCGTGGAACGAATCCTCACGACCGTTACCACCCTCAAGTTGCAACGGCGAGGCGTGCTGGACTTCCTGACGGACACCCTCCACGCACATCGACGGGGCCTTTCGACCCCCTCGTTGTTGCCCCTTCATGCCTCGGTCCAACTCTCGGCCGCAGCCTGAGTCGGTGAACGGTTACCTGAAACCAAGTGAGCTGGCAGATGGCTCCTTCACTGCCTGCTCACCTCTGATGCAGTAGTGTTAGGCAGAGAACTCGTGCGGAGAGTCAAGTCCAGGAAGATGCTCGTGTTGTATCCGGAGAGATTGAAGTCCCGAATGGCATCTCGGGTTCGCAGCACCTCCCACCTGACGGACTCACCAAGCACTGCCTCCACCGTCTCTCGCGGCACCAGCTCAAGCAGTTCGTGGTCAGGGACCGTAGCGATGGAGGGGACGGGCGCCTTCATCCGTCGGTCGAGCCGCGTCTTCTCCTTTTCCGCCTTCTGCTCCTTCTTCTCTGCCCTACGCTTCTGACTGTTGCGACTCATGTGCTCCCCTCCAAGTGCGCAGGTTGTGGCTTGAGCTATTAAGCCGCGACGCGCGACCCGGCCTGCATTCTACACCCATGCGCAAAGTGGCTCGGGCAGCCGCAGCAGCGCAGGGTGCGGCCTGCCGAGCGAGCGTATTAGCGGAAGGCATCGACAATGTAGGCGGCTGCAACGGAGCCGTCGAGAATAGCCATCCCGGGCTTTGACTCGGGCAGCTTCCGCATTTGGTCCCGGCTGAGTCGTGCCACCGCGCAGATGGGAACCTTATCACCGTCCGGCGGGTGGGCCTCGTACCAGCGGATGACAACCTGCGGCCCGCTTGTCCAGACCTGCCCGTACAAACGGGTCGTCGCCTCAAGCGTGCCTAGGTCGTCCTTGAGAATGCTCTCGATGGGCCCGTCGTAAAGCGTGATGCGCCTCGCGTCGATCTGGTTCGCATCGAGATCCGCCAGCGCGGCATCCCCAACGCGCAGTCTTAGATACCGCATGATCTCTAGCGCCTTTGCCGGGCATTCCTGCGGACCCGGAGTGCCATCCGGGCGCAGTGCCACACCTCCAGTCGTGGTGCAGCCGGAAGACGTGCCAAGCAGGACGATGGAGCTGAGCAGCAGAGCTTTAGTCGTGGGCATGAACGGCACTTCTACTGCCGAATCAGCGTGTGATCCATCGCAACGGCCACCTGTAGGAGACCGTCCCCACGGAAGATCTGGAGGGCCAGATCGGCGAGTTGCCCGCCCTCTGTCTCGAAGGCGCTCTTGTCCACAACAACCGCGATCTTTCCCGACTGACCGGGAACGAGCACGGGGCGGTCCATGCGAAGCGCGAAGGGTCGAGCCGTGTAGCTGGTGAAGTCGCGGGTCAGGTAGGCACCATCGAACTTCCAGGGCTCGCCGTAGTAGGTGTTCGTCAAGTGAATCACGGCGGCCGCCTTGCCGGGACCCGAGAAGACCTCGACGATCATGTCCATGTCCTCGTTCTTCGAGCGCCAGAACTTCGCACGCCGAAACGGAGTCTTCTTTACCTGCCCGTTCGCGAGAAGCGTCGCGTAGGCGTGATCGACCGAGTTCTCTTCCTTCTTGAACCGCTCGTTCTCCTCGCTCAGCTTGCGCTCGCGGTTGAGGGAATCATAAAGGGACGAGAGGATCGCGTTGTAGCTGTCATGGTCCTTGAACACGTTGACCTGATAGTCGATCCATCCCCAGTCCTTCCGGCTCTTGGGCTTCACAAGGAACGTGAACTCCGTTCCGTCAACGAGTGTCACGAGCAGAGGCAGCGCCTCGCCGTCGTCGAGGTCACGCAGCGGCTCTAGAACCACCTTCTTGCCGCCTACGAGTGGAGTCTCGAAACGCCCCTCCCATGCCAAGAACTTCGTCTTCGCTGGGTTGACCTCGCTCTCGAAGCGGAGAGTCGTCACCACCTGTCCGGAAACATAGATGGACGGCGCCTCCTGGCCTGGATGAGCCGGCACCTTGAGGGTCCGAATCGTGAGCTTTTCTTCCATGTCCCTGGCCAGTGCCGAGGAAGCCATCAGGACGAGAAGCAGGCCACACCTGAGAAGTGGGAAAGTGCGCATGGTGAGGCCAACGTAACAAGACGGGTCTGGAGCATCCAGTCCTCGCGCGCCCCGCCTGTGGGCTGCCGGTCATCGTCCCCAAGAACCGCCGGAGCCGACGCGGCAAGCCCCGAGCGTAGGAACTCGCCCGCCGATGGCCGCCCGGCAGGGGGATTGCTGAAGATGGAAAGGGAGGGGGCCGCGCATGTCCCCGCCCCTCCTCCAGCATCTGGATGGCGCGGTGCTTCTCGCCCTTCCCCAGGTGCATGTACCGCATCGTGGTGCGGAGGCTCCGGTGGCCCGCCAGTTCCCCCGCACGAGGCGCTGCACGCCGCGCTGCTCACACGCGAGATTTTGGGAGGAGATGAGACGCGCTGGCACGCCTGGGCGCTGTGCGCCCCCGACGCCGTGGTGTACCGGGAGAATTCCTCCAGGAACGCCGGGCACGCAGGCGCCCACACACTTCGTCAGGGGCGGAGCGTGCGCTTCAGTGCTAGGCCATGCTGCCATGTTCGGCGACTTACCCATTCCTCCCCCCGGCGGCTTGCCCACCCTGCACTTCCCCCCCGAACTCCCCATCTCGAGCCGGGTGGAGGACATCACCGCGGCCATCACCGCCCATCAGGTGGTCATTGTCGCGGGGGCCACCGGCTCGGGGAAGACGACGCAGCTGCCGAAAGTCCTGCTCGCCATGGGGCGCGGCCGCCCGCGCCAGATTGGCGTCACCCAGCCCCGGCGTATCGCCGCGACGAGCGTGGCGGCGCGCGTGGCACGCGAGCTCGGCACGGAGCTGGGCACGGACGTCGGCTACCAGATTCGCTTCGAGGACCGCTCGTCCCGGCGGACGGCCGTGAAGTTCATGACCGACGGGGTCCTGCTCGCGCAGATTCACAGCGACCCGCTCCTGAGCCGCTACGATACGGTCGTGCTCGACGAGGCCCACGAGCGCAGCCTCACCATCGACTTTCTGCTCGGGTGGCTCAAGCGCATCCTCCCCAGGCGCCCCGACCTCAAGGTGGTGGTGAGCTCGGCCACCATCGAGACCGAGCGCTTCTCGCGGTTCTTCGGGGGGGCTCCGGTCATCCAGGTGGAGGGCCGGACCTTCCCGGTGGACATGCTCTACGAGCCGCCCCCCGAGGACGCCGAGCTCGCCGACTCCGTCGCCGATGCGGTGGCGGACGTGCTCTCGCTCGACCCGGACGGGGACATCCTCGTGTTCCTCCCCGGGGAGCGGGAAATCCGCGAGGCCGAGAATGCCCTGAACGCACGCGAGCTCCGCGGCACGGTGGTGCAGCCCCTGTATGCGCGCCTGTCGGCCGCCGAGCAGTCGCGCGTCTTCGCCACCATCCCCGAGCGCCGGGTCATCCTCGCCACCAACGTCGCGGAGACGTCGGTCACCATCCCGGGAATCGTGTACGTCGTGGACACGGGGGTGGCGCGCCTGTCGCGCTACGACCCGCGCTCGGGCACCACACGCCTGCACATCGAGCCGGTCTCCCAGGCCAGCGCCGACCAGCGGAAAGGGCGCTGCGGCCGCGTGCGCGAGGGGATCTGCGTGCGCCTCTACGACGAGGCGAGCTTCACCACGCGGCCCGCCTTCACCGACCCGGAAATCAAGCGCACCGGGCTCGCGGGGGTCATCCTGCGGATGAAGTCCCTCGGCCTCGGTGACGTCGAGGACTTCCCCTTCCTCGACCCGCCCCAGCCGAGGGCCATCGCCGAGGGCTGGCGGGTGCTCGAGGAGCTCGGGGCCATCGAGGGCAAGGAGCGCACCTTGACGCCGCTCGGGAACCAGCTCGCGCGCTTCCCGGTGGACCCGCGCATCGCGCGGATGATTCTCGCCGGCGCCGAGTACGGGTGCCTGGACGAGGTGCTCATCATCGCCGCGGCGCTCAACCTGCAGGACCCGCGCGAGCGGCCACGGGAGCTCGCGCAGAAGGCGGACGAGTTGCACCGGCGCTTCCGTGACGAGCACTCGGACTTCACGGGGCTCCTCAAGCTGTGGGCGTTCGTGCGCGAGGCCGAGGGCCGGGGGACGTCCCATCTGCGGCGCGTGTGTCGGGACAACTTCCTGTCCTTCCTGCGGGTGCGCGAGTGGCGGGACGTCCAGCGCCAGCTCGAGGAGACCGTCCGCGAGCTGCGCCTGCCGCGCAAGGGCCAGGGCGCCCCGTCGCGCGGGGACGCCCTGCACCAGGCGCTCCTCACCGGGCTCCTGTCCCGCATCGGCCAGTGGAATCCGGAGCAGCGCCACTATACGGGCGCGAAGCAGACGCGCTTCATGGTTCACCCCTCGTCGGCGCTCGCGAAAAAGCCCCCCGCCTGGGTGATGGCGTTCGAGCTCGTGGAGACGTCCCAGCTGTTCGCGCGCACCGTGGCGAAGCTCGACCCGGAGTGGCTCGCGGCGGCGGCCCCCCACCTGCTCAAGCGCAGCTACTCCGAACCGCACTGGTCGGAGAAGTCCGCGCGCGCCGTGGTGAAGGAGAACGCGACCCTCTTCGGGCTTCAGGTCTTCAAGGAGCGCCCCGTGGCCCTGGCCAGCATGGACCCCGCCCGGGCACGGCTGATGTTCCTCGAGCATGCCCTGGTGCGCGGCGAGTACCGCACCCGGGGGGCGTTCCAGGAGAAGAACCGCCAGGTGCTCGAGCGCGTGGCGCACCTGCGGGACAAGGCCCGGCGCAGCGAGCTGCTCGACAGCGAGACGCTGCTGACGTTCTTCGACCAGCGCCTCCCGGCGGACGTGACGGACGGAGCGAGCTTCGAGGCCTGGCGCCGCAAGGCCGAGGCGGCCGACCCCGACGTGCTCGTCCTCTCGATGGAGGATGCCCTCTCGCACGACCCGGGCCTGTCCCCGGCGCACTACCCGGACGCCATCACCCTGAACGGCGCGTCCGTGCCGGTGACGTACACCTTCGACCCCGCGGCCGAGGACGACGGCATCACCCTGAGCGTGCCGCTGCTGCTGCTCGCACAGTTGGTCCCGGGTGAGCTCGACTGGACCATCCCCGGGTGGCAGCGGGAGAAACTCACCGCCCTGCTCGAGCAGGTCCCCCGCGCCCAGCGCAAGCAACTGGGGCCGGTGCCGGACCTGGTCGACCGTCTCGAGAAGGAACTCGTGCCCTTCCGCGGGCCGATGGTTCCAGCGCTCGCGCGTGCGGTGTCCCGGCTGTGCGGCGTGGACGCGCCCGAGGAATCTCTCCGGGCGGATGCCGTGGCGCCCTACCTGCGCATCACGCTCCGGGTGCTCGACGAGCGGGGAAAGGAGCTCGCGCGGAGCCGCGACGCCGACGCGCTGCTCGAGCAGTACGGGGGACGTGCACGGGCGGCGCTGCGCAGCGCGGCACCGACTTCGGACTGGGAGCGCAAGGGGCTGACTGCCTGGACCTTCGGCGAGCTGCCCCCCGTGGTCACCCGGCGGGTCGGCGGGCTCGAGGTCCGCAGCTACCCCGCGCTCGTCGACCGGGGCGCTGCCGTGGACCTGGTGCTGCTCGAGACATCCTCCGCCGCCGACGCGGCCACGCGCACGGGGGTCCGCCGGCTCCTGATGCTCGCCGCGCGCGGACACGTGGCCGTCAGCGCCGCGCGCATGCCGCCGCCCTTCCCGTCCCTGGACGGCGCGCCGCCCGCGCGGGGCCAGGCCGACGCCTTCCGGGCGCTCGTCCTCGCACGCAGCGTCGACGATGCGTTCAAGCTCGCACCAGGTGCGCCGCTGCCCCGCACGCAGGCGGCCTTCGAGGCGCTGGTCCGTGATGGCTCACCGCGCATCGAGCGTGCGGCCCGGGACTGGGCGGACGCCGTCGCTGCCACCTCCTGGGAGCTCGCCGCGACGCTCGGTGCACTCAAGGCAGCATCAAAGGGGCCGAGCGGCGCGGCGGCCGTGCGGGACATCCGCTCGCAGCTCGGGCACCTGTTCCCCGCGAACCTCATCGAGTGGATTCCTTTCGTGCGCCTGCTGAACTACCCGCGCTACCTCCGCGCGGCCCAGGCACGGCTGTCGCGTGCGGTGGCGAACCCCGGCAAGGACGCAGGGAAGTCCGCGCCCTTCACCCCCCTGTGGGAGACCTTCCTCGCCAGGCGCGCCACCGTGCGTGACCAGGAGACGGCGCAGGAGCTGCGGTGGGCCTTCGAGGAGCTCCGCGTGGCCATCTTCGCTCCGGAGGTGACGACGCCCGTGTCGGTGACGGTGACGAAGGTCGGCGCAGCCCTCACGGCGCTGCGCTAGAAGCGAGTGGCTGTGGGCTTGATCCGCTTACGTGGAGTGCGGGAGAGCCACGTAACCGGGGCAGACTCAAGTTCGACTGTCTCCTATCGAGCCCGGGGCTGGATCGCGAAGGGACTGGAGAGGGACTTGTCCGCATTCGAATCCGCGCGGGTGAGCAGCCGGGTGGAGGCGGCTTCGCTCCAGGCGCCGAGTTCCGCGGTTTCCACCACCGCGGCCCGCCGCCCGAGCACCTTGCGGCTCCGCACGTCGACGAGCCGCAAGTCCACGGCGAGCCGGCCCCCGCCGAGAGGCCGCAGGCGCAGGTGCAAGAGCCGGGTGGCGCTCTGGAGTCCGGGGGCCCCGAGGAGGCAGCGCAGCTCCCGGGCACAGCCCTCCGCCCGGGACTTGAGGTAGCCCGTCCACTCCACGGTGGGAGCCGTCAGGTGCAGGCCGAGGGTCCGGCCCACCTCGCTGGCCACCTTGTCCAACTCCGGCGGAGACGTGACGCCCACCGCCAGCACCCCGAGAGGCGCGGGCGCGGCGCGGGGCGACGGAGCCGGTTCCGCCGCGAGCAGGGAGAACACGAGGAGAGAGATCATCATGGGTGCCCTTCCCTACCAGGCGTAGCTGGTCAGCAGGCCCAGGGTGGGTCCGCCGCCGATCGAGGTCCGAGCCTGATAGCCAGCCTGCGCGCCCACGAGGACGGCATCCGTGAGCTGATAGCTCACCCGGTAGAGCAGCCGCAGTCCGACGGGGCCCGTGGGCACGTTCGTCACCTGCACCGCGGCGCTCATGGGAAAGCGGTGCACCGTGTCCCAGGCGAGCCGCAGCGTGCCCGTGCCCCCGAGCCCCTGCGTGTACTCGCCCTCCAACTCCGCGCGTGAACCATGGGGCCGTCCGATGCGCAGCTTGCCGCCAATACCCGCCGCGAAGCCGCTCAGGTTGCCGCCGAGCACCAGCTTCGCGCCGAGCCCGAAGAGGGGGTGGAGGCTCACGTCCACCTCGGAGAAGCCGTAGTCGAGTCCGGGCGTGAACTCCGGCGGCGCGCCCGCCTCGGGGAGCGCGGCCCCAAAGGGCGGCGTGTGCGCGCGCAGGTGGCCCGCGCCGATTCGGATGGAGTCGATGCGCAGCCCGCCCACCTGGGTGAACAGGCGGTAGAGGTAGTCCGCCTCCACCCGGTAGTAGCGGTCCACATAGCGGGTGTCCGCGATCCGGGTCGGCCCATAGTCCACGTACTCGGCGAAGACACCCACCTGGGAGCGTCGCTGCCCGTACACCTCCAGCAGGGCCTCGCGCTCCAGCAGCGAGTGCGGCACGTCGATGAGCACCGGGTACGGCTTCTCGGCGCTGGCGAAGCGCACGGACTCCACCCCGTCGGTGTCGCGAGCCGTGACGTAGTACTCCACGGGTACGCGCTGCTCGGCCGGCACGGGGATGACGGCGGAGTGGGTGCCATCGGCGCTCAGCTCGAAGGCGGTTTCCTGGAAGGTGCTCTCCCCGGCGGCGCGGGAGTGGGCGACGAGGGTCTCCAGACGCCAGGCGGGAGCCACCTCGGCGCGCAGCACGAGCGAAGTGCCGGAAACGACCTCGGCGACGGGCGCATGCCACACGTTGAGGGGTTCAGCGGGAGGCTTGGGCGGGGGTGGCGCCGCGGGCGTCTGGGCGAGCAGCAGCAACAGGCAGGTGGCGGTGGAAAAGGTCATCATGGGAGGGGTCTCCTGGAGTCCGCTACCAGTGGAAGGTGGTGCCCAACCCCAGGCCGAAGCCGGAGTGATTGATGTCGCGCAGCTGGTAGCTCACGCGTCCGGTCAGATCGAGCCAGGGCGTCACGGAGCGGCCCACGGTGTAGATGAGACGCACGCCGAGGTCCTCGCCGATGGGCTCGTTGGTGACGACGACCTCGGCGCTCATGGGCCAGTCGCGCACGGAGTCCCAGGCGAGCGCGAGGCTGGCGCGCTGGCCGATGTCCGCGACCTTGGCGCCGCGGATGAGCAGGGAGGTGCCCGTTTCGCTGCCAATGCGCAGACCGATGTCCGCCCCGCCGCGCAGCCCCTCGGGAGTGACGCCGGCGCTGCCCTTGAACAGCAGGGAGAGCGACGGGTGCAGGCGCAGCTCCAGCTCGCCGAATCCATAGGTGTAGCCCACGGACCGGCCGGGCACTCCCTCGTCGAGGAGCGCCTTGGGCGTGCCCACGCCCCGGTAGTTGCCGAAGCCCACGCGCACCGCGTGCACCACCGTGTAGACGCGGTAGAGGAAATCCGCCTCGAAGAGGTTGTAGACGTCGTTGCCCTTGAAGCGGTTGAAGTCCACGTACTCGTCGATGAGGCGCACCCGGCTGCGGTCGCGGTACTCGATCCGCTCGTCACGAGGAGGCCGCAGCACCTCGATGTCATGGGGCCGGGTGGAGTTGCCGGAGGCGGCGAGCGTGGCGCCGGAGGGATCCACCGCCTCGACGTAGTACTCCAGGCCCTGGACGGGAGCGGGTTGCACGGGCAGCGTGGCGCGGAAGTGCCCGAAGGGCTCCGTGTCCATGTGGACGGTGCGGAAGGTGGGCGAGCCCTTCTCGCGCCAGTGCACCATGACGGCACGGGGCGTGGGACCCGCGACGCTCGAAAGGGACACGGTGACACGCTCGTGGGTGAAGACGCGGCGGGGAGCGCGCACGTAGAGCACGGGGGCCGCGGGCTCGGCGACGAGCCGCCTGGACGCGGACGCCTCCTTCAAGAGCGCGATCTCGGCGCGCAGCGGGCCGACCAGGTCCGTCTGGGGCCAGGCGGCGAGGAAGCCCTCCCAGACCTTCGCGCGCTCGGCGGGGGGCGACTTGACGGCGGCGTTCCACGCGGAGCGCAGGGCGGTGCGCTCGGCGTCGGAGGGACCGGCGGCCACGGAGGCCGAGGAGGGCTGGGCGGGAACGGACGTCGCGGGCCGCTCACGAGGCGCGGTGGGCTCGACGGACTCCACCTCGTCGCCGACCTCCAACTGCGTCAGCACCTCGTCCGGAGCGGAGATGCGCGAGAGCATCTCACCCGCCTCCAGCACCTCGGCCTCGCCCAGGAGGAAACGGTCGCGCAGCACCTTGCCCGTCACCGGGTGGCGCGCCTCGATGACGCGGTAGACGCGCAGCCGCTCGCCGGGCCGGGACGCCTCCGCGCGCCCGAGATCGACGAAGGCATCCGCGCCCTCGATGCGCAACACGGAGGCCGGACGCCCCGCCGCGAGGGCGGGAGCGGACAGCAGGACCATCAGGACCAGCAGCGGCTTCATCTTCACCTCACGGCATGCCCCCCGGGGAAACAGGGAGTCCCGATGCCTGGATGGGAGTCGGCTCCGGGGCATTGCGGACTTCGTGCCAAGGCCCGGCTCCGAGGGAAACCACGCCCAAGGCGTGCAACGCCCTTCTCAGGTTGTGCACCGGGCGCCACGTGAAGGTTGGCCCCGGCGTGCCACGCGGTTAGAACCCTGGCCCGTCATGACTTCCTCCAGCGCGGACTCTCCCGCCCCCGTGGCGACCGATGACGGCAAGGGGGGCGTGCGCGTGCGGCTCGCCGGGCTGCGGCGCTCGTTCCCGGGCGGGGCGAGCGTCTTGTCCGGCCTGGATCTGGACATCTCCGCGGGCGCCTTCGTGGCCCTGGTGGGCCCGTCCGGCTGTGGCAAATCCACCCTGCTGCGGCTGGTGGCGGGACTGGACGCTCCGGACGCCGGCACCCTCTCCTTCACCCCAGCCCTCGAGCGCACCCGGGGCGCGCGCAGTCCCATCGCCTACGTCTTCCAGGACGCGCACCTGTTGCCCTGGCGCACGGTGCTGGACAACGTCGCCCTGCCGCTGGAACTCGCGGGAGTGGCCGAGCCGGCCCGGCACGAGGCGGCTCGGACCCTGCTCGGCGACGTGGGGCTCGGGGACGCCCTGGCGCGCTATCCGGCCCAGTTGTCCGGCGGCATGCGCATGCGCGTGTCCCTGGCCCGGGCGCTCGTCACCCGCCCCCGGTTGCTGCTCTTGGACGAGCCCTTCGCGGCGCTGGACGAACTCACGCGCAACCGGCTGGATGATCAACTGCGCGCGCTGTGGAAGGAGTTGGGGATGACGGTCCTCTTCGTCACCCACTCCCTGTCCGAGGCCGCCTACCTGGCCGAGCGGGTCGTGGTGCTGTCGCGGCGGCCCGCGCGGGTGATGTTGGATCGCTCGCTCGAGCTGCCCGCCGAGCGAGGCCCCTCCCTGCGCGCCGAACCCGGCTTCGCGCATGAACTGGGACTGCTCCTGCGAGCGCTGGAGCGGGGAGACACCGAATGATGAAGACCGCGTTCCTGCGCCGGGCGGGACCGCCCCTGGCCGCGCTCGTCCTCCTGCTGGGGCTCTGGGAGGGGCTGACGCGGGGGCTCCGCATCGAGCCGTGGCTCCTGCCGCCGCCGTCCGCCATCGCCACCGCCGGAGTCCGCGAGTCCCGGACCCTGTGGAACGCGATGCTCACCACGGGCGTGGCCGCGCTGCTGGGATTCGCGCTGAGCGCCACCCTGGGGGTGCTCACCGCCATCCTCCTGGCGTCCTCGCGGCTGTTGGAGCGGGCCTTCTACCCCTACACGCTCCTCTTGCAGACGGTGCCCATCGTGGCCATCGCGCCCCTGTTGGTGCTGTGGTTCGGCCCGGGGACGCGCGCCGTGGCCGTGTCCTCCTTCATTGTCTCGCTCTTCCCCGTCATCACCAACACGCTCACCGGACTGCGCTCGGTGGAGCCCGCGCTGAGGGACCTGTTCCACCTGTATGGCGCGCGGCGGCTCGCCACGCTGTGGAAGCTGGAGCTTCCGGCCGCGCTGCCGCAGCTCTTCACGGGGCTGAAGGTGGCCTCGGGGCTGGCGGTCATCGGCGCCATCGTGGGCGAGTTCGTCGCGGGATTCTCCGAGGACGCCGCGGGCCTGGGCATCCTGGTGCTGACCGCGTACCGGCAGTTGCGCACGGATCTGCTCTTCGCCGCCGTGCTGGCGGCATCGGTGCTGGGGCTGGCACTGTTCGGCGCGGTGAACCTGAGCGGCTGGCGGCTGCTGCGGCGGTGGCACCCGTCGGCCTCTGGCACGTGAGCCACCGCTTCTTCCTGGAGGAAAACCACACATGAGGGGACGTCTTGTTGGAGTGCTGGGCGGACTGGCGCTGATGCTGATGGGAAGCGCCTGCTCCCGATCCAAGGAAAGCGCGCCGAAGGCGGAGGGAACGGCGGACACGGCGAGCGCGGTGAAGCTGACGCCCGTCAAGCTGGCGCTCAACTGGGTTCCCGAGCCCGAGTTCGGAGGTTTCTACACCGCGCGGGACCGAGGCCTCTTCAAGCGCTCGGGGATGGACGTCGCCATCCAGGGCGGCGGAGCGGGCGTGCCGGTGGTGCAGATGGTGGCGTCGGGCCAGGTGGACTTCGGGGTCGCCGGTGCCGATGAGATCCTCACCGCCCGGACGCGCGGCGTGGACATCCTCGCGCTGTTCGCGGTGTACCAGACCTCGCCGCAAGCCCTCATGGCCCATGCCTCGCGGGGAGCCAAGGGCATCCAGGACATCCTCGGCTCGGGAACGGTGGCGCTGGAGCCCGGCCTGCCCTACGCCGCGTTCCTCAAGAAGAAGTACGGCTTCGACAAGGTGAAGGTGGTGCCCTACGACGGGGGCGTGGCGCGCTTCGTGGCGGACAAGGACTTCGCCCAGCAATGCTTCATCACCTCGGAGCCGCTCGCCGCGCGGCGGCTGGGCGCGGACCCCTCCGTGTTCCTGGTGGCCGATGAAGGCTTCAATCCCTACACGACCGTGGTCATCACCCGGAGTGCCCTCTGGAAGGAGCAGCCCACGCGAGTGAAGGATTTCATCGCGGCGGTGCGCGAGGGCTGGCGGGCCTATCTGGATGACCCGGCGCCCACCAACGCGGTGATGGGCAAGCTGAACACCGCGATGGACGCGGAGACCTTCACGGGGGCGGCCCAGGCGCAAAAGCCACTCATCGAGACGGAGGAGACCCGCGCGAAGGGCCTGGGCACGATGAGCCGCGAGCGGTGGGAAACGCTGGGGCGGCAACTCGTGGAGCTGGGCCTCATCGACAAGGCACCTTCCGTGGATGACTTCCTCATTATTACCGGCCTCGACAACGCCCAATAAATCCTCGCACCACACCGTGTTTGTCTTTTCGAGCAAAAGCCAAACACAAACACAAAACACCAGAATCGAGCAAGGATTGCCTCAAGACTCACATAGCTTGTCTATGTGGGCGCGGGTCCGACGCGAATACACTTGTTGTCGACCGCCGGCTCACCTTTCTGCTCTCCCCTAGACGCTCTAGGGGAAAGACAGGTGGCCGCGGCGAGACATCCTGCTCTTGCAGAGAAGCACGAGGGGACGGCCAGTGGCGGGCGGTACGTTCTTCGCCTCTTCCCTAGAGGGACAAGGGGACGCGCCCCCTCGGTCGCGCATGGACCCTCGTCAACAAGCGCCAGTCAGTCCACTCGCCCTTGCCACCAGGGCTCCGTGTTCCTGGCGTCGGCACGAGTGGACGCCACACGTCCACCCTGACCGCATGCGCGGCGGTGGCGTCAGAGGCTCGAATGGAGGGAAGGGTTTCTGGGAGCGCGGCGACGGCTCACACGCCACATGGGCGCGGGCACGGAGGACGCGCGGTCTAGAAACACGGGGGTCGGACGGCGCGCCACCCGGAAGCCGGGGCACGCCGTCCAGACGTCATCCGGTTCAGGTCGTGGGCTGAGGCGTCCTCAGCCGCACAAGCCCTTCTTGGGCCACGGTGGCCACCAGGCGGCCCTCCCGCGTGAAGACATGCCCGTAGGACAAGGCGCGCGCGTTACCCGCCCAGGGGCTCACCATGGAGTACAGGAGCCAATCGTTCACACGCAGGTCACCGTGGAACCACAACGAGTGGTCCAGGCTCGCCATCTGCATGTGCGGCTGCATGTAGCTGGCGCCATGCGGCTGGAGCGCGGTGGTGATGAGGTTGAAGTCCGACGCGTAGGCGAGCATGTACTTATGCACCTGCGGATCCTCCGGCAGCGGACCCGCGGCGCGGAACCACACGTGGCGGATGGGCTCTCCCGGCTGGGGATTGAACGGATCCACATGGGTCACCGGACGCAGCTCGATGGGCTTCTCGCACAGGAACTTGTCGCGGATGCGCTCGGGGATGAGGTCGGCGTTGCGGCGCAGCAGCTCCACGTCCGTGGGCAACCCCTCGGGCCCCGGCACCCGCGGCATCTTCGTCTGGTGCTCGAAGCCCTGCTCCTCCCCCTGGAACGAGGCCATGAGCGTGAAGATGGATTCGCCCTTCTGGATGGCGAGCACCCGCCGGGTGGTGAAGCTGCCGCCGTCACGCACCCGGTCCACCGTGTAGACGACGGGCAGGCTCGCGTCCCCGGGGCGCAGGAAGTAGCCATGAATGGAGTGCACATGACGCTTGGGGTCCACCGTCTGGCTCGCCGCCGACAGCGACTGCCCCAGCACCTGTCCTCCGAAGAGCTGCCGGAACCCGAGATCCTGGCTCCGGCCGCGGAACAGGTTCTCCTCGATGGGCTCCAGCTTCAGGAGCGCCAGCAGATCTTCCAGAACACGACTCATGACTTCTCCTCCCGCGACATGACGCACCGCTCCATACCCGAGCCCGGTCACCTCCGCATCCAGGAAGAGCGCGGGCCAGGCGTGTCCAGCCGCTGGCCCGCACGGCGAGTCCGGCTTCAGCCCGCGCGGAGGACCGTCTCGACGGGCGCGCACTCGACCGTCATGGGCTGGAACTTGTCCATGGGCCGTCCCACCTGGGAGAGATCCGGCGCCACGTCGAGCAGCTCGCCCCGGAAGACGATGCGGTACTTGCCGGGCTTGCTCATGTCGTAGGCCTTGGACAGGTCCACCGTGCCGTTCACCGAGCCGCCCGGCGAGAGCATGACGTAGTTGTCCGCCGTGGGATCGGCGCGCTTCTTCATCGGCCCCTGGTAGGGGATGTCGGTGCCGTCCCGCGTCACCTCGAAGTCATTGCCCCACAGGCCCTCGAGCGGCGTGCGCCAGTTGAGCACGAACGCGGGCCCCTTCATCGGGTTGGACAGCTGGAAGCGCAGCTCCACCGGCTCCCCCACGCGCAGGCTCGGCGCCACGCTCAGCGCACAATCCAGGGTCGTCTTCGCCATGGCCGTGTCCTCCTTGGGCTCCGGGGCGGCCGGCTCCGGCTCCTTCTGCTCCACGGGCTGCCGCGCGGCCTCCGGCGGCTTCACTTCCGGCTCCTCGCGCTTGCAGGCACCCGCGTTCAACGCCAGACAGCCCAAGGCGATCCAACCGGCATATCCACGATTCATCGGACGAACGTCCCTTCCAGGGGGGCGGTGCCGGGGTGGCCCCATGCCCCCAAAAAGAAAAACGGGAGCGTCGCCGCTCCCGTTCGTCCCATCAACTTCTTTGGAGGACCGTCGCCTCAGTTCTGCGCGGGATTGTTCTCCGCGAAGTACTCGTGGCTGTCCGCGTTATCCAGCGCCTGGGAGGGGCTGGTCTTGGCGAGGTTCTTCGCGCCGCTCTGGCCGTAGACGTGGTCATCCGTGCCACCGAGCACGGTGAAGTGGCTCATCTCGTGGATGAGCGTGCCCGCGCGCGAGTCCGTGCCCGTGTTGGGCGCGTTCCAGAAGGCGCCGCACACATAAATCTTGTAGGGCGAGCTCGGGTACACGTAGGCGTAGGTGCCCGAGTCGGTGCAGCTGCAGTCCACGATGACGTTCTGGGCGCTCAGGGCGCTGTTGATCTTCGAGAAGTGCGAGTAGGCGGTGCTCTTGTTCCCCGACGAGTAGGTGCCGAACCAGGTGGTGTAGCGCAGGGTGCCCGACGTGATGCCGTTGAGGTAGCTCGTGGCGTTGCTCGCGTACGTCTTGGCCGAGTTGAACGCGGTGGTGATGAGCGACGCGCGGCTCGCCGAGCAGTTGCTCGCGGACGAGATGCCCTGGGCCGTCACCGTGCCCTGCTCCTGCAACTCGGGCTGGCGGCTCGAGCGGCCCTCGATGAACAGGCTCACGAGGTTGGAGTCGAGCGCCGCGGTGCGGGTGAGCACCACGTTGTGCTGGTTGACGGTCTGCGCGGCGAAGCGGATGGAGTAGTTGCCGCTCGCGCTCAGGTCATAGAAGCCCGACAGGGGCGCGGTGCGCGACAGGCTCTCGCCCGGGGCCAGGGTGATGAAGTCCTCGGCGCGCGGCGCCACGCGCTTGACCTCGGGGCCCATGTACGCGACGGCCTCGCCATCCCGCGAGACCTCGAACAGGCCCGCCGGCACGCTCTCGCTGCCCGGCACGTACCACTTGAGCAGCTGAACGGGTTGGGACGAGAGGTTGGTGTAGGTCACCGTGACCGCCACGTCCTCGTGGGCACTCAGGGAAGCGCTGGCCACGGACAGGCTCACGGCGATGTCGCCGACGGCCTGCTCGTTGAGCTGCTGCGAGGCGTCTTCTCCCTCCATGGGCGCACCACACGCACCCAGCAGAGACACCCCAACGATTCCCCCTACCAGCCACTTGAAACCACGAACGTTCTGGCTCACGCAGTGACTACCTTTCTGGATTCACCGGTAGCTTGGCTACCCCGGTGAACGCAGTTTTACACGACTATGGAGAATTCCGTCCAGGCGCAGATTCTCGGAAAACAATTCGTAACGAAAGACATTGCTTGGTCCACAAACTGGAATTCCACGGGTATTCAAAATATCCACATTGGCGGGCCGCGAGGCGTTGGACTCCGCTCTCGCACTGGGAGTGGGGCTCACTTTCTCCGCCGCGGCGCGGCACCCGTGGGATGCTCCCCCGCCCTTTTTGACCCCCACGGGAGCCCATCCTGAAAATCCACCTGTTCGCCGTCCTCCTGAGCGTTCCCCTCCTGGCCCCCTCCGCCGAAGCCAAACCCAAGCCCAAGGCCCCGCCCGCGGACTCCACCGTCGTGCTGCGCGGCGCGAGGCTGATCGACGGCGCGGGCGGTGAGCCCATCGACGACGCGGTCGTCGTCATCCGAGAGGGATTGATCGTCGCGGCGGGCCCATCGGCCACCACGCCCGTACCGGAGAAGGCCCGGGTCGTCGACTACCAGGGCAAGACGCTCATCCCCGGGCTGATTTCCAATCACTCCCATGTGGGACGGGTCAATGGCATCAAGGTCGAACCGGGCAATTACAACCGCGCCAACATCCAACGTCAGCTTCGCCAATACGAGGCCTACGGGGTGACCACGGTGACGTCGCTCGGCATGAATGGCCCACTGCTGCGGCAACTGCGCGAGCAGCAGCATGGTGAGCGCGCGACCGGGGCCGATCTGTTCGGCGCCGACCAGGGCATTGGCGTGCCCAAGGGCGCGCCCCCCACGGAGGGAATGCCCGCCGGCCCCGATCAACTGTTCCGCCCCGAGACCGCGGAGCAGGCTCGCCAGGCCGTCCGCGAGATGGCCTCGCACAAGGCGGACCTGATGAAGCTGTGGCTGGATGATTTCGAGGGCTCCCTGCCCGTCAAGATGAAGCCGGAGATCTACGAGGCGGTGATCGACGAGGCGCACAAACAGGGCGTGCGCGTGGCCGCCCACATCCACGATCTCGAGGATGCCAAGGCCGTGGTGCGCGCGGGCGTCGACATCGTGGCCCATGGCGTGCGCGATCAGCCGGTCGACCCCGACTTCATCCAGATGATGAAGGAGCGCTCGGTCTGGTACATCCCCACCCTCGACCTGGACGAGGCCACCTTCATCTACGCCGACGCTCCCGAGTGGATGAACGAGCCGTTCTTCCAGAACGCCCTGCAACCGGCGCTCAAGGCCCAGTTCGCCGACGAGGCCTGGGTGAGCAAGACCCTCGCCGAGCCGAAAGCGGCCAGCGCCCGGAAGGCGGTGGAGCTCAACCAGAACAACCTCAAGACCCTGTACGACGTGGGCGTGCGCATCGGCTTCGGCACCGATTCAGGGGCCACGCCCTCGCGCATCCCCGGCTTCGCGGAGCACCGGGAGTTGCAACTGCTGACCGCCGCCGGATTGACGCCGCTCCAGGCGCTCACCCTGGCCACCCGGGATGCCGCCGCCCTGCTCAAGCTCGAGGACCGGGGCGTCCTCGCGCCTGGCAAGCGGGCCGATCTCGTGGTGCTGGACGCCGATCCGAGCGCCGACATCTCCGCGACGCGGAAGCTGCACGCGGTCTGGCGCCGTGGCAAGCAGGTCTCGGGGCCCATCGAGTCCTTCAAGCCTTGAGTCAAGACGATCCGTCCCCCATTCAGGATCCGCCCATCCGGACGTTGTCATGGGCGGTCGTCCTGGCCGCCGCGCGGGTTGGCGGAAGCCCTGGTTGTAGCGCACCACCGTGTTGACGCCCTTGACGTCCACGAAGCTGTCCGCGCCCTATAAGGCAAGGTCCGACTCAGGGCGCGACAGGACGATCCGGCGGCCGCCGGTGCCTCGAAATGCTCACGGTGTAGAGCACGAAGGCCACGATGGCCACCGCCAGCATCACCACCCAGGACCACAGCAAGGGGCTATGGGTGACTTGATGGTTCATCGAATCGTCCGAGGTGGGCATGCCCTGCGCGAGGGCCATCATCGGAGCGAGCAGCAACACCATGCAGGCAGGGAGCGATTGTGAGCGTGTCATCATTGTTGGAAGCTGGGCACGTTTCGTGACACGCACAAGGCGAGCGGACGAGCAGCCCCTCCCTCGGCTTTCGCCCACGCCCTCGAAAGCGCTCGACACGAAGGGGCCCGGCGGCTTGAGCCTGGATATCCACCGAACTTCTCCACCCACGGGTTCGCGTTGTCCCATCACGGCATGTTGAACATTCCTGGCTACACCCTCCGAGCGACCATCAAGGCCACCGGCACCAACCTGCTCTTCCACGCGGTAAGTGACGCCCACGGCTCCCCCCTCATCCTCAAGACGCCCGTCGCCGCCTCCCTGGGCGTCCAGGCGCTCGATCGCTACCGCCGTGAGTTCAGCATCCTCCAGCGGCTCCAGGACGTGCGCGGTGTCACCCGGGTCCATGCGTGTGAGTTGCTCCAGGATCGCCCGGTGCTCCTGTTGGAGGATGTGGAGGGCCAGGCCCTGTCCGAGCTGGTCGGCCGCCCCTTCGAGGTCATCCGCGCCCTGGAGCTGACCCTCTCCCTGGCCACGACCCTGGCCGAGCTCCACCGCCGAGGCGTCATCCACAAGGACATCAAGCCCTCCAACATCATCGTCACCCCGTCCGGCGACACGCGCCTCATCGACTTCGGCACCGCCACCCTCCAGCGTGTCGAGCACGTGGAGGCCGCCCCCGCCTCGCTCATCGAAGGCACCCTGGCCTACCTGTCCCCCGAGCAGACCGGCCGCATGAATCGCTCGGTGGACTACCGCACCGATCTCTATTCGCTGGGCGTCACCCTGTATGAGCTCCTGACCGGCACCCGTCCCTTCCATGGGCGGGACGCGCTCGAGTGGTTCCATGCCCACATGGCCCAGGTGCCCCAGTCACCCCTGGAGCGCGTACCGGGTCTGCCCGCCGTCCTGTGCGCCATCGTCCTCAAGCTGCTGGCCAAGGTCGCCGAGGAGCGCTACCAGAGCGCCGAGGGACTCAAGGCCGATCTCGAACGGTGCCGGGACAACCTGCTGCGGGGCGTGCACGAGGACTTTCCCCTCGGCGTGCAAGACCACCCCACCCGCTTCCAGCTCCCCCAGCGTCTCTACGGACGGAGCACCGAGGCCACCGCGCTGCGCCAGGGATTCGAGCGCGTGGCCCGGGACGGACGGCCCGAGCTGTTCCTCGTGCGCGGCTACTCCGGCATCGGCAAATCCACGCTGGTCCACGAGCTGTACAAACCCGTCGTGAGCCAGCGGGGCTTCTTCCTCAGCGGCAAGTTCGACCAGTTCCAACGGGACATTCCCTACGCCACCCTGGCGTATTCCATGCGGGGCCTGACGCAGCAATTGCTCGCGAGCACCGACGAGGAGCTGGCCCGCTGGAGCCAGCACCTGCGCGAGGCATGGGAGGGACAGGGTCAGGTCCTCCTGAACGTGGTACCCCAGCTCGAGCTCATCGTCGGCGCGCAGCCCCCCGTCGCGGAGCTGCCCCCGTCCGAGGCGCATCACCGCTTCAACCGTGTCTTCCGCAAGTTCCTCGGCGTATTCGCCACCTCGGAGCACCCGCTCGTCGCCTTCCTGGATGACCTCCAGTGGGCGGATCTCGCCAGTCTCCAGCTCCTCCACCACCTGCTCACCCACCCCGAGACGCCGCCTGTCCTGCTCATCGGGGCCTACCGCGACAACGAGGTGGGCCCTTCCCATCCGCTGGCCCAGACATTGGAGGGGCTGGGCAAGGCCGGTGCGCGGATGACCGAGCTGCGGCTCGAGCCGTTGAGCCTCGAGGAGGTGCGCCAGCTCGTCACGGACGCGTTGCCCGGCGCGGGAAGCACGGTCGTCGATCCCCTCGCGGCGTTGGCGCGCGAGAAGACCGGGGGCAACCCCTTCTTCCTGCTGCAGTTCATGCTGACGCTCCACCAGGACGGGCTCCTGGCCCGCACACCCGAGGGCCTCTGGCGCTGGGACGCCGACGCCATCCGCGCGCGGGGCTACTCCGATAACGTCGTCGACTTCATGGCGGGCAAGCTGCGCCAGCTCCCCCTGGACACGCAGCACCTGTTGCGACTCGCCGCGTGCGTGGGCAACGCCTTCCCGCTCCAGATGCTCGGGCTCCTCTCCTCGCGGGATGACTCCGAGGTCGCGAGGGGCCTCGAGCCCGCGCTCCAGGAAGGCATGCTGATGCGGACCGGGCCCGGGGAACAGTACCGCTTCCTTCACGACCGCATCCAACAGGCGGCCCACGCCCTCATCCCCGAGCAGGAACGCAAGGCCGTCCACCTGCGCATTGGCCGGCTGCTGCTCGAGCACCTGCCGCCGGACGGGGTGCGGGAGCGGCTCTTCGACATCGCGGGCCAATTCAACGCCGGGGCGGAGTTGATCCACGACGCCGAGGAGCGGCTGCGGGTGGCGCGCCTGAACGCCGAGGCCGGACGCAAGGCCAAGGCCTCCACCGCGTTCGGCTCGGCCGTCACCTACCTCGCCACGGCCTTCCAGTTCCTGCCGGAAAACCCGTGGGAGACCGAGCCTTCACTGACCTTCAGGATCCAACTCGACCGGGCCACCTGCGAGTTCATGAGCGGCCATGCCGCCGAGGCGCGCCGCCTGGTGGAGGACCTCCTGCCCCGGGCCCGTGGCCGCCCGGACACGGCGGCCGTCTACCGCTTGAAGAGCAGCCTCCACGTGGCCGCCAGTCAGGTCCCGGCGGCCATCGGCTGCCTCGTGGAGTGTCTGACGCAGATGGGCGTGCCCATGTCCCAGAGCCCTTCCTGGGAGGAGGTGGAGGCGGCCAACGCGGAGATCTGGGCGCTGCTGGGAGAGCGCTCCATCGAGAGCCTCGTGGACCTGCCACGCATGACGGACCCGGACATGGAGGCGGTGATGAGCGTGCTCGGCGCCTTGTTCGCCCCGGCGTACTTCACCGACACGCGCCTGCTCATCCTCAACCTGTGCCGGATGGTCTCCCTCAGCATCCGCCATGGGAACAACGGCTCGGCCGCGCAGGGCTATGCCTGGTATGGCGTGGTGCTGGGCCCCACCTTCAAGCGCTACCAGGAGGCCTACGCCTTCGGTCAGCTCGCCTGGGCCATCGTCGAGCGCCACGACATCTCCAACTTCCGAGGCAAGGTCCTCTACATCCGCGGGGTCCTCAACAACTGGACCCAGCCGCTCGCCGGCTCCCTGGAGTTGATTCGCCAGGGTTTCCATCACGCACTCCAGGCGAGTGATCTGCAGATCGCCAGCTACTGCTGCAACCACATCGTCTCGCTCCGGCTCCTGCAGGGGCACGACCTGGAGGAAGTGGACCAGGAGTCGGTCACCCGACTCGCCTTCATGCGCAAGGCGAGCTTCCCGGACGCGCAATACGTCGTGCTCCACATCCAGCGCTACGTGCGGCAGTTGCGCGGCCTGTCCACGTTCGGCACGTTGACCGGCGAGGACTTCGACGAGCAGACCTTCGAGGCCGGCCTGACGCCGGCCCGGATGAGCACCATGCGGTGCTGGTACTGGGTGCTCAAGATGCAGACGCGCTATCTGCGGGGCGCCCCTGGTGAAGCGCTCGAGGCGGGCAACCGGGCCGCGGAGCTGGCGTGGGCCTCGCTCGGACAGGTCCAGATCCTGGACTTCCACCTCTACCGGGCCCTGTCCCTGGCGGCGTGTTACCGGGACATGACCCCCGAGCAGCAACCCGGGGCCCTGCGCGCCCTGCGCGAACACCAACAACAGCTCGCCGAGTGGGCCCACCACCAGCCCCGCAACTTCCGCGCGCCCGAGCGGATGGTCTCCGCGGAGCTGGCCCGCGTCCTGGACCGGGAGGGGGAGGCCTTTCGCGCCTATGAGGAAGCCCACCAGTCGGCCCGTGAGCAAGGCTTCATCCAGTACGTGGCCTTGTCGTGCGAGCTCGCCGCCCGCTTCTGGCTGGAGCGCGAGATGCGGACCCTCGCGGACACCTACGCCCAGAAGGCCCGGGAGGCGTGGTTGCGCTGGGGAGCCAAGGGCAAGGTCAAGCACCTGGACACCCAATGGCCGCACCTGGCCTCCTCGCTGATGTCCGAGGAGACCGTCACGGATACGGACTCCGCTCAAATCGACGCGCTCACCGTCGTCAAGGCCCAGCAGGCCATCTCCGGAGAGATCGTCCTGGAGCGGCTGGCGGCCACGCTGCTCCACGCCGCCCTCGAGAACGCCGGCGCCCAGCGCGGCGCCCTGTTGCTGCCCCGGGGCGACAAGCTCTCGGTGGTCTCCGTCGTGGGGCCCTCACCCGAGGACGCCACCGTGCAACCCGACGAGGCCCGGCTGCCCTGGTCCCTCATCATGTACACGCGGCGCACCCGCGAGCATGTGCTCATCGGGGATGCCTCCCAGCCCCATCCCTTCTCGTCCGACCCCTGGCTCGAACTGGGACGCGTCCGCTCCGTGCTGTGCCTGCCCCTGCTGCGCCAGGAGGAGTTCCGCGGCGTGCTGTACCTGGAGAACGGCCTCGTCACCAACGCCTTCACTCCCGCGCGCATCTCGCTGCTCGGACAGCTCGCCGCCCAGGCCGCCATCTCCATCGAGAACGCCCGCCTCTACGCCGAGGTCCAACGGGCGGAAGCCGCGCTGCGCGCCGCGAATGACGAGTTGGAGAAGCGCGTGGAGGAGCGCACGCACGAGCTCAAACAGACCCAGGTACGCCTGGTGGGTGCCGCGCGCGCGGCCGGCATGGCCGAAGTGGCCGCCAACGTGCTCCACAACGTGGGCAATGTGCTCACCAGCGCCGTCGTCAACCTGCAGACCATGATCGAGACGGTGGATGCCTCGCGCATGAGCCGGCTCAAGCAGGTCACCACCTTGATCGAGGCGCACCCGGAGGACCTGGCGGACTTCCTCACCCGGGATCCGCGCGGCACCCAGCTACCGGCCTACCTCTGCGCGCTGGGTGATGAACTGCTCCGCGAGAAGAAGATGCTCCAGGACAGCATGCGGGCGATGGGCAAGCACCTCGACCACATCCGGATCATCGTCCAGGTCCAGCAGAGCCATACCCAGAGCACCCTCCTCACCGAGGACTGTGATCTGGCCCAGCTCATCGACGACGCGCTGAGCATCCAACTGCCCTCCCTGGCGCGTCACGGCATCACCATCACCCAGGAACTCACGCCCCTCGTCCCGGTGCGGCTGGACAAGCACAAGGCACTGCAAATCCTCGTCAACCTCATCAGCAACGCCAAGAACGCCATGCACACCCTGCCCGAGGGAGAGCGGCGCCTGCACGTACGGCTCGCGACGGAGGGAAACATGGCCCACATCCAGGTGGTGGACAGCGGCATGGGCATCGCGCCGGAGATCCGCGACCGGCTCTTCTCCCAGGGCTTCACCACCCGGGAGGGAGGCCACGGCCTGGGCCTGCACTCCAGCGCCCTGGCGGCGAAGCTGATGGGCGGCCGCCTCACCCTGGAAAGCGACGGTCCAGGCAAGGGAGCCACGGCCACGCTCGCACTGCCTCTCTCCTAGGGCCCTGGCACCCCAGGGTGGCGGAGGCGGCGCGTGTCCCCGTACGATCCCCGTGCATGACGATCCATTCGCGCGCCGCCCCGAAGACGCCCTCCGAGCACCCGGTGCTCGCCGCCGCCCGGCGGTTGGCGCCCAGGATCGCCAGCCGCTCCGAGGAGCTCGAGTCCGCCCGCCGGCTGCCCGCGGAGCTCTCCCGCGAGCTGGCCGAGGCCGGACTCTTCCGCCTGGTGGTGCCGGAGCACCACGGGGGTTTCGAACTCCATCCCGCGCTCGTCATCGAGACCCTGGAGACAGTCTCCCGAGCGGATGGCTCGGTGGGTTGGTGCGTGATGATCGGTGCGCTCACCGCCATGTGCGCGGCCTGGCTGCCCGAACCGGTGGCGCGCACCATCTACGGAGTCCCGGACGTCATCACCGGAGGCGTGGCCGCGCCCCTGGGACGCGCCGAACTCGTCGAGGGAGGCTATCGCGTCACCGGCCGTTGGGCCTGGGCGAGCGGCGCCCAGAACTGCCGCTGGCTGACGGGCGGTGTGGTGGTCACCCAGGGCGGAAGCCCCCGCATGCGCGAGGACCGGCCCGAGACCCGCATCCTCTATTTCCCCATCGAGGACGTGACGCTGCACGACACCTGGAACGCCTCGGGCCTGTGCGGCACGGGCAGCGTCGACATGGAAGTGCGAGACGTCTTCGTGCCCGCCGAGCGGAGTACGTCCCTCATCACCGAGCGCCCGCGCATCGACCGGCCCCTCTACCGGTTTCCCGCCTACGGCCTGCTGGCGGTGGGCATTCCCGCCGTCGCGCTCGGCATCGCCCGCCGCGCCATCGACGAGCTGACGGCGCTGGCGCACCAGAAGAAGCTCATGCCGGGCGGCCAGGCCATGGCCACGCGACCGGCCGTACAGGAGGCCGTGGCCGTGGCCGAGGCCACCCTGCGCGCCGCGCGGGCGCTCCTGGTGGAGACCGTCCACGAGACGTTCGAGTCCACGACGCACCAGGAAGCCACCTTGCGTCAGCGGGCGGAGCTGCGGCTGGCCTATGTCCACGCCACTCGCGACGCCGCGCGCGTGGTGGACCGGATGTACGAGGTGGCGGGAGGCTCGGCCGTCTACCGCTCGAGCCCCTTGCAGCGCTGCCTGCGCGACATCCACGCGGCCACGCAGCACGCCATGGTGGGCCAGCCCATGCGCGAAATCATCGGCGCCGTGCTGCTCGGCGTGGACGCCAACACGGCCACGCTCTGAGTCACGGCAGGAGCTCCACGAAGCCGCGAGTGCCATCCACTCGAATGCGCTGACCGGTGCGGATGCGCTGCGTGGCACCCGCCACGCTGACGACAGCCGGGATGCCGTACTCGCGGGCCACGACCGAGCCGTGCGTCATGAGGCCCCCCACTTCGGTCACCAGACCGGAGGCGTGGACGAACAAGGGCGTCCAGCCAGGGTCCGTATGCGGTGCCACGAGGATTTCACCCGCGTGAAGCACCTCGCGCGCGGGGTCGAGCACCACGCGCGCCACGCCCTCCACCACTCCCGCGGAGGCGGCCGTCCCGGACAAGGCCCCCGGGGGAATATCCTCGCGGACGGCCAGCGAGGGGATTTCCCCATCGCTCGCCATCACGAAGGGCGGCGAGCGCCTGGCATCGCGCCGGAGGATGTCCCGCCGCGTCGCGGCCAGCGGGCGCAGCTCGGGCGTCTGGGATGCCTCGAGCGCCGCGATCAACTCCTCGAAACGGAACAGGAAGACATCGTCCACCGCCGCGAGCGCCCCGCGCTGGACCAGGAAGGCCCCGGCCTCGAGCACCGCGCCGCGCACGAGATCCAGGACGCGGACGAGCAGGAACTTGGGGTGTTCCCGCAGGCCACTGCCCATGCGCGCCAGGCGCACCCACCGGCGTGCCAGCCTCGCGCGCATGGGCCCGGTCAGCCCCCGGCGCGAGGCGGCGACCAGTCGTTCTCCCGCGGCCTCGGCCTTGGCCGCCAGGGCCGCATGGTGCGCCCGGTGCTCGCCCGCGGACCGGCCGGCGGTGGCGGGTCCGACACCTCCCAGAATGGCCGCGATGAGCGGCGCGGGCTCGTCCTTGTAACGCGGCCGGGACAGGTCAATCTCCCCGGGCCCTCGCATGCCATAGCGCTCGATGAACGCCCGCCACGCATCGAGGAAGGCGGGTCCACCCTCCACCTCTCGCGCCGCGTCCAGGGCCTCGGTGAAGGGACGATCGCGCAGCAGCTCCGCCAGCGCCGGATACGGACGGACCCGATCCGCCAGGTCTCCCACGGCCAGATCCATCTCGGTGGTGACGTTGCCGGGCAGACCCCGCTCCAGCGCGGAGAGCTCATCCTCCGTCCCACCGAGCCATCCCCGCCGGGACAGCTTGCCGAGCAGCCCGTGCGCGATCACTCCCGCCATGATGTTCGGAGGCAGCACGAGGATGTGCCCGAAGAGGTCCGAGCACACGCCTCGCGCCTCGCGCAACCGCGCCGCGCCCGGAGGGGCCGCCGTGATCCGGGCACGGAGCCTGGCCAGCAGCGAATCGCCGAAGGCCTCCACCCGGGCCCTGAGCCGGGAAGGCTCCATGAGGATCAGCCGGTTCAGGACCCGGGCCATGAGGGGAATCATGAAACGGCCAGCGGTCATCGCGCTCGCCCTTCCGCCGCTCGCGCCGCGTTGGAAGGCCGGCCGCTCGGCCAACGTCTCCATTCCCCGGGCCAGGTTCTCGTAGACGTGGCCGAGCACGCCCCGGAGCATGCGCCGCAGAACGGGATGGCGCAGCATGGGGGTCGCATCCAGGAACATCCGGCTGCCCGCGATGGCGGCGGACCGCGTCTCCACGGGCAGGTCCCCTGTCCCCCGCGGCGGCCTGCCGAAGGGAAGCAACAGCCGCCACACCTGCAGGGCGAGCGGCGGCATGGGGTCCGTCATCATCTGGATATGGCCGAAGCTGGCGTAGACGTGCAGACCCTCGTCGTCGGGAGCGGGTTCGGGCAGCGGGTACAGGCTCGTGATGGGACGGGCCTGAACCACGAAGAGCCGTCCGGCCTCGATGCACCACTCGATGTCCTGTGGGTTGCCGTAGTGCGTCTCGATCCGCGTGCCCAGCGAGGCCAGCTCCCGCACGGCCGCGTCGTCCAGGGCCCGGGCGCGGCGCATGGACTCGGGCAGGTGCTCCTCCCAGGTGCCGCCCTCGGGCTTGGGGCGGATGGCCAGGGCCTTGTCCCCCACCTGGACGTCCAGGATCTCCCCGGTCGCCTTGTCCACCTTGTACAGGTCGGCGTTGATGAGCCCGCTGACCAGCGCCTCACCCAACCCGAAACCGGCATCGATGGACACCGTCCCCCGCCGTCCGGTGATGGGGTCGGCGGTGAACAGGATGCCCGACACCTCGGGCATCACCATGCGCTGAACCACCACGCTCAGCTTCACTCCCCGATGCCCGAAGCCATGGTTGGCCCGGTACAGCACCGCGCGATCCGTGAACAGCGACACCCAGCACCGCCGGACCGCGTCGAGCAGCGCGTCGGCCCCGCGGATGTTGAGATAGGTGTCCTGCTGGCCGGCGAAGCTGGCGTCCGGCAGATCCTCCGCCGTGGCGCTGGAGCGCACCGCCCAGGAGGCCTCGGGGCCCATGTCCCGCCAGGCGGCGAGCACCGCGTCGGCCACGGCCGGGGGAAGGGGCGCGCGCTCGAGTGCCGCGCGTGTGGACTCGGCGACCTGGCGGGCCGCCTCCACGTCACGCCCATCCAGGGCCTCCAACGCCGCGTACAGCGGCCCGGTCTCTCCATGGCCCGCCAGGAACGCATCGAAGGCGGCCGTGGTGACGCAGAAACCGGGTGGCACGGGCAGCCCGGCACGCGCCAGCTCACCCAGGTTGGCCCCTTTGCCGCCCACGCGAGGCAGCTCCGCCGCGGAGACGCGCTCGAAGGGAAGGATCAACGGTTCCGTCTCCGGAACGACGGAGGCGGCGGGGCGATCGATGGGCGGGATTGCGCTCATGGGTTTCTCCGACGATTCGATGGCTCCGCTGGCGGCGTAGTCCAGGCTCCATCAAGATGGTCATTGCTTCTCAGCATCTGAGAAAGCGCATAAACTGGCAATTCCCCATTTTCAAGGAACTGCCTCATGCGCTCGAAGTCGCGGTCCACCTTCATGATGATGATGCTGGGAGTCGCACTCACGGAGGGCGTTGCGTCCGCGGAGCCCTCGCGGGAGCCTACCCCGGCGTCCCTTCGCGAGGCCTTCCCGGATGAAACCAGCGCCCTGCGCTGGACGGAGGAGCTCACCACGGGAGAAGGCACGGGCGAGCTCGTGAACACCCGGGAGGGGTTGCTGTACGAGCCCTACGCCGTCATGCGCAGAACCGAAGGGCTGAGCCGGCTCACGGGCCTCTACACCTTCCCCGCCCGGACGCTGGAGCGTCCCGTGGACGCGATCCGGCCACTGATCCAGGCTCAGATGTCCCTCGGGATGGGGGTGGAGGTGGATGTCCGGGTTCGCACGGCCCACGGAGCCTGGACCGAGTGGCGCACGTCCAGCGCGGGAGAAACGGTCCGTCTGCCCCGGGCCGGCACGGAGCTCCAGGTGAGGCTCGCGCTCCTGGCGGACGAGCAGGGTCGCGGGCCGCTGGTACAAGCGGTGCGGGTGGAGGGAATGATGGAGGGGAACTCCGTCCAGGAGGAGATGCAGCCCCTGGCGGCGCTGTCCTACCGCATCTACGCCACGCGAGAGGGATTGGTGGGCGGCACGACCGCCAACGGCCATGTCATCAAGTCGAACGATCGCTTCGTGGCGCTGCCGTCGCGCCGGGCCCTCGCGTCCAAGGGCGGCTCCGAGTACCAGGTGCGGGTGTGCTACTCGAAGACGGGCAAGTGCACGACCACGTCGGTCTGGGACGTGGGGCCCTGGAACACGAAGGATGACTACTGGAATCCCTCGAGTGTCCGCGAGATGTGGAAGAGCCTGCCGCAAGGCAAGCCCGAGTCCCAGGCGGCGTACCAGGAGGGCTACAACGGCGGGTTGGATCAATTCGGCCGTCGGCCCGCCAATCCCGCGGGCATCGACATCGCCGATGGCGCGTTCTGGACGGACCTGGGCATGAGCAACAATGACTGGGTGGACGTGACGTACCTGTGGACGTCGGGCGGAGGAACGCCCACGGGCCTGGTCATCGACAGCAACAACGCCAACAACGACAGCACCAAGGGCTACATCCAGCTCGCGGGCGCCAGTTGGGCGTCGTCCACGAACGTCGCGGGCTATTACGGCTCGAACTACCTGGCCTCCCCCACCGCGGCCATCTCCGAGCCGGCGACGTTCTGGTTCTACCTGCCCGCGGCGGCCACCAAGACGATCGATGCCTGGTGGACCTCGGCGAGTGATCGCTCGACGGTCGCGCCCTTCATCATCTGGAACACGAGTGGCACCCAACTGGCCAACGTGAAGGTGAATCAGCAGCTCAACGGTGGCCGGTGGAACACGCTCGGCACGTGGAGCTTCACGGCGGGCTGGAACAAGGTGCAACTGAGCCGCTGGACCACGGCGGGCTCCTACGTCATCGCCGACGCCATCCAGGTGAGGTGAGGCTCAGCGGGAAGTCTGTCCATGAATCAAGGGAGGGCGTCCACGGTCGGACGCCCTCCCTTTCTTGCTTCAGGGGCACGGGGCGCCGGAGCAAGGGCCAGCTCAGCGGGCGGGGTGTTGAGCCCCAGGCGGCAGCCGGGTCACAAAACCACCCCCCTCTCTCTCCCTGAGCGGACAGATGACACCAGCACCGGCGTGTTCCGATCCCTCGGTCCCCAAGCGGCCATGCTGCCACGCGGAGATCCCACATGCAGACAGCCATCAAACGCCCTCGCATTCCACGCGAACTCCACGGGCCACGCCCGTGGATGACGCTCGCCCTCCTGCTCCACGCCACAGCGCTGTTCCTCCTTCCCGCCGCGGGCGCGGCACTCGCCGTCTCCGCCCCGCTACACCCCGCCCTCCGCGCCCTGCTCGCGGCCCCCCTCGCCATCCTCGCTGGCCAGGGGCTCCACCAGCTCGCCTTCGCGGGACATGAGGGCTTCCACCTCAACCTCCACCGGGACAAGTACGTCAGCGCCGTCCTGGGCATCCTCTTCTCCTCCCTGGCGGCCACCTATCTGGTCGTCGGCTACTTCCTCACCCACTGGGAGCATCACCGCTTCACCAATCAGCCCCAGGATCCCGACTGCCAGTTCTACGCGCCGCTCCACGGCTTCTGGCGCAGGCTCCTGCTCAGCCGCGCCCGAAGCACCCAGCGCTACAGGGAGCACACCTTTCTACTGGCGCTGGGACGGCCCCCCCCTACCGGCGTCACCGGTCCCTTCTGCCTCGGGGATTTGAAGTGGCTCGCCCGCCTCAACCTGCTCATCTCGTTCGGCTTCACGGGCATCTACGGGGTCTTCATCCTGCTCGCGCCGCTGCCCGGCCTCGTCGCCATCGTCGTGCCCCACCTGATGGCCTACGGGATCTCCGGGCTGCGCACCTACGTCGAGCACGCCGGCACCGGGGTCGGGCCCTTCAGGAACGCGCGCAGCTACACCTCGCCCCTCTTCACCGCCCTCTGCGTCGGCAACAACTACCACCTCGAGCACCACCTCTACCCGAACGTGCCCTGCTACCACCTGCCGCGCGTGCACCGCTATCTGCGCGACCAGGGCGTCTACGCGCCGGGAGAGTCCCTCGTCGAGCCACGGCTCTCGGGTGTCCTCCCCTACCTCACTTCACGCGCCGCCTATCCCGGCGGCATTCCCGCCCACCCGAGGTCCTGATCCAAGGAGAACGCACATCATGCTCGAAACGGCTCGAAAGAATGGCAGGCAGGTCATCCAGGAGTCCGTCCCCCCCGCGCTCTGGCAGCGGAACGGCGACTTCTGTCAGCGGCTCCGCGAAATGATCGAGTCCCACCCCATCACCCGCCACCCCATCATCCAGGCGATGGAGTCGGCGAGCATCGAGGCCGAGGAGCAGCGCGTCCTCCACCTGGAGTTCCGCTACGCCTTCTCCGACATCTTCACCGATGCCCTCATCATGGCCATGTTCCGTACCGCCGAACTCGAGCCACGTCTCGGCGCGGTGGCCAAGATCGCGGGCCGCTTCCTCATCCAGCTCAATGTCCTCGATGAGCTCGGCTTCGTCCCCAACGGCTCCACCCACGCCGACTACGCTGGCAACCCCTTCCGCGCCCACCTCCTCGAGTTCGATGCGACCCTGCACCAACTCGGTGTGTCGCAGCAGGAGATCGACGCCTACCGCCCCAGCGCCGCCGCCGTCGCCTCCCGCCGCTCCTTCGAGGAGGCCTACGACGACCTGACCCGGCTCGCCGCCACCCTGTGCGCCGCGGAGTCCGTGTTCGTCCACTTCACCGTCGCCTGGTCGCGCAACGTCCACCAGCGCACCACCGTCGACACCGAGCACGGCTATCACTCCATCCACATCGACCACGAAGGAGCGTTCCTCGACGACGATCATTCCGAGGACATGTGGTTCGTCCTCCGCCAGGCCCTCGTCCCCGAGCGCTACGCGGAGATCCAGACCCAGCTCCTACGGTCGCTCGACGCATGGAACGGCTTCCTCGACAACTTCGTGGCCAACGCGGCCATGCCCACCAGCGTCGCGGCCTCCGCGCCCTGACCCCATCCGAGACGACCATGTCCAACCAGCCGCGCACTCCTGCTCCGGCGAACCTCGACTCCCGCGATTCCCTGGTGGACATCCTGCGCCACCATGCCCGCCACCAGCCCGAGCGCTGGGCCTACTCCTTCCTCCTCGACGGCGAGGAGGAGGAGCAGCGCTGCACGTACGCCGAGCTGGACAGGCAGGCGCGCGCCATCGCCGCGCTCCTCCAGCGGCACTGCGCTCGGGGAGACCGGGCGCTGCTGCTCTACCCGCCGGGCCTGGAATTCATCGCCGCCTTCTTCGGGTGCCTCTACGCGGGCATCATCGCCGTCCCCGCCTACCCGCCAGACCCGATGCGGCTGGCCCGCACCCTCCCACGCCTGCGGAGCATCGTCGCCGACTGCCAGCCCCGCGCCGTCCTCACCAGCGCGGCCCTCCTGGAGCTCACCCCCACCCTGCTGGAGCAGACCCCCGACCTGGCCGCGCCGCGCTGGATGGCCACCGATGCGCCCGGCGGCTCCGCGGACGAGTGGCGCGAGTCGTCTCCCGCCCGCGAGGAGCTGGCGTTCCTCCAGTACACCTCCGGCTCCACGGCCAGCCCCAAGGGCGTCCGGGTGAGCCACGCCAACCTCCTGAGCAACGAGGCACTCATCCAGCGCGCCTTCGGGACCCACGAGAGAACCCTCTGTCTGGGATGGCTGCCGCTGTACCACGACATGGGGCTCATCGGTAACGTGCTCCAGCCGCTGTACAAGGGCATCCCCTGCGTCCTCATGTCGCCGCTGCACTTCCTCCAGCGGCCGTCGCGGTGGCTGCGCGCCATCTCCCGCTACCGCGCCACCCTCAGCGGCGGGCCCAACTTCGCCTACGACCTCTGCGTGCGCCGCATCCCGCCCGAGGAGCGTGAGGGGCTCGATCTGCGCTGCTGGGACCTCGCCTTCAACGGCGCGGAGCCCATCCGCGCCGACACCCTCCAGCGATTCGTCGAGGCCTTCGCGCCGTCTGGCTTTCGCCGGGAGGCCTTCTTCCCCTGCTACGGCCTCGCCGAGGCCACGTTGTTCGCGACCGGTGGCCCGCGAGACGAAGGGCCGGAGCCGCGCGCCATCGAGCAGCCCGGCCGCCAGGACGTGCGGTCGCGCGTCGGCTCCGGCCAGTGCTGGGACGCGCAGCGGCTGGTCATCGTGGAGCCGGATGCATGCACCCCATGTCCCGAGGGCCAGGAGGGGGAGATCTGGCTGGCCGGGCCCTCCGTGGCCGAGGGCTACTGGAACCGCCCCGAGGAGACGGCTCGGACCTTCCAGGCCCGCCTCGCCACCACGGGCGAGGGCCCCTTCCTCCGCACGGGGGACCTGGGGTTCGTCCAGGACGGGCGCCTGTTCGTCACGAGCCGCCGCAAGGATCTGATCATCCTTCGCGGGCAGAACCACGCTCCGCAGGACATCGAGTACACCGTGGAGCGCAGCCACCCCGCGCACCGCCCCGGCTGCACCGTCGCCTTCTCCGTGGAAGCCGAGGGGCAGGAGCAGCTCGTGGTGGTCCAGGAGGTCCGCCAGCGTGACGGGCTGGAGTTGGAATCCCTCGTGGACGCCATCCGCCTCGCCGTCTCGCGCGAGCACGAGCTCTCGCTCGGTGCCGTGGTGCTGCTCCCACAGGGCGAGCTGCCGAAGACGTCCAGCGGGAAGATCCAGCGGCAAGCCACGCGCACCGCGTTCCTCGAGGGGACACTGGAGACCCTGCGCGTGTGGCGCCCCGAGCCCGCTGCCCGCCCGGACTCTCCGGCGCCGGCTCCGGAGCCCATGCCAGTGCCGCCGTCCGCTCCCGCGCGGGTGGGCACGGAGCAGGCCGAGTTCCAGGGCTGGCTGCTGGAGCAACTCGCCACACGCACGAAGGTACCCGCCCGGATGCTGGACGTCCGCACGCCCTTCGCCCACTTCGGACTTGATTCCAAGGAAGCCGTGGCGATGTCCGGAGCCCTGGAGAAGCGGATCGGGCGCCGGCTCTCCCCGACGCTGCTCTACGAGTTCCCGACCGTGGAGAAGCTCGCCGCGCACCTATCCGGCACGAGCCCGCTCCCCGAGCCCGTCCCGAGTGCCCCTCGGGAGGAGCCCATCGCCATCATCGGGATGGGCTGCCGCTTCCCCGAAGCGCCCGACCCCAAGGCCCTCTGGCGGCTCCTGCACGAGGGCCGGGAGGCCATCCGTGAGGTGCCCTGGGGGCGCTGGGAGGTCGACGCGCTCTACAGTCCGACGCCCGCGCCCGGGAAGATGTACACGCGCGCTGGCGGCTTCCTGAACGAGGTGGACCAGTTCGACCCCGAGCCCTTCGGCATCTCCGCCCAGGAGGCGCGGAGCCTGGATCCGCAGCAGCGCTTCCTGCTCGAGGTGACGTGGGAGGCGCTGGAGAACGCTGGACTCGCCCCTGATTCACTCGCTGGCTCACGCACCGGGGTCTTCGTCGGCATCTCCGGCCAGGACTACACCCTGATGCACGCGCTCGCGGGGAGCACCTCTCGAGGGGATGCCTACTCGGGGACTGGCTCCACGCTCAGCACCGCCGCGGGCCGACTGTCCTACGTGCTCGGGCTCCAAGGTCCCAGCCTGGCGGTGGACACGGCCTGCTCCTCGTCCCTGGTCGCCATCCACCTCGCCTGCCAGAGCCTCCAGCGCCGCGAGAGCGATCTCGCCCTGGCCGCGGGCGTCAACCTCATCCTCTCCCCCGAGGGCTTCCTCTACCTGTCCACCTTGCAGACGCTGTCGAAGGACGGCCGGTGCAAGACCTTTTCCGCCTCGGCGGACGGCTACGGGCGGGGCGAGGGCTGTGGTGTGGTGGTGCTCAAGCGCCTCTCGGATGCCCTGGCCGATGGGGATACCCCGCTGGCCGTGCTGCGCGGCTCGGCCGTCAACCATGATGGGCAGAGCAATGGACTCACCGCGCCCAACGTGCGAGCCCAGCAGGCCGTCATCCACACCGCGCTCGAGCGCGCGGGCTGCCGCCCCCAGGACGTGGACTACGTGGAGGCCCACGGCACTGGCACCGCGCTGGGAGATCCCATCGAGGTGTCGGCCCTGGCCAGTGCGCTGGGCGGTGAGCGGTCCCCTGCCTCCCGGCTGTTGATCGGCTCGGTGAAGACGAACATCGGCCACCTGGAAGCGGCGGCGGGCATCGCCGGGCTCATCAAGGTCGTCCTCTCCCTGGAACACGAGGAGCTCCCGCCCCACCTGCACTGCCAGGTGCCGAGCCCCCACATTCCCTGGGAGCGGATGCCCCTGGAGGTCACCACCCGGAACACGCCGTGGCGGCGTGGGGAGCGGCGACGCATCGCCGGTGTGAGCGCCTTCGGCCTGAGCGGCACCAACGCCCACGTGGTGCTGGAGGAGCCGCCGGAGCGCCCGCGAGCCCGGGAAGAAGCGAAGGCGGAGCGGCCTGTGCACCTCGTGCGGCTGTCCGCGAAGGGAGAAGGCGCGCTCCGGGGCCAGGCGGAAAGGCTCGCGGCGTACCTGGCCGAACAGCCGGATGTGGCACTCGCGGAGGTGGCCGCCAGCATCAACACGGGCCGGGCGCAACTCGAGCACCGCGCGACATTCGTCGCCAGCTCCCCCGCGGAGCTACGGGCGAAGCTGGAGCGCTTCGCGGCGGACGGGCCGGGCGCGCACGGAGTCTCCAGCGGAGTCCGGGGGCGCGAGCAGCCGGCGGTGGCATTCCTCTTCACCGGCCAGGGCTCGCAGTACCCGGACATGGGGCGACAGCTCCATGAAACGGACACCACCTTCCGGGCGGCCCTGGAGCGGTGCGACGCGCTCCTGCGCACGAGCCTGGAGCGGCCCCTGCTCTCGGTGCTGTACCCGGCGCCCGGGGAGCGGACGCCGCTGGACGAGCCGTCCTACGCGCAGCCCGCCCTGCTCGCGGTGGGGTATGCGCTGGCGGAGACGTGGCGCGCCTGGGGCATCCAACCCGCCGCGGTGGTGGGCCACGGCCTGGGCGAGTACGCCGCCGCGGTGGTGGCGGGGGTGCTCGGGCTGGAGGATGCGCTGAAGCTGACGGTCGCGCGCGGGCGGCTCATGCAGGAGCGCCGCGGGGAGGGCGCCATGGCCATGCTCGCCTCCTTCGAGCAGGTGGCCTCGGAGGTCCGTTTCCACCCGCCCCAGGTGCCGATGATCTCCTCGCTCACCGGAGCGCGCATGGAGGGACAGGAGCCTGGCTCGCCGGCCTACTGGCGACGGCAGTTCCACGAGCCAGTGCTGTTCGACGCGGCGATGCACACCCTTGTGGGCATGAGCCTCGATGCCTGGCTGGAGGTCGGCCCCACGCCTACCCTCCTGGGACTCGCGCGCTGCGGCGTGAGAGGTGCGCCCGAGCTTCTGCTGCCCTCGTTGGGACGCCAGGGGGAGGACTGGAAGCGGATGCTTGAAAGCCTCGGCGCCCTGTACGTCCGGGGAGCCAAGGTGGAGTGGAAGCGGTTGGAGCAGGGCCCGTCCCGCCGACGCCTCTCCCTGCCGACGTATGCCTTTCAGCGCCGACGCTTCTGGATCGAGGACATGGGGGCCCGCGAGGTGGCGAGGGTGCGAGAGGTCGGCCCCGCCCGGCACCGGGCCTGGATCACCCTCCGGTTGCGGGCACTGGTGGCGGAGCTGCTCTCCGCGGAGCCAGGGGAGATGGACATCCACACTCCGCTCGTCGACCTGGGCCTGGACTCCATCGTCCTCATCGATGGCCTCCAGCGCATCCAGCAGGAGTTCCACGTGCGGTTGTCGCTGCGGGACATCCTCGAGCGGCTGCCCACCATCGAGGCCTTGGCCGCCCACCTGGAGGAGCGCCTGGCGAGGGACGAGGCCTCCGCCGAGAGCACCCGGCCCGCCCCCTCCCCGGAACCGAGCGCCGCCGCTCCGCTCCGCGAACTCACGCCGCGCCAGCGGGCGCACCTGGAGACGCTCATCCTCCGCTACACGCAGCGGACCCCCACGTCCAAGGCGCGCCGACAGGAGTCCCAGGCGCACCTGGCCGACGCGCGGTCCTCGGCGGGGTTCCGGGCGACGTTCCCGGCGGCACTCAAGGCTCAATGGCACTGGACGAAGGAGATGTGCTACCCGCTCGTCGGGGTGAAATCCGAGGGCTCTCGCCTCTGGGATGCCGACGGCAACGAGTACATCGACTTCGCCATGGGCTTCGGTGTCCATCTCTTCGGACACGGAGCACCCTGGCTCACCCAGGCCCTTCAGGAGCAGCTTCAGCGAGGCTTCTCCATCGGCCCGCAGTCCGACCAGGCCGCCGAGGCGGCGCGGCTCCTGTGCGAACTCACCGGGGTGGAGCGCGCGACGTTCTGCGGCTCGGGCACCGAGGCCGTGATGACGGCGCTACGCCTGGCGCGCGGCCGGGTGCGTCGCCCCAAGGTGGCCCTCTTCTCCGGCTCGTACCATGGCTCCTCCGATGGAGTGCTGGGCACCATCCCGATGACGCTCGGGGCGCCGCCAGGCCTCGAGCAGGACGTGCTGCTGCTGGAATACGGTCACCCGCGCTCGCTCGAGCTGTTGCGCGAGCAGGCCCCCACGCTGGCCGCCGTGCTGGTGGAGCCCGTTCAGGGTCGCCGCCCGGAGTTCCAGCCGCGCGAGTTCCTCCAGGCGCTGCGCGCGCTCACCCACGAGCACGGCATCGCGCTCATCTTCGACGAGGTGCTCGTGGGGTTCCGCTGCCACCAGCGGGGCGCGCAGGCGTGGTTCGGCATCGAGGCGGACCTGGTCACCTACGGAAAAATCGTGGGGGGCGGGATTCCCATCGGCGTGGTGGCGGGCAAGGCGCGCTTCCTCGACGCCATCGATGGAGGGACGTACCGCTACGGTGACGACTCGGAGCCGGGCACCGAGCCCATCTGGTTCGCGGGGACCTTCAACAAGAACCCGCTCGCCATGACCGCGGCGGTGACCACGCTGCGGCACCTGAAACGCGAGGGCCCGGAGCTGCAGGAGCGGCTGAACGCGCGGACCGCGCGGCTCGCCGAGCGCCTCAACCACTTCTTCCAGGAGAGCGAGGTGCCCCTGGAGCTCGTCCACTTCGGCTCGCTCTTCCGCTTCAAGCTACCCCGACAGCTGGACCTGTTCTTCTTCCACCTGCTCTGCCGGGGCATCTACGTCTGGGAGGGGCGGAGCTTCTTCCTCTCCACGGCCCATACGGACGAGGACGTGGAGGCGTTGGAGGAGGCGGTGAAAGCCAGTGTCAAGGCCCTGCGCGAGGGCGGCTTCCTCCCCGAGCGCCCCGTCCGGAAGCTCGAGCCGCGGCGAGTGGCGCCGAGGGGACCGCAACCGGAGCCATCCCGGGTGCTGGTGCGCCCCCGGCCGGATGCACGAGCCATGAGGCGTCTGCTGTGCTTCCCCTTCGCGGGTGGGGGCACGTCCACCTTCCGGCGGTGGGCCGAGGCGCTGCCACGCGACACGGAGCTGTGCCTGGTGCAACTGCCCGGGCGGGACGGCCGGAGTGACGAGCCCCCCTGCCACGACTTCACGGAACTCCTGGAGCGGCTCGAGTATGAGTTGCGCCCGTACCTGGATGTGCCGACGGCCCTCTTCGGACACAGCATGGGGGCACTTCTCTGCTTCGACCTGGCGCGGCGGCTGCGGCGACGAGGGTTCGGACTGGAGGCGCTGTTCGTGTCCGGAGAGCCCGCGCCCCAGGTGCCCCGGCCACCCGCCGCCGTACCACCGCATGAGCTGAGCGACGAGGCCCTCCTCGCCGAGCTGGCCCGTTACGGCGCGGCGCGGGAGGTGCCGGGCGACGCGGAACCGCTGCGCGAGCACCTCCCGCTGCTGAGGGCGGACCTGTCCGTGTGCGCCTCGTATCGCTACACGGAGGAGGAGCCGCTGGATTGCCCGCTCGCGGTATTCGGCGGCCGGGAGGATCCGCTGGCGCGGCGGAGGGATCTCGCCGCGTGGGCGGAGCAGACCCAGGGCGCCTTCTCGCTGCACATGCTGCCTGGGGACCACTTCTTCATCCGGAGCGCCCGGCAGATGCTCGTCGGGCTCCTGTCACGGGAGCTCGACGCCCTGGACAGCGAGGCGTCCCAGGAAGCCGTGGAGTTGGACGTGGCGAGGGAGAGTGCGACCTCGGCCTTGTGAAATCGAGGGGGAGTGTCGTGGAAGGAGGCACGTCGTGATGGACCAGATGGAGACGCAGGTAGGGCCCATGAACGGGGAGACCGTCCCCAGGGAGGCGCCGCGAGGGCTCGTCAGGGGCTCTCTGACCCGGCTGCCACGGGAGGACACGCGCTTCCCACCGGTGGTGCTGACCCATGGGACGTTCTCGAACGCGCGGCTGTGCGACCAACTGGCCCGGTTCCTCCAGGAGACCGGCTTCGACTGCTGGGTGCTGGAGTGGCCGGAGCATGGCCAGAGCGCGCGTGGCGGACCCCCGTGGAGCTATGAGCAACTCGCGCTCCACGAGGTGCGGGGGACGCTGGAGACCGTGCAACGGACCACCGGTGAGGAGGAGCTGTTCTGGGTGGGCCACAGCGCGGGAGGAGTGCTGCCGTTCATCCACCTCGCCCGGAGCCCGGCCGAGGCCCACCACTTCCGGGGCATCATCGCCATGGGGAGCCAGACGACGCACGCGGGACCCGGGCTGCTCGGCCGCCTGAAACTCGGGTTGGGTTTTCTGATGACGAACGTGATGGGACGAGCCTCCGGCGAGGCCTTGCGGTTGGGGCCCGACGACGAGACGCGCCCCCTGATGAACCAGTGGTTCCGGTGGAACATGAGCGGGCGGTGGCGCGGGAAGGACGGCTTCGACTACCTGGAGGCGCTGCGAGAAGTACGGGTGCCCACGCTGTGCATGGCCGGAGCCGGGGACGACTTCATCGCGCCCATGGCGGGCTGCCGCCGCCTGTTCGATGCGCTCGGGAGCGAGGACAAGACGTTCGTCTCCTGCGCGAAGGCGGAGGGTTTCCGGGAGGACTACAGCCACACCCGGCTCATCGCCAGCCGGTCGGCGCGGGAAGAGCTCTGGCCGCGGATCGCCGAGTGGCTCACGAAGCGAGGCGAGAAGGCGTCATGACGGAAGAGCGGGAGCTCTCGACGCACCGGGATCGTCCCCTCATCCTCGCCACGGCGGGGGTGGTGGGGGCCCAGACAGCCATCATCCTGGGGAAGGAAGGCTTCACCGAGGAGGGCATCCGGCGGGTCCTGAGAACCTCTGCCCGGCTCGGCTTCGTGCTGTTCCTGCCCGTCTTCGTCTCGTCGAGCCTCGTGACGTTGTCGCCGGGAAGGTTCAGCCGCTGGCTGGTGTCGCGCCGACGGGCGCTGGGGCTGTCATGCGCGATGGCCCAGCTCACGGCGGGGGCGGCGATCCTGGCCTTCCACGCACGCCACCCGAAGCACTTCATGGAGGTGACCTACCCGCTCCAGCGCATCGGTGGGCTGTCGGGCTTCCTGGCGCTGGGGCTCATGGGGGCCACTTCCTTCGAACCCGCGAAGCGCTGGCTAGGGCCGGAGCGCTGGAGGCGGCTGCACCGGGTGAGCCTGTACACCCTGGCGCTCAACTACCTGGTGTCCTACGGGCGCCGGTCGGTGGTGAACCGGGATCCCTTCTACATGCCCTTCCTGGGGCTGCTGCTGCTGGCCATGGGGCTCAGGATGGGAGCGGGCGTGAAGGCGCATCGCCAAGCGCCTCATGGGAAGCGCGCTCGGCGCCGCAGCGGTTTTTCCACCGCCTCCGAGAGAGCCATGACGCCAGTGGCTCATGCCCCCCGCGAACACCTCCACTAGGATGCCCGCGCCCATGATCAATCTCTACCAGTTCCATCCCTCTGGCAATTGCTACAAGGTCCGCCTGCTGCTGCACCAACTCTCGATTCCCTTCGAGACGCGGGAAGTGAACCTGACCGCGGGTGAAGCGCGCACTCCGGAGTTCAAGGCGAAGAACCCCATCGCCAAGACACCCACCGTGGAGCTGGAACCGGGCGTGTTCCTCGCCGAGTCCAACGCCATCCTCTGGTACTTCGCCGAGGGCACCCCGTTCATCCCCAGCGACAAGCTGGAGCGAGCGCGGATGCTCCAGTGGATGTTCTTCGAGCAATACAGCCACGAGCCGTATGTGGCGGTGGCGAGGGCGTGGCTCACCCTCTTCGGCATCCCGCCCGGCAAGGAGCGGGAGTTGGAGGAGCGCATCCAAAAGGGATACGCCGCCCTCGATGTCATGGAGGGAGAGTTGACGAAGCGGCCCTTCTTCGCGGGCGAGCACTACAGCCTCGCGGACATCGCGCTGTACGCGTACACGCATGTGGCGGAGGAGGGCCGATTCGACCTGGGACGCTACCCGGCCATTCGCGCCTGGTTCGAGCGGGTGCAAGCCCAACCCCGCCACCTGCGCATCACGGACGCCGTGCCCGCGCCTTCAACGCCGTCTCACTCGAAGAGGTAACCAGGGACCGAGCGGTAGCGTGGCCGCGACGGTGCGATGGCCAGTACCACCGCTCGTTCTTCTATCTGCCCGAGACCGGGAACCCGAATGGCACTGGCGCGCCAGGTGACTACCTGTGTCCTATGCGTGCGCTTACTGTCATTCCACTGCGGGCAGGCTCGGTGCGTGTCGACGAACTGGGGGAGGTGCGGCCGGGGGCAGGCGAGCTCCTCGTGGAAGGTATTGCCATGGGCGTGTGCGGAACCGACCTCGAGATCATCCGCGGCGATTACGGCTGGGCGCCGCCCGGCAAGGAGCGGTTGATCATCGGCCACGAGTCGCTCGGGCACATCCTGGAAGCGCCCTCTGGAAGTGGCTTCTCGCGCGGAGATCTGGTGGTGGGCGTCGTACGCCGCCCGGACCCGGTGCCGTGTATCCATTGCGCCACTGGCGAATGGGACATGTGTGACAACGGGCGCTATGTCGAGCGTGGCATCAAGGCGCTCGATGGGTACGGCGCCGAGCGCTATGCCCTCGAACCGGCCTTCGCCATCCGGCTCGAGTCGGCGCTGGCGAGCGTGGGAGTGCTCGTCGAGCCCACCAGCGTCGTCGCCAAGGCGTGGGACCACGTGGAGCGGATTGGCCGACGAGCGAGCTGGAAGCCCAGGATCGCGCTGGTGGTCGGCGCGGGCCCGATCGGGCTCCTGGCAGCACTCCTCGGAGTGCAGCGGGGTCTCCAGGTCCACGTGTTGGATCGTGAAACCGAGGGCCTGAAGCCAGCGCTCGTCGCCGACCTGGGGGCTCACTACCACGTGGGCCGGATCGCGGACGCGTGCCCCCGGCCCGACGTGGTGCTCGAGTGCACCGGCGTGTCGTTTCTGATCATGGATGCGATCCAACACATGGCCCCGGGTGGCGTCACGTGCCTGATGGGCGTCTCCGCGAGTGGGCAGATCCTCAAGATTGAAACGGGAATGGTCAACCGCCAGCTCGTGCTCGAGAACGGGGTCGTCTTCGGCTCGGTGAACGCCAATCGCCGCCACTACGAAGCCGCTGTCGAGGCGCTCGGACGCGCGGACAAATCATGGCTCGAGGGCCTCATCACGCGGCGGGTGGGCCTGAAGAAACTGGATGAGGCGCTCGAGCGGCGGTCCGATGACGTGAAGGTCGTCGTGGACTTCACGAAGTGAGCGGATGACCCTCTCCAACCTCGTCTGCTGTGGGCAGCTCCGCGATGGGTCTTGGCCCTCGGCGATAGCGCTCTACCGCGCGGGCGCTGAGACGGCGCGATGGCGATCCCTCGGCGCGAATTGCATCCAGGGCGCCGGGGCCTACCTTTTTTCGGGATGCGCGCACACCGGACCCGGAGAAACAGATGGAAACGACAGCGACCACGCAGGCCAGGGAAGCGCCGAGGACGGGCTGGGAAAGCGGCACCCAGCCGGAGCCCGGCGTCCTCATCGAGGATCACGCGCTCATCGGAGATCTGTACACGGCCGCGCTCGTTGCTCGAGACGGGTCCATCGATTTCCTCTGCCTCCCGGATTTCGACTCGGACGCGTGCTTCACGTCGCTGCTGGGAACAACCGACAACGGGCGGTGGAAGATGGCTCCCCAGAAGCCCGTGCGCGAGATCCGGCGGCGCTACCGCGGCAAGACACTCATCCTGGAGACGGAGTTCGTGACGGACGAGGGCACGGTGCGGCTCGTGGATTTCATGCCCATTCGAAAAGGGACTCCCCACCTGGTGCGGTGGGTCGAGGGGATCCAGGGCCAGGTGACGATGCGCTCCGACCTGCGTCCGCGATTCGCCAACGGCAACACCGTTCCCCTGGTGAGCAGGCGGGACGGGAGCTTCGCCGCCATCGCCGGTCCGGACGCGGTCTATCTGCGAGGCGGGGTGGGTGAGGCGCCACCTCCATTCGAGTCGGAGTTCACGATCCGAGCCGGCCAGCGGATTCCCTTCATGCTCTCCTGGGCACGGCCCTATGAGGGGATTCCGGAGAGGATCGACCCGGAGGCCACCCTGCGCGAGGCGGAGTCCTTCTGGGAAGACTGGGCCGCGCGGATCCGCCCGCCCGGCGGGTATGAGGACGTGGTCATCCGGTCGCTGCTCACCCTCAAGGCGTGCAGCTTCCACCCAACGGGGGCTCTCGTCGCCGCGCCCACGTTCGGCCTCCCGGAGACACCAGGCGGGGAGCGTAACTGGGACTACCGGTTCTGCTGGATCCGTGACGCGGCATTGACGTTGAACGCGCTCATGCGTGCCGGCCTCATGGAGGAGGAGAGAGCGTTCGGCGACTGGCTGGAGAACGCCATCGGAGGCGCCCCGGATCAGCTCCAGATCATGTACGGCATCCGGGGCGAGCGGCGCCTCACGGAGGTCACGCTGGACTGGCTCCCTGGATACGAAGGCGCTCGGCCCGTGCGAATCGGGAACGGCGCCTATACGCAATTCCAGCTCGACGTCCTCGGCGAGTTCGCCGCGGTCCTGTACATCCATACGCAAGCGATGGGCACGCTGCCAGAACGCGGCCAGAAGGCCTTCAAGCGCACAGCGATCCGGGTGTCCGAGGTCTGGACACAGCCCGACCATGGCATCTGGGAGATGCGGGGTCCGAAGCTTCCGTTCACCGCGTCCAAGGTGTCGGCGTGGATCGCTATCGATCGGTGGGTGCGTGCCATCGAGGAGTACGGCGTGAAGGAGGACAAGGCGCCCTGGGTGAAGCTCCGGCAGACCATCTTCGACGAGGTGTGCAGCCGGGGTTTCGACCCCAAGCGGAACACGTTCACGCAGTACTACGGCTCGACGGGAGTGGACGCGAGCCTGCTCGTCATACCGCTCGCCGGGTTCCTCCCCGCGGATGATCCCCGCGTCGCCGGAACGGTTCGGGCCATCGAGCAGGAATTGATGCCGGACGGGCTGGTGCTCCGATACCGGACAGAGGACGGCGTCGACGGTCTCTCCGGCGAGGAGGGCGCCTTCCTCGCTTGCTCGTTCTGGCTCGCGAACACCTACCACCTCATGGGGCGAGACGAGGACGCGCGGCGTCTCTTCGACAAGCTGGTGGGGCTCTGCAACGACGTGGGCCTGCTCGCGGAAGAGTTCCTGCCCAAGGAGGGCCGGTTGATCGGCAACTTCCCCCAGGCGTTCAGCCACCTCGCGCTCGTGAACACCACCTACAGCCTCTTCGAGGAGCGCAAGCCCCCACGGCAAGCGGAGGCCGAGGCCCGGCACTGAAAGAGCGCGAGGCCTGATCGCGGTGAACAGTGATGCGGGACTCAAGTACCGCACGTACGAGCCCTCCTTGCCGGTGCGTCGCCCCCCCCCTAGGTTGCCCATGAGGTAAGGGGGGGGAGGCTCCATGAAGTCGCCTCGAGGGGTGACCACCGCGACGGTACGGTGGCTGGGACTGTTGGCGTGGGTACCGTTCTCCGCGCACGCGTCGTTTCTCGGCGACGACGCGCTGGACACCGTGGCGGAGGTGCTCAGCTGGATCGTCATCATCATCGCCCCGGTGCTGCTGATGGCCGGGTTCTGGATGATCCACATCCTCCCCGAGAAGCTCGCCGAGAAGCGACATCACCCGCAGCTCGAGGCCATCAAGATCCTCTGCCTGCTGTCGCTGTTCTTCGGTGGACTCTTGTGGCCCCTGGCGTGGCTCTGGGCCTACACCAAGCCGACCCTGTTCAAGCTGGCGTACGGCAAGGATCGGGTCAGCCCCGAGCCCCTCGCCGAGGCCAGCGAGGAAGCGCCCACGGCCCACCCCGAGCCGCCCACCCCAGAATCCGCAGCCGACAGGCGGGGGGAGCCGCACTGATGGAATTGCTACTGCTCCTCGTCTACTCGTTCATCGTCTGGCTGATCTTCTTCAAGCTCAAGCTCCTGCCGTGGAACTTCACCTCCCAGGTGATCGTCGTCACCCTTCCCATCATGGGGATCACGGTGTTGCTCCTGCTGGCCAACGTCTACGCGCCGTCTTCGTCGGACGTGAGGGTGATGAACTACGTCGTGCAGGTCGTGCCCCGTGTCTCCGGGCGCGTCATCGAGGTGCCCGTCGAGCCCAACAGCCTGGTGAAGAAGGGCGATGTGCTCTTCCGCATCGATCCCACATCCGCGCGGCTCGAGGTCGATGGGCTGAAGGCCAAGGTGAAGGAACTGGAGGCGAAGGTCGCTGGCGCCCGAGCCAATGAGCGGCAACTGAGCCTGGAGCGCAAGACGGCCCAGGGGCGGAGGGCGGCTGTCGCGGCCCGGCTCGACCTCGCCCGGCAGCGCGTCCGGCAACACCAGACACTCGCTTCCAGTGGGGCTGGTAATCAGTTCGATCTGCAGCAGATGGAGTCGGACGCCAAGAACCTCGAGGGCGAGCTGAGCGCAGCGGCCGCATCCGTGGGACAGGCCACGCAAAAGCTCGAGGCACGGACGGACGACGGAACCCTCGTCGAGCTCGCCGCGGCCGAGGCCGCGCTGGACCAGGCACGCGCCAGCCTGGCCGAGGCCCAGTGGCGCCTTGGGGAAACCGTGACGTATGCGCCCGCCGACGGGACCGTGGTGAACCTCCAGCTTCGCGCTGGCTCCTACGCGGCGGCCCTTCCCATCTCCCCCGTGATGAGCTTCGTGGAGAACGGGCAGTACCTGGTCGCGCTCTTCAATCAGAACGAGCTGCACAAGGTCCAACCAGACGACGAGGCGGAGGTCACGCTCCTGGCGTTTCCCAACCGGGTCATCAAGTGCCGCGTCGAGTCCGTGGTCTGGGCAACCGGACAGGGGCAGCTTCCCGTGTCGGGAACGCTCCCCGAGACGGAAGCTCAATCCCAGGCTCCCGGGCGCTATGCCGTCAAGCTCAGGGTCGACGAGAAGGAGGGTTCCGTCCTCCTGCCAGCGGGAGCGCGCGGAAACGCCGCCATCTACACCCACGGGCTTCACCCGGTCCACATCCTGCGCAAGGTGATTCTCCGGGTCGGTACCAAGATGGATTGGCTGATTCTCAAGCTGCACTGAGGAAGGGCGGGAACATGATCAATCGCGAGCGGCGGGTGTGGCTCCGTGCCTGGGCGGTGATCCTGGCCGGCTGCGGTGTCTCGGCCTGTCCCACTCACGCCCCACCACGGGGCCAGGAGGTCCTCCAGAAGGCCCTCGTGCATACATCCCTCGCCACCGCCTGGAACTCCCCGGGCGGGCTGGAGGGAGGCATTCAGGACGGGTGGCTGGCGACGTTCGCGGACGAGCAACTCCAATCCCTGGTCACCGAGGCCCTCCAGCACAATCCGGACCTCCGCGCCGCCGCGGCGCGGGTGGAACAGGCGGCGGGTCACCTGGGGGTTGCACGCGCGGCGCTGTTTCCTTCTCTCGACGTCGAGGGGAAGGAGTCGCTCGGGCTCGGCCAGGGACTGACCGGCGTGCTTCGTGGAGCCGACGTCTCCGCCGGGTGGGAGATCGATCTGTGGGGGAAGATCAGGTATCGGAGGAACGCGGCCAGCCAATCGATGGCCGAGGCCGAGGCCAGTTTCGAGTTCGCCCGGCAGTCCATGGCGGCGACCGTGGCCAAGGGCTGGTTCCTGGCCACGGAGGCCCACCTCATGAAGGGCATCGTCACCCAAAGGGTCACGATGGGCGAGGAGCTCGTTCAACTCACGACCACGCGATGGCAGGTCGGAGCGGCCAGTGAGCACGAGGTGGCGCTGGCGCAGGCGAGCTTGGAGTCGTATCGAGACACCCTGAAGCAGGCCGAGCTGGCCAGTGTGCAGGCGGTGCGCGCGGTGGAGCTCCTCGCCGGGCGTTATCCGGCGGGAGCCCTCGCGCCAAGGGTCGCCCTGGTCGAGCTTCCGGGAGCGGTCCCCGCCGGGATTCCCGCCTCGGTGCTCGAGCGACGGCCGGATCTGATCGCCGCCGAGCGTCGCGTGGCCGCCGCGTTCAACCGGATTCAGGAGGCCAAGGCAGCGCGGCTCCCCTCGCTGCGCCTCACGGGCGCCGTGGGCTTCGTCGACAGTGACGTGGTGGTGTTGAGGGAGACGCTCACCAGCCCCACCGGCGGCCTGGCGGCGGGGCTGTTGGCGCCGATCTTCCATGGAGGAGCCCTCGCGGCGCAGGTGCACATCCGGACAGCGGAACAGGAAGAGGCCCTCGCCGCGTACGCGGCCGCGGCCTTGCGCGCCACGAACGAGGTGGAGAACGCGCTGACGAGCTCGATGATCCTCGGCGAGCGTCGCCAATTCCTGGAGAAGGCGCTCGCCGGACACGAGCGTGCGCTCGAACTCCTGAATATCGATTACCACGTCGGGAAGATCGATCTCCGCACGTTGCTCCAGCAGAACCTGCTCGCGGATGAGGCGCGGATTTCGCTCTTGCGCGTCCGGAGCGAGCAACTGCTTCAGCGGATCAATCTCCATCTGGCGCTGGGGGGCGGCTTCCTGGCTCCGGCCGAGACGAAGCCTGGCGCTCGATGAACCCGCCGCTAGAGCACGCGCGGCCCCTGCCTCCCCTGCCCGCGCTCGGCTCAGCGAGCCTTCGCGAGGAACACGCCCAGCAGGAGCGCGCCGCCCGTTCCCACCGCGAGGACCCAGGGCTTGCGCAGGCGCTCAGTCAACGGGGCAAGGAGGCCGCTCGACACCTCCCGACTCGCCCGGTGGAGCACGCTCTCCCCCGCGAGTGATGCCTCCAGCGAGCGAACCTGGCGGACCATTTCCCCGGAAGCACCCCGCACGCACGCCGCGGCGGCCTGCTCCGCCACCTCCGCCATGCCCCGCCGGGCCTTCAGCTCCGTGTCGAGCTGCTCGACGAGCGCGTGAACGAAGCTCCGCCCCGCGTGATCGAGAAAAGAGGAGAAGACCCCGCTCCGCTTCTCCATCGTCGAGCCGATGCCCTCGACGAAGCCGCGCCCCACCTGGGACGCGAGCCCGGCCACCTCCGGCGCCAACTGGGGCATGGAGACATGGAGTTGCTCCAGCGCCCCTTGGACCGCTCCAGTGGCCATGATCCGGGCCCGATCTCCAGGCATACGGATTTCCGCCTGGCGGCTCGTGGCCACCTCCGCCGAGCGCTCCAGCCACTGGTTCACGCGAGCGAGCAACTCCTGGGAGAGAGTGGTCCAGCCAGGCGTCGAGCGCCGGAACTCCCCGAGCGCCCCCTGGACCGCCTCCTCGGCGATAACGCGCGCCCAGGCTCCCGGTTGCCAGGCCGGGCGCTCGGACGCCTCGTGCGCCATGCGGCCGAGAATCGCCAACACATCCCGCAGGAGCTCTTGGAACTGTCCGTCGAGCTCCGGAAGTCCGGCCCGCAACTCCTCGGTGGCACCTCGCACGGCACCGCTAGCGATTCCCTCGGTCGCGAGACGCCCGGCCGAGACGGTGAGTTGCCGCAGCAACTCCACCGGAGACAGGCGCGACTCCTTGCTCATCGCTCGCTCCCACCCAGCCCTCGCGACACCCGGGCCCACTCCCCTCCCGAGGAGACGGTGGGCACCTCACGACTCGGTGGACAGTCCGCGCCCGGGAGCCCCGCTCGCAGCCTCGCTCCCCTCAGTGATGGGGCTCGGCCGGGTGCTCGCCCACGGACGGCGCCGGACCCGGCACGGCGGGCTCGCCCGGGACACGCTGGTCCCTCGACGGCCCATCACCCCCCCGTGAACGGTCCCGGGGCAGGCGCTCGCCCCGGCGCCAGGCGCGCGCCAGCAGCGCCGCGGCCAAAAGCATGCCCAACAGGCACAACACCAGCAGTCCCAGCAGCCAGAGGAAGATGTGATTCACCAGGCCCGTGGCTCGATCGGAGGCGTGGTCCACCCAACCCCGTGCCAGGGGATCCAGCTGCGCCAGCGTCTCCACGCGCTCGGAGTGGAGCGAGTCCAGCACGGCCACGCGCTCGCCCCGGACGCCGTCCAGCACCGCCTGCCGCTCGGAGGAGAGGAAGCCCTGCAGCGACTGGCGCTCGCCCGTCACCCACCGGGGGGTCTTGTCGGCCAGCGCCCCCACGCGCACGAGCACATCCACCGCACGCTCCAGCTCGTGCACGGCCGAGCCCAGGGCCGGTGCCCCCAGGAATTCCTGGGTAGCGAGCTCCGCCTGCCAGCGGGCCTGCCGCGGCAGGGTGCCGACGTAAAGGTCCATCCGCTGAACCAGGTCCTTCATGTCCTGGAGGGCCGCGGTCGTCGTCCCCAGCAGACCCACCCCGGAGCGGTCCGTGAATTCGGCCAGCAGGGGCACGGTGGACTCGCGCGAGACGAGCGTTCCGGTCAACGGGTGCTCGGTGGCCCACGCATGGACGAGCGCCCGCAGGGGGGACACGTCCTCGCGGCCCGACAACTCCCGCCAGAGCATCTCCACCTCCGACTCCAGCTCCCCGAGCGAACGCTGAAAGGTGTCCAAGACCTCCGGCGGAGCCCGCTTCGGGAGCGACTGCTCGAGCTGCGCCAGCAACGCCCAGCCGTCGATCAGCGCCGCTACCGGATCCGGCTGGAGGAGCGCCGACTGCATGACGGGCACCGCGTTGCTCTTGAAGCGAAGCAGCGCCTCGCGAGTCTCGGCCGATGGGGAGTGCTCGGCGGCCACGTCCGCGGTGGCCTCGATGACGCCCGGGAAGCGGCGCGCCATGTCGCGAATACGGATGCGCAGCTCGCCCACCGACAGGTTCGACTGACCCACGCGCTCGAACAGGGGCGAGCGCGGCTTCAACATGGCGCAGGCCGGCATCAGCACCAATAACAGGACCGGGAACAGGAGCCGCGAGAGTGTGCGCATGGGAAGAACCGACTCTCCGACCTGCTCACCAGATGTAGCGGAGGATGAGCTGGCCGTAGGCGAGCCTGGGCCGGCCGGACATCGCGGGATTGCCTCTCACGTCGCGGCCGATGCGGGGCTCGGCATCGAGCACGGTCACGCCCCCGAGGCCGAGCTGCAGGTTGGGCCGTCCCGTGTAGTAGAGGCCGAGTGCCACCGAGTGGGTGTTCAGGTTCGTGCGCGCCAGCGCCACCTCCGTCTGACGGCCCGTGGTGAAGAGGTACTCGCCCATGAGCCCCAGGGGAACGCCGAGCGGCTTGAAGTCCGCGGTGAGCGCGACCGCCAGGTCGAACCGGGTGGCGGTGGTGCCCAGGTCGACGCGGTCCCCCACGGCCGGGTCGAAGGGCCTGAAGGTGCGCCAGGCGCGCCTCGCGGACGCGGAGGACTGCAGCGACAGGAAGGGACCACCGAGCGCCTGGGCCAGGTACAGGCCGCCCGTCACGGAGCGCTCCGCGATGGGCACGAGGAGGAACTCGCGCAGGTTGCCGTCCAGGATGCTCCGCAGCGTCACGCCCGGGGTGTCCACGATGGCGCTCAGCAGCGGCAGCAGGGTGAGCGCACGGCCCCGCTCGTAGCCGCCTCCGGCACGCAGCGACAGTTGCGTGCCACTCGACTCGAAGTGCAGCAGCCGCAGCACGAGGCCCCCCTCCCCACTGGCCACGAAGGAGCCGCCTCCCACGAGCAGCGAACTCAAGGTCAGGCCGGTGAAGATGGTGCCGCGCGCCTCGCCCCACAGGCCCAGCCACCGGGTGAGCCGCAAGCCCAGGTCGAGCGTCTGCTGATAGCCCGCGAGCGAGACATCCTGCGGGCCCAGGATACCGATGGACAGGTCCGGCACATGGTACACCGCCACGCCCTCGCGAATGCCCACGTAGGTGGAGACGAAGGACTGCTGCTGGAGGATGGGCAGGAGGAAGGTGGCCCCCCCGATCTGGCGCGAGCAGCCCCCCTCATCGCACTCGCCCGCCGCTCGCTCCTGGGTGTCAGCCGGCTCGGCGGGCTCGGCGCTCAAGGCGAGAAGCAACGCGAGCGTGGTCAGGTGCATGACCCGAAACTAGGCCTCGGGTGCGACTGGCACACTTGCTCGCGGGACGGGGCGGGACGCGGAGTGGTGAACGGTGGCGCGGTGTCAAACAACTCCCAAAACCCCTCCCGAAGAGCAGGTGCGGCACCGCAAGCTTGGCAATCTCGGGCCAGTCCGAGCCCGGCGTGCTACGAGCACCTCATGTCCAAATCCTCTTCCCCACGCCCCCTCGCCGTGCTGGTGGGCGTCCAGCTCCCCAACATCTCGGACATCGAACACGCCGCCGATCTCGCGGAGCTTGGGCGGCTGGTGCACACCCTCGGCTACGACGTCGTCGCGACCGTGACCCAACGCCGCGAGGGCGTCGCGTCGGGGACGGTCCTCGGTACTGGAAAGCTCAAGGAACTGGCCTCCCTCACGGGCGGCCGTGGCACCGTGCCCTCGGGAGCGCAGGGGCGAAAGTCGAAGGCCCGCGAGCGCTGGGAGAACGAAGAAGAGGAGGCGCAAGAGGAGGAGCCCGTGGTGGAGCCACCGGAGGCCGAGGCCGACGACGAGGCACGAGCCGCGGCGAAGCCCACCGTGGTGGTGGTCGACCATGAGCTCTCGCCCAGCCAACTGAGCAACCTCGAGCGGGCCACCGGCGCACAGGTGCTCGACCGCACGGGCGTCATCGTGGACATCTTCCACCGCCACGCGAGGAGCCGTGAAGCGAGGATGCAGGTGGAGATCGCACGGCTCAACTACCTCGCCCCACGCATGCGCGAGTCCACGGGAAGCCGCGAGCGGCAACAAGGCCGGGGCGCTGGTGATTCAGCCGTGGAGCTCGATCGCCGCAAGATTCGCGACCGGCTCGCCGAGCTGCGCGAGGGGCTCGCGTCCATCCAGCAGGACCAGGCGCAGCGGCGCTACGCCCGGAGGGATCAGCTGCGGGTGGCGCTGGTCGGGTACACCAACGCGGGCAAGTCCTCGCTGATGCGCGCCCTGACGGGCAGCGAAGTGCTGGTCGCCGATCAGCTCTTCGCCACCCTGGACACCACGGTGAGAGCGCTGCACCCGGAGACCCGGCCGCGAGTGCTGATCTCGGACACCGTGGGCTTCATCCAGAAGCTACCGCACGATCTCGTGGCTTCCTTCCGCTCGACGCTGGATGAGGCGCTGGAGGCCTCTCTGCTGCTCTACGTGGTGGATGCCTCCGACTCCACCTGGGAGGCCCAGCTCGAGGTCACCCGCGGCGTGCTCCGCGAGATCGGCGCACAGAGCGTCCCGAGCAGACTGTTGTTCAACAAGGCGGACCGGCTCTCCGCCGAGGCCCGGGAAGCGCTGCTCCAGCGACATCCCGAGGCGCTCGTCCTCTCGGCGCACGCACCGGACGACGTCGCGGCGCTCCGCCAGAGCGTGATCGAGTTCTTCGAGCGCTCCATGGTCGAGGCGGACCTGGTGATTCCCTACGCCCACCAGGGGCGCATCAGTGAGGTGTACGAGAATGCCCGAGTCCTGTCCGAGGCCTTCGACGAGAACGGACGACGGCTGAAGGTCAAAGCGCTCCCGGCGGCGATCTCCAAGCTGACCCGCGCCTTCGAGACGTGAGCCAGGACACCACGCGTCGCAACTCGGCTTCCACCCGCCGATCAGGCACGCCGGTCGACCTAATTTCACAACACGCGTTCTCGAGCAGGAAGTGCTTCACGGTCAGGACCCCGAGGGGAACACGGCGATATCCGGCCCCCGGAGCCGAGCGGGCGTGGTGACCACTTCCAGCGCGTTTCCCCGCACCTCGCAGGTGCCTTCCCGGGCGGGCACCTCGCGCACGATGTTGAGCGTCTCCGGCCGCGAGAACTTCAACGGACTGGTGGCCAGCAGCCGCTCCTGCTTGCGGCCCGCGTCCGCGTCGCTGTAGGCGATGCCCATGCCCGCGAAGCTCCCGGGCGGCAGCTTCACCTTGAGCCGGTAGCCCTCGAGCGCCTGGGCCGCCCCGCGCAGTTCCACGCGCTCCACCTCCGGCGTTCCCGTGGACTTGCCATACGCGGGAAACACCAGGCCGGTGGTGACGCCAATGCCCCACTGCACCAGCCGCTCGTCGGCCTCGGGCTTGCTACACCCCGTCAGGGCATCCGGGGACTTCGGACCCAGCCACAGCTGCACATGGTCCTCCTGGCGCCAACTACTCCCGCCCTCGCCCACCCACAGGTCGTCGCGCACCTCGAGGATCAGGATGTCCGGCGCCACCAGCAGGGCCTTGAGCGAGGCGTCGCGCGCATCGCGAAGCTTGCCGAGCACCAGGTGCTTCGCCGGTAGCGAGCAGGCGCCCAGCTCCACCCGCTTCCAGCCCTCGTCCAGATAGGCCGCGTCCATCGCCACGCGGGGCAGATAGGGCAGCGTGCGCTTGCTGGGCGCGAAGGGGCCGTCGCTGCAGGTAGAGGGCCCGAGCGACCTGCTTCCCTGGAGCGTGGTGAAGTCAAACAGGGTGCTGTCCTCCACCTCGTCCCCTCCCGCGATGAAGTTCACGTGCCCCTCGCGCACCCACTCCCAGGGCGACAGCCGCAACACGCGGGTGTGACGCCAGCGCTGGCTCCCGCCCCCCGCTCGCGAATGGGAGACCAGGCCCTTCTTCACCTTCACCACGTCCTCGCCCCGCTGCGCTGTCCCATAGCCGTCGTTGCACACCGCGAGCAGGAGCTGGGAGGACTCCGACGACACCGCCCACCACTCGGCGGCCGCGCAGTCGTCCTCCGCGAGGCTGCCCTGGGCCTTGCGGCCGGTGCCGAGCTTGCGTCCCATGTCCTCGGGGGCGTCATCGAAGGAGAACCACCCGAGATCCAGGTGCACCACGCGCAGGGGCCGGCCCCGGGCGTCTGGCCCCGCCTCGAGTGTCTCGACAACCCGGCAGGGCGCGCGCCCGGCACACAGCGGTTCAGGGGACGTGGGTGCGGCGCCCAGGAAGATCCACAGCAACGACGGCAGAACGAGAGGCATGGCGGGATGAAATCGAGTTCAACGGCGGAGGTGTCAACCGACTCACCGACGAAACTGGTGCAGCACCTCTACACCCAGCGTCTGAAGACATGGGGCGAGTGGGAGCAGGTCTCGGTGGAGGCCGAGGGGACATCGCCGTCCTGAGAGGCGGTTGAACAGGGGCCGAGTTTAGGGTCGGCCGCATGACCGCGCAAGTTGCCTCCACCGCCGGGAGACAGCAGACAACGGAATCGAAGTGGAAGTGGTGAAGCGCTCGGACCAGGACAGAGGCTTCGTGCTTCTCCCCCGCGAACGCCGCCTCTCCAAGGACTATGAGCGCAAGGAGGAGTCAGGCGAGGCTTTCATCCATTTGGGCATGATACGTCTCATGCTTCGCCGTCTTGCCTGACTCCTCTTGTTCAACAGCCTCTCAGGTGCGAAGGTGGTCTCTATTTCCTCCCAGGGGAATGCGGCCTTTTCTGTTCGATGAATTCCTGGGCAAAGTCGAGGAACTTCAGAGCCGCCTGCTCGTGATCTCCGCCGCAGTCGCGCAGGTACTTCACATGCCAGCCCTCGTATGGCATCTCGTGCTTCACTTCATCGAGCCAGTCCAAGAAGTCCTGCCATTCCTGGTCGTTGGCCCCGTTGAACTGGGTGTTGGAGGCCCAGCCGATGGTGAAGGACAAGAGAGAATCGACTGTATCTCCCCCTGTCACGGACCAGAGGCCTCGCTTCTCGAGGATTCGTTTTCGTGCATAGAGCAGCGCATCCATGAGACCCACGCCGCGCCCGCGCCACTCCTCGGGAAGAGGCTCTATCTTGCCGAGTTTCTTCTCACTCATGGCGTTTGAGTCACCTCGTAGACCACGCGGCTCGTGGCTGCTGTATTCAGCCGATCCATGTACTCAAAGAGGGGCAGGCCTGCCGGCCCCGTGTAGGCGTCGATGACCTTGTCTCCGAGCTTTACGGCCAGATGCTTTCCCGTCGTCGAGAGTTGATGGTTCCTGACCAGGACTCCTTTTGAGAGTTCGTCGAAACTCAAGAGCCGCGTATTGCCTTGGACGCTGAAACGAAAGTACTCCGGGCGTTGTCCGAGCCGGGTCAATCCCTCATGGACGGTCCTCGCGACCTTCTCGCACTCGCCTGCCTTCCGGTTGGCGACAGCAAAGGCGTTCTGGAACGCCACGAGCCAAGCTGGTACCCGGCCGATGTCCTTGAGCAGGAGGTATTTGTCGACGACACAGTTGAGATCCCCCGCGAGGATGCAGGCCTTGAGCCGGGCCCGGATCGACTCGTCTCCAGGCAAGGGCGGATTGCCGAGCACCAGCGAGGGGAGAAGGGTCGTCGCCGTTGGGGATGACGCCAGTCCTCGCACGGGCAACAGGCACAGGAGGAGCAGGAGCAGGGCGGTGGAAGCCGCGCCCCTGGTGGATACCAGGGTCTTCATGCGAAGCGCCAGCATAGCGTACCAACATTCCGTCCGACAGGGATGGACCGACAAGGGTGAGTCCCGGACCTGGCTGCACGCCAGCTGGCGCTCGAGCCACTCTGGCCGAGGTCTTCGTCGATGATGGCGATGCGCTCGGCCGGCCAGCCCAACTCCAGGGTCCCGCTCCCTCAGGAGCACACCTTTCACCCCTCGGCGGTTCGTTGGCGAGCGGACAACTCCCCGCTCCTTGATTTCCTGGAAATTCATTTAAAAATCGTCTAGAGAGGGTTTCCACCGAGCCGAGCGCCGAGACACTCCTCGCACCGGCTTCGTGGAGAACCCCATGACCCGACTCCCTGGCTTCACGCGGAGGGGCAGTGCCGTCTCGCGGCTGCTGTCCCTGTTCTGTGGCCTGTTATCGCTCCAAGGCGCGCAGGCGGCCTGGACGCTCAAGGCCCCGCCCCTGTCCACCCAATGGACCTCGCAGGTGTCGCCCACGAATGCGCTGCCGGAATATCCCCGGCCGCAGATGGTGCGCACCGACTGGCTCAACCTCAACGGCGAGTGGCAGTTCGGCAACGCCACCGCGGGCCAGACGCCGCCCTTCGGGCAGAACCTCGCCGAGAGCGTGCTCGTCCCCTTCCCCATCGAGTCGGGCCTGTCCGGCATCAAGCGCCACCAGGAGCGCATGTGGTACCGCCGCACCTTCACCGTGCCCACCACGTGGAGCGGCCGCCGGGTGCAGCTCAACTTCGGCGCCGTGGACTGGGAGGCGAGCGTCTACGTCAACCGTCAGCTCGTGGGCACGCACCAGGGCGGCTACGACGCGTTCAGCTTCGACATCACCAGCCATCTCGTGAGTGGCGCCAACGAGATCATCGTCGGTGTGTATGACGCGACGGACGCGAGCGGCCAGGCCGTGGGCAAGCAGACCAACAACCCCCAGGGCATCGAGTACACGCCCGCCTCGGGCATCTGGCAGACGGTGTGGCTGGAGCCCACGCCCTCGGCGCGCATCACCCGGCTGGACATGACGCCGGACGTGGCCGGCGGCGCGCTTCGCCTCACGGTGCAGGGCGCCGGCGTGGCGGGCCAGACGGTGGAGGCGGTGGCCTTCGATGGCGCCACCCAGGTGGCCAGCGTCACCGGCGCCGTGGGCTCGGAGATCCGCCTCCCGGTGCCCAACGCCAAGCTGTGGAACCCCGACAGCCCCTTCCTCTACGACCTGCGCGTGTCGCTCAAGAGCGGCTCCACGGTGGTGGATCAGGTGACGAGCTACTTCGGCATGCGCTCCATCGGCCTCAAGCTGGTGGGCGGCGTGCTGCGCCCGGTGCTCAACGGCCAGTTCGTCTTCCAGGTGGGCACGCTGGACCAGGGCTACTGGCCGGATGGCGTCTACACCGCCCCCACGGACGCGGCGCTCAAGTTCGACATCCAGAAGCACAAGGACCTGGGCTTCAACCTCATCCGCAAGCACATCAAGGTCGAGCCCCAGCGCTGGTTCTACTGGGCCGACAAGCTGGGCATCCTCGTGTGGCAGGACATGCCGTGCATGGACTCGGGCAGGACGCCCACCACCGCCGCGCGCACCCAGTTCGAGCTCGAGATGCGCGAGATGGTCGACGAGCACCGCAGCTCTCCCTCCGTCATCGCCTGGGTCATCCAGAACGAGGGCTGGGGCCAGTATGACCAGGCGCGGCTGGCCTCGCTGGCCAAGGGCTGGGATCCGAGCCGGCTCGTGGACAACATGAGCGGCATCAACTGCTGCGGCGCCGTGGATGGCGGCAACGGCGACCTGGCGGACTGGCACGTCTACGTGGGCCCGGGCTCCCCGCCCGCCTCGTCCACGCGCGCCGCGGTGCTGGGCGAGTTCGGCGGTCTGGGCCTGAAGATCGACGGCCACTACTGGAGCCCCAACGGACAGATCTTCGTCTACGAGATGATGCCCGACAGCGCCACGCTCACCAGCCGCTACGTGGGGCTCGTGCAGGGACTGCAGACGCTGATGAACCGGCCGGGCCTCAACGCCTCCGTCTACACGGAGATCACCGACGTGGAGGGCGAGCTCAACGGCTTCTTCACCTATGACCGCGCCATCCTCAAGGTGGACGCCGCCCAGGTGCGCACGGCCCACCTGAACCTCATCGCCGCCTCCAAGGCGCTCAACAGCCAGGGCCTGCTCGGCTCGGGCGCGCACCGCTCGCTGCAGGTGATGTCGCCCGGCTACACCCACCGCTACCTGCGCCACTTCGAAAGCCTGGGCGCCACCGAGGCCGTGGACGGCTCCGCCAACGCCACGCTCAAGCAGGACACCACCTTCCGGATCCTCCCCGGCCTGGCGGATTCCGCCTGCTACTCCTTCGAGCCGCGCAATTTCCCCGGCAGCTACCTGCGCCACTTCAACAGCCGCATCCGCCGCGACACACGCGATGGCTCGGCGCAGTTCGACCAGGACGCCACCTTCTGCGCCCGCGCGGCGCTGGACGGCTCCGCCACGAGCGTGTCCTTCGAGTCCAAGAACAAGCCCGGCTTCTACCTGCGCCACCGCAACAGCGAGGCTTGGGCGGACGCGCTGGAGAACACCCCGGGCTTCCGCCAGGACGCGACGTGGGGCATCGCCTCGCCCTGGTGGCGCAGCGAGGCCAACGCGCCCCTGGGCACGTACCAGTCCCTCCAGGTGACGACGGCGGGCTACACCAACCGCTACCTGCGCCACCTCGACAGCCTCGGCTACACCGAGGTGGTGGATGGCGGCAGCACGGCGGTGCTCAAGCAGGACGCGACCTTCAAGCTCGTGCCCGGCCTGTCCGAGTCCAGCTGCTACTCCTTCGAGTCGCGCAACTACCCGGGCCAGTACCTGCGCCACTCCAACAGCCGCGTGCGCAAGGACGTCCGCGACGGCTCGACGCTCTTCGACCAGGACGCCACCTTCTGTGCCCGGCCGGGCCTCAATGGCGGTGGCGTCTCGTTCGAGTCCTACAACTTCCCCGGCAAGTACCTGCGCCACTACGCCTCCGAGGTGTGGCTGGCGTCGGGGTTCGGGACCAACTGGGACTCGGCCGGCGGCTTCAACGCGGACGCGACCTGGAATGTCGCGGCGCCGTGGGCCCCCTGAGCAGCTGACGTGAGGTGACACGCGACGAGGGCCGTGGGGGGACGGCCGCGCACCGTCACCCTTGGGAACGTCACGTTCCCGGCGAGCCAGAAGGAGGGACCCTGAGCCCGGCCACCGCGGGCCGTGCCGAGCCTCAAGGGGCCGCGCGCCCGCCAATCTCCGGGAAGCGCTCGTAGGCCCGTTTGAGCGCGTCCAGGTGGGCGGGGTTGTCCAGGTCGAGCGGCGCATCCGTGAGCGGCACAACCCACCCGCCCGTCGCTGTACGCCGCGAGCGCGAAAGCAGCTCCGAGTCGCGGGCCGGATCCGGAAAGCCGATGGCCCGTGCGGCGGCTGCCGACCAGTAGTTCAGCCACCCCAGGTAATGCGGAATCTCAGGCGCGGGGAGTTCCCATGGGAGTTTGAGCGAGGGCAGCCCTTTAGGCGGGACATGCGGCTCCCCCCCCGGATGGCGAAACTGCTCTGAGACTGTCACGGCTATCCCATCCGGATCCACGCGCCCCCAGAACGCGCGAGCGCTCTCCGCAACAGCTTCTAGCACGTCCGCTGCCGCTGCGATGCCGGTTGCGTTGAGCGGCAGGGCCGCATGGACTTCAAACTGTGCCTGACCACCCGGCGAGGTGCCCGCAGGGCTTTCCCATCCAGACACCGTTACCCGGTAGCGCTCGTCGCCATTGCAAATGAGCCGAAACCCCCTTCCGGTCGACCTCCCTTGGGCGAGCCATGACTCGCGCGGCGGTAGCCGGACCAGCTTCCCCTCGCGAGAAATCGTCCACTCCAGGCGTAAACCAGGGAACGCGCGTTCCATTCCATCAACAACGGCCAAAGGGCGGCTGTCGGCGCCTACGAGCGCAGGCGCGTAGACGATAATAGCAATGTCGTTTTCTTGCGTTGCAGGCATTTCAGCACCAATCCATGATGACAACTTTGAGGGTGGGGTCTTGCTTGAGCAGGGCAGCCAAAGTGTGCGCGCGGCCAGTTGCAGCGCGTCGAAGTTCTTCCCATTCACGAACACATCCCTGCCGGGGAAACTGTTGTTCGGAATTTTGTCGGCGCACTTGTCGTGCAGTTTATTTCCACCAAGGTGGCGCTTCGCCGGGACGGGCTCGCACCCGCGGCGCTCTCGCTCCGAGGTCTCGGGTGGCTCCACGGGAGGGAAATCCGGTCCTTTGGGCTCCGGCTTGGGCCTTTTCTTCGGCGAGGGTTTCCGCGGGGCGGGCGCTGTTTCAGGCACGGGCCACGTTTCAGGCGCGGGCCTCACCTCGGGGCGGCCCATATCCAGAGCATACGCATCCAGGGCCTCCTTGATGACGAAGCCCACCACCACCACGCCCACGACGATCACCGTTCCCACGACGATCTCCGGGGCCGCCAGGACGCAGACCCCCAGAGCAGCGGCACCCGTTGAGGCCACCGCGCATCGCCCCGTGGTGTCGTGAAATTCGATCCGGTCATGGTCGAGGGCATGAAAGCACCGCTCCGCCAGCACGGGCCAGGGCTCAGAAGCTTCGCGGACGGCGCAACGCCCCCCGTTCGTCCAGGGCAGCGTCGCCGCTCGCTGGAGATTGGCGAGCCTGGGGTCCCGGGCCGCTGGCTCTCTTGGGCTGGCGGTGTCGTCGTACAGGCTGAGAGAAAGAGCAGAAGTGCGATGCACGCTCGGAAACGCATGGTCGGGTCCTCCATTGGATCTAGGACCTAATGAGTCCTGGTGAGTCCGTTCGGAGTATGAAGGCGCGCCCCAACGGCCACGAACGAGCGTGCCAAGGGCGCAGCTCAGGCCAGGGCGAGCGCCAACGCAGCGGACAGCTCATTCTCGGGAGTGGTGCAGGCAACAGGGCGCTAGGTTGCACGCCCCTGTTTCCCCGGGCCGTTGGGAACGGCGAGGCGCGCACCTGGACCGCGCTAGAGCACCGAACAGGTTAGGTGGAAGAGACGACTTCCAAGGTGGGGCGGCTTGAGCGGCGCGAGATGGTCTCCAGGTTTTGCACCGCCGCGAGCCGACGCAGGTCGAAGGTGTTCTTGCGCGCGCCAAGGTAGCGCGCCCTTGGGCCTTGGCGGTTGCTCAGGTGGGCGAGGCGATGTTCCACACCCACGCCCACGCGCTCGCGCAGTTTCGCGCGACCGGTCCGGCTCTCCTGGAGCTCACGCAGTTTCTTCTGCAGCGCCTCATTGTCGCCCATGGATGCCTCAGGCATACACCCTCAAGCTGTGGGATGCCGAGGGGCGCACGGTTGCAATCGGCAAGGTAACATTCCCGTAGGTTTGAATTGCCTACTCGGAATCTTCGGCTGGTTCGTCTGTCTCCACGTCTTCCCCTTCAAGGGGTGCGCTCATGAAGGTATACCTTCCAGGCAATCGAACGACCATGAAACCCTTACCGGCGATTCTGACACGCTCTGCGTCCTCTGCCTTCCCGCTGGCCAGCCATTTGTCTGCCTCTTCCCGGGTGGCGAACTCATGGGAGACTTTGAGCTTGAATGAGGGATCAAAAACGTCCCGGTAGAACCTGCGAAAATCATCCTCTTTCCGGATGTGGCGGGGGTAGATCAATGCAATCTGCGCAAGTTCGATTGCGTCCCTCTCTGACGATCCCTCTGGGTGCTTCTGGATGATTGAGTTTAGAATGTGGAGGATTGCCTCTGTGTCGAAGTCTGAGATATAGGGCATGGCGACGCCGCCCCTTTCGTTTTCTAGTGGTAAGTTTAGATTGGGACAAGAAAGAGCGCGCCACCAATTATCGCAATGACAAATCCTACTCCGGCCACTGCCACATGGGTTCCGGGCGGTGCCTCGGGCGTGTGCTCTTTGAGCCAGTCGAGCGCTTCGCTGATGTTTGGAAATGTCCGTTTCTTGCTCTGTGATTCTTGCCGCTCAAGCTCCTCTTGTTTGTCGACGCACTTATTAAATTCTTCGCGGCACGTCCTGGTGCAGTATTCGCGGTGCACAGCGGAGTGTTTCTTGATGCTCCAAACTGGAGGCTTGCGCCTCCAACATTTGTCGTAGCACTGAATTTGCAATTCGTTGCAGTAAGCTTCTGCGCCAGCGCCGCCGATCCCGCGTGCATCTTCTTGGAAGTTGATGCTACTTGCGTCCTCGGCAATCAGGTACATCTTGCGCTCGGGCACTTGCGTGTGGGCGCATCCGAGGTTTGCCATTGCCACCGCTGCTAGCAGCGCCACCAATCGCGTTAGACCTGATGGGTGCATCGCCTTGTCCCTCAGTGCTTCGTTGCGTTACCTGCCTGCACTCCCGTTCAACCTCGGCTGAGTGGACGAATCCCAAGGCAGCAGAGCGCTTCCCCATGCTGTCCGGCTGTGGAGAGCCGAAGTTTCGAGCATCTAGCTACCCTGTCCGGCCTTCCCTATTTACCCCGGTGGTTCAGCTTGCCGACCCGCCTACTTGCCATATCGGGTCGGGTGCGTCGGTTTTCGGACGCTAGAAGTCAGTTGGGCGGGTTATGGAAGACCCTGCGGGTTGGTTGGCCCTCGGGCCAGTGGAGGCCACCCGGGCGGCAGGCGAGGCCCTCCTGGGCGCAGTCGCGCGAGTCACCCTGCCAGCACCACCGCCAGCTTGCCCTGGGCGATGACGGCTCGAGCCTCCGAGGGCGACTTCACGATGCGGTACCAACCCAACCCCGCGCCGCCGGCCTTCGAGTCAATGTAGCTCTGCATGTTGTAGGCCTCGGCGATCTGCAGATCCGCGAAGCCCTTCGCGGGCGCCTTGCAGTAGCAGGTGACGGCGGTGTCGCCCTGGTCGGCGGCCACGTCGTCGCAGGACACGCAGGTGCCCGCATGCGAGCCGCTCGTCACCTGCCCCTTCACGCACACGCCGCGCTGGCCCCAGTTAGCGTCCCGATCAGCGATTTGCTGTCAATTCGAGATTGCATTCCAAGGGCGCTGACGCAGGGGATGTGCTCAGCGACAACTACATCTCCCTATCAGAGTGACGGCAGACGTCGGTAGAAACCCGGTGACTCCGAGAACGGCTTTTCCGGCATCGGGTAGGCGATGGCGGGGGCGGAGAGATCCTGACCATCGGAGAACATGATGGGCTCGACGGAAGTGGCATGGCTCTCCCGGTACTCGGGCGAGCGGGGCCAGAGCAGGAACACGAGCGCCGCCGACAGGGCCACGGACGCACACGCGAGGCCCCAGCGCATCATCGGAGAGCGTGGACGGGGAAACCCGGGGGCGCGCGGCCCCGGACGGCGTCTGGGATGCACCATGAGCACCTCGGGCCGGACGAAGTTCGTGGTCCGCACGTCCCAGGGCTGGCTCGTGCGCCAGTCCTCGTCCGTGCCCGGCATCACCGCCTGGGCGGGCTCTCCCGTCTCGAGGTGGCGGGCTTCATACAGCCGCCCCTCCTCCTCGGCGATGCCCGGGTAACGCTTGCCAATCTCATACGGCCCGATCCGGCCGCCCCTCCACTCCGGTTTGTCGCTCATGTCCGAGCCTCCCGATAATCCGGGAGACTACTCGATATGTCTGACTTCTGTATAGACCTGAATGGTCACGTTCGATGAGCGGACCCACGAGTCTCCACTGGTGGACTCAGGATGGGAAACAAGCCGAGGGGGGCGAAAGCCGGCACGGGCTTGCCACGAATGGTGATACGAGCGGCTCTTCGAGCGCGAGGGACCCTGATGCACTTGCGAGTTTCCGAAGAGATGAAGCAGCGCTTCCCGGATTTGCGGATCAGTTTCGTGACGATCCAGGGAATGGACAACACGGGCGACAGCGAGGGATTGGCCGCGGAGCTGCGCGCGGCCGAAGCGGACTTCCGAGCTCGCGTACCAGACGAGGAGAAGCTGGGCGAGGACGCGCGCATCCGCGCCTGGCGCGAGGCCTATCAGGCCTTCAAGGTCAACCCGAAGAAGTTCAAGCCCAGCGCCGAGGCGCTGCTGCGCCGCGTCGTCAAGGGCTCGCAGGTGCCGTGGATCAGCAAGGCCGTCAATGCCTACCTGCTGGCGGAGCTGTTCTACCTGCTGCCGGTGGGCGGGTATGACCTCCGGGGCGTCCAAGGCGACGTCGTGCTGCGGTTGTCGCCGGGCAGCGAGCCCTTCCTGGCCATCGGCGCGAGCGAGGAGGAGCACACCGACGCGGGCGAAGTGGTGTACGCGGACGACGCCAAGGTGCTCACGCGCCGGTGGAACTTCCGCGACTGCGATGCGGCCAAGGTGGAGACGGCCTCGCGCGACATCGCCCTGTTCGTGGAGGCGCCCTCCGCCCTGGTTCGGACCGAGGACCTCATGGGACTCACCCAGCTCATCGGCCAGAAGATCCAGCAGTACTGCGGCGGGACGATCCGCACCGGGCTGCTCGATCCCAAGCAGGCCACGAGCATCGCCCTGCCCCTCTAGCGCGGAGAACTACAATCCTTTCGGGTGGCGACTCCTCGCGGCGGTGGCGCTCGGACGCTAGCGTCTCAGTTCATCCTCAAGGACCCCCTCGCCGTGCGCATCCTCTCCGAGGAGCAGCGGGCGAAGCTGTTGCTCCCGGGTAATGCCCACCGGGAGTTCTATGACCAGGACATGCGGGCCTTCATGGTAGCGCGCAGCCGCTACGCGGAGGATACGCTCGCGCGGGCCGTGGCCGCGGGTGTCAAGCAATACGTCCTCCTCGGAGCGGGTCTGGACACCTTCGCCTACCGCAATCCCTTCATCGGCGTGCGGGTCTTCGAGGTCGACCACCACTCCACCCAGGCGTGGAAGCGAGAGCTCCTCTCCGCCGCCTCCATCCCGATTCCCGAGCACCTCACCTTCGCCCCCGTGGACTTCGAGTCGCAGTCCCTCGAGGAGGGGCTCAGCGCGGCGAGGTTCAGTGGGACCAGCCCGCGTTCTTCTGGCTGGGGAATGGACTCGCCATGCCGCTCCTCGGGGCAACATCACCGTGCATGTGCGCTCCCTCCGGTGAGGTCCAGACTCGTCCGGTGCCCTTGCACAAACCTTAAGAGTGCCCCCGCTCCTCAGCCGAGGGCCGTGCCGGACGGTCCGTGGAGCACCAATGACTTTCACCGCTCCCGTCGATGCCCCTGTCCTTGTCCGAGCGTTTCACCACCTCGAGATTTCGGAGGTACGGTCCTGGTGCTGGCCCGTTGCGTGTGCGCTCTCTGTGATGTGGTTCTCACGAGTGCAGTGGGCCAGCTCACAGCCCTGGTACAAGCCGGTCGGTCACCGTGCCCAAGGGCGGACGGGACCGCTGGGTGCCGATGACAAAGCGGCTGGCGGCGTTGTTGGCGGCCAACCGTCACCTGAGAGGGGCCTTCGACGCAGGAAAGGACAGGTGGGTGAGGAAAGACGAAGGGCCCGGAACCTTTCGATTCCGGGCCCTTCTCTTGGCGAGGAGTGTGCCTCCAGGCGGTTGCACCGCCTCTACACTGGCCCGGCGCACAGGCTAGGTGGCACCCGTCAGCGGCCCTCCTCGGCCCCTCTGCACCAGCCCGCCCCCTCAACAGGTCTCCCATCCGCCCTATGCGTCGCGGCGCGCTACGGGTCGAGCCGCGTCAGCGAGATGTTGCGGATTTGGAAGTCGTCCAAATTGCCGGTGGAGCCGCCTCCACTGTCACGGCTGTAGATTTCGATGGTGTTGTTCCCCTGCAGGAACAGGCCGCTCTCGAACACCATGGACTTGCCCTCCCAGGACTCCGCGCTCTGCACGGGCAGGGTGCGCTGGGCATGGCCATTGATGACCACACGGTTGGTGGAGGTGTCCACGTCGAACAGGTCGAGGTTCAGCTTCACGTAGGGCCCCTGCGGCACCTCGAGCAGGTAGAGGTTCAACGTGAGCTTCGTGGTGGGCGACGGCACCTGCCAGGTCGCGACGGTGTTGTCGCCCAGGTGCTCGACCTGGGTGTAGAGGCTCGTAGTGAGGGACGAGACGTGCACAATCTGCAGGGCGCTCTCGCCCCCCGAGTACCGCACGCTCACGCCGTACCAGAGGTCTCCCACCACCTGGGGCTGGATGTTCTGGATGGCCTGCGTGGCCTGGTTGTCCAGAAAGGCGGTGTCGAGGTCCGAGAGGGTCCAGTTCGCGGTGCTGTCGAAGCGCACTCCGTCCAGACTCTTGCGGATAGCATAGCCGAGCACGCCCGAGCCGGTCATCGGGTTCCACGACAGCCGGATGCCATTGTTTGTGACCGAGTACGCCAGCCCGGTGACCGGAGCCAGGGAGCCGTTGCCCGAGTGCAACGAGGTCACCGACTCGATGTCGGAGCCCGGGGTGGAAGAGTTGCTGGTCTTCGTGGACAGGTCCTCGATGCGGACATAGCGCGCCGAGGAGAGCCCCGTCGCGGAGATGTCCAGGAGGCTGAACGCCGAACCGGTACCGACCAGCACGAAGCTGGCGGGGTCGGTACTGTCAGAGATGAGCACGCGGTACTCTTCGTCGACACCACCCGTGGCGCTGCCGATTTCGCGGATCTCGATGTCCGGTCCCGACCCGTCCACGATGGGCGTATCCCCCATGTCCAGCACGATGGAGGCGCCCGGGCCGCCCATGGCCAAGAATTTGCTGTCAGGCGCCCCCAGCGTGTCCAACGGGTTCGGGTTGTTGTTGCCGACATTCCCCGTCAGCACCACGGAACTGATCACCTGCTTGGCATAAGGCTCGGAGGCCTCGGCCTGTCCCGCCACTCCCAGGAACAGCATGAGTCCCGTGACTGCTTTCAATCTCTTCATTGGATATTCCCCCTCGATGTATGGCGAGGTCCACGGGTCATCGTCGTTGATGACCCGGAGGACCTGCGTGTTCGTTCACCACGGGCCGGTTTCTCTTGAGCCCTGGTGTGACGCGAACTACCAGTTGCTCCGCGTGAACGCTGTGAGCCACTTCACACGGGTAAAAGGAAACATCCGCCGAAGTGATGCGGGTCGCAGGGAGACAGTGCCATCGACGTTCTCTCCGAAGAGCGCCAGCCGCGCTTGCTGGCGCGTGGTGAAGTCCGTGGCGTAGACGAGCTCTTGCTTCAAGGTGCTGAAGAAGCTCTCCACCACGGCGTTGTCCCAGCAATTGCCCTTGCGCGACATGCCGCACTCAATGCCTCGTGCCGCCAGGGCCTGTTGGTACTCCTCGCTGGCGTACTGGCTGCCCCGGTCCGAGTGGTGCACCAGCCCGCGCGGGGGCTGACGACCCTCGAGCACCACGCATCTGTCTCCGGCGGCAAAGGACGCGGCCATCAGCCTGCTGGACACGGCGGGCGCCCAGCATGCTGAAGACGGGCTCCGCGACGAAGGGAAAGACAGGTGGGTGAGAAAAGACGAAGGGCCCGGAACCTTTCGATTCCGGGCCCTTCTATTGGCGAGGAGTACGGGACTTGAACCCGTGGCCTCCGGCGTGACAGGCCGGCGTTCTAACCAACTGAACTAACTCCCCACAACGCCTCTCCCCGAGAGGAGAAGGTGAAGACCCTGGAGCCCACCGTGAGGTGAAGCTCCAGGGCCTTCGATGGTCGGGGCGACAGGATTTGAACCTGCGACCACTTGCACCCCAAGCAAGTGCGCTACCAGGCTGCGCTACGCCCCGTTGAGTCGTCTCGTCGCCGCCGGTTTCGGCGTCAGCGAGATGTGCTGCCTTATGCCCGCGCCCTCTCCCCGGGTCAAGAAAGAGATCGGGCGCTCCTCCAAAAAATCACTCGGCCTTGGCCTTCATGCCGCCCGCGGACGCAGCCAGGGGACCGACGTCCTCCAGTTCCTCGTCGAACTCCTCGGGATCCAGCCCCGCGGCCTCGGCGGCGTCGGCGGCGGCATCCTCGGCGGCGTCCAGCTCGGAGTGGTTCTCCGGAATCTGCTCGCCGTTGAGGGCCGCCTTGAGCACCGCGCTCGGCCGGAAGGTCAGCACCCGGCGCGCCGAGATCTCGATCTCCTTGCCCGTCTGGGGATTGCGACCCACGCGCGCCTTCTTCTGGCGCACCTGGAAGTTGCCGAAACCGGAGATCTTGATCTTGTCCCCGCGCTCGAGCGTTTCCTTGAAGGTGTCGAAGACGAGTTCCACGATCTCCGCCGACTCCTTCTTGGAGAAGCCGACCTTCTCGTAGACGCCTTCGATGATGTCCGCCTTGGTCATGCGCGTGCCTTCGCGTCCCTCTCCGGGGGTGAACCCGGCGGACTGTGACAGCCTTCCCCAACAGGTGTCAACCCACCGGTTTCATTCAGGTTTTCCCGCTTCTACCCTCAGGCGCGCAGGGCGCCACCCAAGCGCTGGTTGACCTCGGAGATGATGCGCTGGTGCGCGGCGCCCACCTCCGCGTCGGTGAGCGTGCGCTCGGGCGAACGGTAGCGGATGGCGTAGGCGAGGTTCTTGCTGCCCTCGGGGATGGGCTTGCCCGTGTAGACGTCGAAGACGAGCGCGTCCTCCACGAGCGGGCCTCCCACCTCCAGGATGACGCGGCGGACCTCGTCATTGGGCAGCGCCAGCGGCACCACCACGGCCAGGTCCCGGAGCACGGCGGGAAAGCGGGGCAATCCCTTCGATGCGGGCACGAGCCGGGCGGCGGCGTAGAGCGGCGCCGTGTCCAGCTCGAAGACGAAGACGTCCCGGGGCAGCTCCAGCGCCTTGGTCACCCGGGGGTGCAGCTCGCCCACGAAGCCCAGGGCCGTGCCGTCGGCCAGCTCCACGCGAGCACAGGCACGCGGGTGATAGGCCGGGGCCTCGGCGGGCACGAAGCGCACACCGTCCACTTGGAGCGCGTGCAGCAAGGACTCCAGCGCTCCCTTGGCGTCATAGAAGTCCGCCCGGGCTTCCTTCTGCGTCCACGTGCGTCCCCCGCGCAGACCCCACACGAGGCCCGCCACGCGGTGCACCTCGCGGGTGGCCGGGTGTTGGCCCCGCCCGCCTTCTGGATCGCGGAGATAGGCCCGGCCCATCTCGTACACGGACACGGAGTCCACCTGGTGCCGTACACTGCGCGAGAGGTTCTCGAGCAGGCCCGGCAACAGGCTCGTGCGCATCACGGACTGCTCCACGCTCAGCGGATTGAGCAGCGCCACCGGCTGCTCCTTTCCGCCCAGGCTCTCCAAGGTGCGCGGCGTGACGAAGGAGTAGTTCACCACCTCGCTCAGCCCGACCCCGGACAGGGCCTGACGGGCGCGGCGCTCGGCATCGGCCGTGGCCGGCTCGGGCGCCAGCTCGGCGAGGCCTCGGGGCAACTTCGCGGGGATGTTGTCGTAGCCGTGAACGCGCGCGAGCTCTTCCATCAGATCCTCCTCACGCTCCACGTCCACGCGGGCACGGGGAACCTCGAAGGTGCTCTGCCCGCTCCCCTCCTCCACCAGCCGGAAGCCCAGCGCGCCGAGGATGCGCCGGCACTCGGACTCGGGGATGGCCACTCCCAACACCTTCTCCACCCGGCCATAGCGAAGGGTCACCCGGCGGGGCGGCTGGGGCTGGGGCTGGACATCCACCCGGCCCGGGGCCACCACTCCTCCGGCCAGCTCGGCGATGAGCGCCGCGGCGCGATCCACCGCGGGCACGGTGGCATCGAGGTCCGCGCCGCGCTCGAAGCGGTGCGAGCCCTCGGTGTGCAGCCCATGGCGCTTGGAGGAGCGGCGCACGGTCGAGGGCTGGAAGTAGGCGGACTCCAGCATCACGCGCGTGGTGCCTGCGCTCACCTCGCTGTCCGCGCCTCCCATGACCCCGGCGAGGGCCTGGGCCCGATCCCGGTCACAGATGAGCAGATCCTCGGGCGAGAGCGTGCGCTCCTTGCCGTCGAGCGTGGTCATCTTCTCGCCGGGCCTGGCGGTGCGGACGATGATCTCCTGGCCCGCCACCTTGTCCAGGTCGAAGGCGTGCAGGGGCTGGCCGTACTCGAGCAGCACGAAGTTGGTGACGTCCACCACGTTGCTGATGGGACGCACGCCACAGGCCTTGAGCCGATCCTGCAGCCACTGGGGCGAGGGGCCGATCTTCACGTTCTCGATGACACGGGCCGCGTAGCGCGGACAGCGCGTGGCGTCCTCGATGCGGACCTTCACCTTCTCGGAGGCCGGAGCGCCGGACTCGGAGAGCTTCGGTTCGGGAGGACGCAGGGGGGCGCCCGTGGCCACCGCCACCTCGCGTGCCACGCCCAGGTGGGACAGGGCATCGGGCCGGTTGGGGGTGACGTTCACCTCCAGCACCACGTCATCCAACCCGAGCGCCTCGGCGATGGGCGTGCCGGGCTTCAGCTCCGCGGGGAGGATGAGCAGGCCCGAGGACTCCTCGGACAAGCCCAGCTCCTTGGCCGAGCAGAGCATGCCGAAGCTGTCCACGCCGCGCAGGGGGGCCTGCTTGATCTCCACCCCGTTGGGCAACTTCGTGCCGAGGGTGGCGAGCGGCACCTTGTCGCCCACCTTGAAGTTCTTGGCGCCGCACACCACCTGGAGCTTGTCCGGGCCCCCCAGGTCGATCTGGGTGACGGACAGCTTGTCCGCGTTGGGGTGCTGGACGGATTCCGCGATCCGGGCCACCACCACGCCACGCAGAGCCTCGCCAGGGCGCTCCATGCCCTCGATCTCCAACCCCACGGCGGTCAGCTTGCGCGCCAGCTCCTCCACGTCCGCGGGCAGCGCCACATAATCCTTGAGCCACTTGACCGAGATCTTCATCAGAACTGCTCCAGGAAGCGCGCGTCGTTCTCGAACATCATCCGCAGGTCGTCGATGCGGTAGCGCAGCATGGCGATGCGCTCCACGCCCATGCCGAACGCGTAGCCCGTGACCTCGGTGGCGTCATAGCCGCTGTGCTTGAAGACGTTGGGGTGCACCATGCCGCTGCCGAGCACCTCCAACCAGCCCGTGTGCTTGCACACGCGGCAGCCCTTGCCGCCACACGAGGTACAGGAGATGTCCACCTCGGCCGAGGGCTCGGTGAAGGGGAAGAAGGAGGGGCGGAAGCGCGTGCGCGTGTCCGAGCCGAAGAAGGCCCGCACGAAGGCGTCCAGGGTGCCCTTGAGCTCGGCGAAGCTCACGTCCTTGTCCACGAGCAGGCCTTCCACCTGGTGGAACATGGGCGTGTGGGTGATGTCCGAGTCGCGCCGGTAGACCCGGCCCGGCATGATGGCGCGGATGGGCGGCTTGCGGTTGAGCATGAAGCGCACCTGCACGGGGGACGTGTGCGTGCGAAGCAGCACGGGGCTGTCCGCCTTCTGGGCGTGGCCGAGCGACGCGTCGTCCACGTAGAAGGTGTCCTGCATGTCGCGCGCGGGGTGATCCTTCGGGAGGTTGAGCGCCTCGAAGTTGAAGTAGTCCAGCTCGATCTCCGGCCCGTGGGCCACCTCGAAGCCGAGCCGCTGGAAGGTGCGGACGATGTCCTCCATCGTCCGGGACACCGGGTGGCGGCTGCCAGGGGACACGGCCCGTCCGGGCAGCGTCACGTCCAGCCGGGGGCCGCGCAGCTCGGACTCGAGTGCCGCCTCCTCCACGCGCTGGATGGCATCGGCCAGGAGCTTTTCAATCTCGGCCTTGACCTGGTTGGCCACCTCGCCCAGGGCGCGGCGCTCGTCGGGGGGCAACTTGCCCATGCCGCCGAGAACACCGGACAACTCGCCCTTCTTGCCAAGGTAGCGGATCCGGAGCGCCTCCACCGCGGAGGGTTCCGAGGCGACGGAGATCTCCCGCCGCGCCGCATCCGCGAGCGTCTGCAAGCGGTCTCGCATCGGACTAATGCCTTCCTCCCCGGTCCACGCCGGGGCAAAAAAAAGGGCCGCCCAACAGGGCGGCCCGGTTCAAACCCATGAGCGGGAGCCAACCCGGGAAACCCAGGCCCTGCTCACCCCTCACCTATGCTTCAGGCCGCCTTCGCGATGTTGGCGACAGCGGCAAAACCAGCGGGATCCGCCACGGCCAGGTCGGCGAGGACCTTGCGATCCAGGGCGATCTTCTTCTTGGCCAGACCGGCGATCAGCCGCGAGTACGACAGGCCCACGGTGCGAGCGGCCGCGTTGATGCGGACGATCCACAGGGAGCGGAAGTTGCGCTTCCGCTGGGCGCGGTCACGGCTGGCGTAATCCAGCGCGCGCTCCACGGCCTGGTTGGCCCGCTTGTAGCAATTCTTGCGGCGGCCCCGGTAGCCCTTGGCCAGCTTCAGAATGCGATTACGACGACGACGGGCCTTGAATCCTTTTTTGACGCGCATGACTCACTCCTACCGACTGCGAGGTGTTTGAAAACCCCCGGTGATTGGGCCTACCGCCCCACCGCTAGGGCCCTCTGACTGCGAATGGCGACTAGTTCGCCCCGTAGGGGAACAGCTCCAGACGAACCTTCTTGGCGTCCATGTCACGGAGGTGACCCGTGCCGCGGTGCTCCCGCTTGAGCTTCGGGGACTTCGCGTGGGTGAACAGGTGCTTGCCGTGAGACTTGGCGAACTTCACCTGTCCGGACTTCTTCACGTGGAAGCGCTTCTTGGCGCCACTACGGGTCTTCAGCTTGGGCATGATGCCAGTTCCTTCCTGACTGCGACTGCGTCTGTCCCGAGGACTGGCGGCCCGTCAAGGCCGCCAGCCGGGTCCTGCTACTTCGATCCGCCGGACTGCGGCGCGGGAGCCCCCGCTGCGGGAGCCGCCGCCGCGGGAGCCGCCGGAGGAACCGAAGCCTCCTCCGGAACACTCGCGGCCGCCCCCTCCGCGGGGGCTTCGTCGGGCTTCTTAGCACTCCCCTGCGCGGGCTTGCCCGCCGCTTCGGCCTTTTCCGCCGCCAAGGCCTGCTGCCGGGCCAGATCGCGCGCCCGCTGGGCCACCTTCGGATTCGGGGCGATGATCATGAACATCTGCCGCCCTTCCATCCGGGGCATCTGCTCCACCACCGCCACGTCCTTCAAGTCCTTGATGACGTCATCCAGGATGGCCGAGCCCAGTTCCTTGTGCGTGATTTCACGGCCACGGAACATGATCGTGACCTTGGCCTTGTTCCCCTCCTCGAGGAAGCGGCGCACGTTGCGGACCTTGAACTCGTAGTCATGCTCCTCCGTCTTCGGGCGGAGCTTGACCTCCTTCAAATGGACGACGACCTGCTTCTTCTTCGCTTCCGAGGCCCGCTTCTTCTCCTCGTACTTGAACTTGCCGTAGTCCATGATCTTGCAGACTGGCGGCTTGGCCATGGGGTTGACCTCGACAAGGTCCATCCCCTCGGATTGAGCACGTTCCAGTGCTGCTTCGATTGACAGGACGCCGAGCTGCTCACCGGCAGGTCCTACGACGCGGACCTCGCGAGCGCGGATACGGCGGTTCGTTCTTTGGTCGCGAGCGATGTGTAAGCCCTCCAGCTAGTGGGAGTAGGTACCCCCCTCGGAAGGGGGGCAAGATACTTGCCAGACTCTGGGAGTCAAGGGCCGTCAGCGGTCCATGGCTCCCCGGTGAAACATCACGGCCAGGCGGCGTCCTTGTGGAGGATCGCCTCGAAGGCCTCCAACTTCATGCTCTTGAGGTCCTCGCCGCCGTAGCGGCGGGGAGCCACCCCGCCCGCCTCCACCTCGTTGTCTCCAATGACGAGGGTGAAGGGCACCTTCTGAATCTGGGCGTCACGAATCTTAGCGTTGAGCGTGAGTCCTCGCTCGTCCAGCTCCACCCGGTAGCCCTTGGCGCGCAGTTGGTCGCGCACCTGGCGGGCGTAGTCCATCTGACGGTCCGCCACCGTGACCAGCGTCACCTGCACCGGAGAGAGCCAGGCCGGGAACGCGCCCGCGAAGTGCTCGATCAGGATGGCGATGAAGCGCTCGAACGAGCCGTAGATGGCGCGGTGCAGCACGACCGGCCGGTGCTCGGCGTTGTCCTCGCCCACATAGGTGAGGTCGAAGCGCTCGGGGGCCAGGTAGTCGAGCTGGATGGTGCCCAGCTGCCACTTGCGGCCGATGCTGTCGGACACGTCGAAGTCGATCTTCGGTCCGTAGAAGGCGCCATCCCCCGGCTTGAGCTCGTATTGCAGGCCCATGCTCTCCAGGGCGGTCTTGAGGCCCCCTTCCGCGCGGTCCCACAGCGAGTCATCGCCGAGCCGCTTCTCCGGCCGGGTGGACAGCTTCACCGAGTAGCTCAGGCCCACGGCCTTGTAGACGCGGTCCAGGAGCTGCACGAAGCGCTTCACCTCGTCGGGGATCTGGTCCTCGCGGCAGTAGATGTGGGCGTCGTCCTGGGCGAACTGGCGCACGCGCGTCAGGCCACCGAGCGAGCCGGCGGCCTCGTTGCGGTGCAGGATGTCCTGGGTGTGCAGGCGCAGGGGCAGGTCGCGGTAGCTGTGCTTCTTGAAGCCGTAGTACAGGTGGTGGCTCGGACAGTTCATCGGCTTGAGCGAGAAGTCGTGCTCGCCGCTCTCGCTGTCCAGCACGAGGAACATGTTCTCCTTGTACTTGCCCCAGTGGCCACTCGTCTCCCACAGGCCCTTGTTGTAGAGCAGCGGGGTCTTGATCTCCACGTAGCCGCTGTCCGCCGTCAGCATGCGCATGAAGGCCGACAGGGTGTTGTAGAAGGTCGTCCCCTTGGGGGTCCAGAAGGCCGCGCCGGGCGAGTACGGGTGGAAGTGGAAGAGATCCAACTCCTTGCCCAGCTTGCGGTGGTCGCGCTTGCGCGCCTCCTCCATGCGGGTCAGGTACTCCTGGAGCGCCTTCTTGTCGAAGAAGGCCGTGCCGTAGATGCGCTGGAGCATCGGGTTGCGATGGTCTCCGCGCCAGTAGGCACCGCTCGTGGACAGCAGCTTGATGGCGCCGATCTTCCCGGTGCTCGGCGCGTGGGGCCCGAGGCAGAAGTCCACCCAGTCTCCATGGGTGTAGAGCGTGAGCGTCTTGGCGCCCTTGGCCGCGATGTCCTTGACGATCTCGACCTTGAACTTCTCGCCCTTGCCCTCGAAGAGCTGGATGGCCTCGTCCATCGAGACCTCGCTGCGCACGAAGGGCTGGTTCTGGGCGATTTCCTTGTTGGCCTCCGCCTCGATCTTCTCCAGGTCCTCGGGCGTGAAGGGCCGGTCACGGAAGAAGTCGTAATAGAAGCCCTCCTCCGTGGACGGACCGATCGTCACCTGGGTGCCCGGATAGAGCCGCTGCACCACGGAGGCCACCACGTGCGCGGCGTCGTGGCGGATGAGATCCAGCCCCTCGGGGCTCTTGGAGGTGAAGATCTGCAGCTTCGCGTCCGCATCGAGCTTGCGAGACAGGTCCATGTCCTCGCCGTTCACCCGCGCGAAGAGGGCCGCCTTGGCCAGACCCGCTCCAATGCCCTCGCGCACGAAGTCCGCGATGGACGTACCCCGGGCCGCCTGCTTCTGGGTGCCATCCGGGAGCGTCACCGTGATTTGATCCGACATGCGAGACCTCGGAAAAGAACACGGGCGGCAGGCTGATCAGCCTGCCGCCCGCGCGTTGGAACCCGGTACATCGAGTGGGTCGTAGTGGGATCGAACCACTGACCCCTACCGTGTCAAGGTAGTGCTCTACCGCTGAGCTAACGACCCGTGCGCCTCGGGACTCGTCGTCGCGAAGGCGGGCGGGGAATTACAGGGCGCTGCCGCAGGTGTCAAGCAAACAGCGACCCCCGTGCGCACTCTTCCCGAGGTTCCGCCAACCCAACCGGTTTCCGGGACACCTCCCGGGTCTCAGACGCCAGGCTTCTCGCCCGTGTAGACGGGCATCCGCTGGTAGCGCTCCACCACCACGCGCAGCACCACCTTGAGAATGGCCGTCGAGGGCACCGCGAGCAGAATGCCGGTGAAGCCGAACAGCTCGCCAAAGGCCAGGATGGCGATGATGACGGACACCGAGGACAAACCCACCTTGTCCCCCACGACGCGCGGGGTGATGAAGAAGCCCTCGGCCATCTGCCCCACCAGGAACGTGCCCGCCACCACCGCGAGCTGCCACGCCCCCTGCCAGGACAACATCACCCCCAACAGCGCCAGCACCACCCCCACGCCCGTGCCCAGGTAAGGCACCGTGTTGCCGAAACCCGCGATGACCCCGATGACGATGGCCATGTCGATACGGGCGAAGCTCAGGCCCATGCTGTAGAGGACCGACAGGATGGCGCCCACCGTGAGCTGACCACGCACGAAGGCGGACAACACATCGTCCACCTCCGCGAAGCGCCGGCTGACCAGTCCCACCGCCCGGCGCGGCACCAGGCCTCGCACGAGCGCCACCAACTGCGGGTAGTCCTGCAGGAAGAAGAAGGCCAGCACGGGCACCACCAACAGTCCCAACAGCGTGGCCACGAAACGCGCCGTGTTGCCCGCGAAGCTCGCCAACAACCGCGCCGCCGTGGGCCCCGCGCTCTGCAACAACTCCGAGGCCCTCCCCCCCAGCTCCGTCATGCGATGGCGCAACAGATCCGGCAGGGGACGGCCCAGCAGCGACTCCGCCCGCGGAATCACCTGCCCGCTCGCCCTCACGAAGAAATCCGGTAGCTTGGCCGCCTCGTCACGGAAGACGGGAACGAGGTACAGCACCGCTCCGGCCAGGAACAGCGTGCACCCGGCGAACACCGCGCTCGTGCCCCAGGCGCGATGCAGTCCTCGCCGCTCCAACGCCGTGACGAACGGGTTGAGGACATACGCCCCGCCCAGCGCCAGCAGCACCGGCACCGCTACCCCACCAAAGACCGAGAGCAGCGCGAACACCAGCCCCAGCGCCCCCACCATCACCGCCGACCAGGCGAAGTCCACCCGCCGGGCCTCGACCTCCTCCAGGCGCTCCTCGGGCTCGCTCCTCACCACCCGCAGGGCCGCCTCCGGAGCCTCTCTCGCCCCGGACACCTTCACCGCCTGCGCCTTGCCTCGCTTGTTACGTCCGATGACCGCTCTCCTCTCCATGCCACCGTCCAGGCCGGAACCCGGACGGCTCCGAGGCTACACCGGAAGCACCCACCCAGCTCAGGGGGCGCCGCCACGCTCCGGCGTCGCCGAGCGCAGCCGGATGGTCAACATCGCCCGGGCATTGCTGGGCTCGTAATAGGTGACGTACGGCCAGTAGCCGTCCTTCTTCACGTCGATCTGGTGCAGCCCCGCTCCCACGCTCAACCCGCGCGGCGCCCCCGCGAAGTCGGTGCATACCCCCTGCACCACACCGTCCAGGTACACCTCCGCGTCCGAGGGCTCGCAGCGCAACACCAGATTGCCCACGCGAGCCCCCCCGCGCAGCAGTTCCCGCGCCCGATCCGCCGCCGGGGACTCCACCCGCGCGGGGCCCGAGGCACACCCGAGCACGAGCCCCGCCACGCTCACGACCACCCGGCATCCCCACTTCCCACCCGCCTGCCGCATCATCCCCACCCTTCCCCTATTGAATGAGAATCGCCACATGGCCCTCGGCCATCAGGCGCGGACTCAACCCCGCCAGCGCCTTCACCGCGTCCGGCCCGAGTCGCAGATCCGAGCCCTCCAGCCGCGCCGCCTCGATCACCAGCGGCCGGGCTCCCACCCGCGACGAGGCCCGCGCCTCCTCGAGCTTCTGGAAGAACCCCGCCACGCCCAGGCCCTTGCGCGCCTCCACGTCCAGCGAGGCGGGACCGTGGAGCGGCTGACCCGAGGCGTCATCCACCAGCCGGGGCGCCAGCATCGGCGTCATGCCCAGCTTGCGCGCGTCCACCACCAGTCCGGTGTGCTTCTCCGCGGCCGCATCGACCTTGCCCTCGCCGGGCTTCGCCGCCTCCCGGGTCGCCGTCCCCGCCGACGTCACGAGCACCGCCGTAAGCGCTCCCAGGGGAAACTCCACGTCCAGGCGCACGCCTCCATCCGAGTAGTAGCGCGTCCGGACGACCTGATAGCCCTTCAGGACGTCCTCGACCTGACGGCGCGTCTCTTCCCGGGCCAGCTCCTCGCCCACGGTCCGGTCCGCGCGCAACGGCAGACCCTTCACCTGCTCGCGCAAGTCCGCCAGGGCGTTCTGCCGGGCCGAGCGCTCCGCGCCCAACCGCGCCTGGGATGCATTGGCCGCTTTCACGTCCGGGGGGCCATCACCCGTCACCCGGAGGACCTGCCGCTCCCAGTCCACATGCCCATCCCGCGCCAGCACCGACAGCGGCACCATCCACACGAGCACGCACAACGCCCGCGACACCCGACTCCTCCACGCGCTCCTTGTCCTCATGGAGGAATTCAACCGGCGCCCTTCCACCCGGTCAAGGTGGACCCGCCAGGACGCCCCACGAGGGAGCGTGCTCAGTGACCCCGCGCGCCGCGTGCCACATACGCGTCGATCATCTGCCGGTGCCGCTCCGTGAGCAGCGTGAAGCGCACACCCGAGCGCTCATGTTGACGCGGACTCGCCTCCACCCACTCGCGCACCACCTCGCCCTCGGCGTAGATGACCTCCTCGGAGCCGGGAAGCTGGAACTGCAACCCCACCCGCCGCGCGTCCTGCTCGGGCTCGATGAGCCGCCCCAGGCTCACGCCCTCCTGGCTGATGTCGGCCGCGTGCGCCATGTACGGCACCCCCTCCATGTACTTGTTCATGTAGATGTCGAGGGGTACCCGCGCGTTCTTCCGCTTGTCGCTCATCGTCACACCTTGGTGGGGGCTTCACTGCTACAGGCCGCTTCCGCCCTGCAGCAGTCCCTCGCGAGGGTAGGAGCATCCGGCGGGGCCGCAAGAAAACGACCAGCGGGAATACACGGACGCGCCTATCCTTCCCGCCGCCATCAGAAAGGTGGAATCACATGCGAATGGGAGTACTGGCAGCAGCACTCATCGGCCTCACGGCGCAGCAGGCCCTGGCGCAGCAGGCAGCCGCCCCGGGCACGCCCGCGGCCTCGCTCAAGACCGAGGACGAGAAGACGGTCTACGCGCTCGGCTTGTCGATTGGCCGCAGCATCAAGATCTTCGAGCTGTCTCCGGCCGAGGTGGAGCTCGTCAAGAAGGGGATGACGGACTCGCTGACCAACGCCAAGCCCGCGGTCGAGCTGGACAAGTACGGGCCCAAGCTGCAGGACCTCGCCAAGGGCCGCCAGGAGAAGGCCGGCCTGAAGTTCCTGGAGGAGGCCGCCAAGGACAAGGGCGCCGTGAAGCTGCCCTCGGGCGTCATCTACAAGGAGCTCAAGGCGGGCACCGGCCCGAGCCCCAAGGCGAGTGACACCGTGAAGGTGAACTACCGCGGCTCACTCACCAGCGGCATCGAGTTCGACAGTTCCTACAAGCGCGGCGAGCCGGCCGAGTTCCCCCTCAACGGCGTCATCAGTTGCTGGACCGAGGGCGTGCAGAAGCTGAAGGTCGGCGGGAAGGCCCAGCTCGTGTGCCCCTCCAAGACCGCCTACGGAGAGTCGGGCTCGCCCCCCACCATTCCGCCCAACTCCACCCTGGTGTTCGAAGTGGAACTGCTGAGCATCGCGGGTCAGGGCGCGGACGTGCCGCGCGCCGAGCCCAAGAAGTAGCCACGCTCCGGCCTTGAATGGCCCGGGGAGTCACCCCTCCTGTTCGGGTGATTCCCCGGGGACATCGAGGCTTCAGTATGCCTTCGTGCCGGACCTCGGCACGGACAAGGTCACGGGCACGCTGAGAGCGTTTCAACGCGTATCCGCCCCGCCACTTTGTTGGCACTTCCAGCTTTTTCTGTTTTCAATCCGGCCATGAACGAAAAGAACGTGACGCGTCGCGATTTTCTATACTTGGCCGGAGTGGGCACGATGGGGTTGTCCCTGGCCTGCAGCAGCGACTCCCAGCCGGAACCCACACCGGGCCGCCCCACGGAACTCTTCTTCTACGTAGGGACCTATACCTCCGGCGGCAGCGAGGGCATCTATCTTTGCAAGCTGGACATGGCGACCGGCGCCATCGAGCGGATGGGCGTCACCCAGGGCGTGGTGGAGCCGTCCTATCTCGCGCTGGATTCCAAAGGCCAATACCTCTACGCCGTCAATGAATTGACTGACTTCGGAGGCCAGCCCAGTGGCGCGGTGAGCGCCTTCTCCATCCACCCCCAGAGCCGCGAGCTGACCTTCATCAATCAGCAGCCCTCCCAGGGCGGCGCGCCTTGCTTCCTGGAAGTGGATGCGAGGGGCGCCTTCCTCCTGGTCGCCAACTATGTCGGCGGAAACGTCGCCGTCCTGCCGATTCAAGCGGGAGGTGGACTGGGCGCCGCCGTCGAGTTGAAGCAACACGTGGGCTCGGGACCGCATCCCAACCAGGACGTCCCGCATGCCCATCAGGCCCGGCTGGACGCCGCCAATCGCCACGCCCTCGTGTCCGATCTGGGAACGGACAAGATCATGGTCTACCAGTTCGATGGCGCGACGGGAACACTCACCCCTGGCACGCCGCCCTCGTTCTCCAGCGTGCCGGGAGCTGGACCGCGCCATCTGGCCATCCATCCCAATGGCCGCTTCGTCTTCAGCATCAACGAGCTGAACTCCACCCTCACCGCGCTCGCCTACGACTCAGAGCGCGGTGCGTTGACGGAGCTGCAAACCCTCTCCACCCTGCCCGCCGACTTCACGGGGGAGAGCTACTGCGCGGACATCCACGTCAGCCCCGATGGTCAGTTCCTGTATGGCTCCAACCGTGGCCATGACAGCATCGTCGTGTTCTCCATCGACTCGGCCGGGAAGCTGACCTACGTGGAGCACGTGTCCACGCTCGTCAACTGGCCGCGCAACTTCGCCATCGATCCGACCGGGACCTACCTGCTGGTGGCCAACCAGAAGGGCAACACCGTCATCACCTTCCAACGTGATGCACGGACCGGAAAGCTGACACCGGTCGGTCAGCCCCTGGCGATTCCCACGCCCACGTGTCTGGCGTTCGCTCCGCATTCGGCCTGACCCCCGGCGGCGCTCAACGACAGGCAGCCACGGTGGCCCTCGCGAAATCGGCGAAGGAGCGCGCGGGCCGCCCCGTCACCTGCTCGACAGCGGAGGTCGTGCGATGGAACGCAACCGTTTCGTCGTAGGGTGCGCGGTATGCCCGAGAAACCCACTCGCACGCCGAAGCGCGAGGCCGCCGGAGCGGCGGTCCTCCAGCCGGGCGTCACCCGCTCCATCACCCGAGCCCTGTTCCGTGAGTGGGCGAAGTCCGGCTACGCGGCGCTGACCATCGAGGCGGTGGCGAAGCGCGCGGGCGTGGGCAAGGCGGCCATCTACCGCCGCTGGCCTTCCAAGCTGGAGATGGTGTCCAGCCTGCTCGCGGAGGTGGGCGTCGAGTTGGCGGAGGTGCCCGATACGGGCTCGTTGCGTGGGGACCTCACCGCCTTCCTGAAGAGCACGCTGGCCCTCCTGCGCCGGCCGCTCGTCTCGCGCATCCTGCTGGATCTCCACGCGGAGATGCGGCGCACGCCCGGGCTCGCCTCGGCCGTGCGCTCGCGCGTCCAAAGAGAACGGCGCGCCAGGGGACGGGCCGTACTGGAGCGGGCCATGGCCCGGGGCGAGCTGTCATCGAAGATCGACGTCGATCTCGCGCTCGATCTGATGGCCGCGCTCCTCTACTGGCGCATGCTCGTGACCGCGCAACCGCTCTCCGCGGACTACATCGAGCGGCTCACCGCCCTGACGTTGGGAGGTCTGCGCGGCCTGTCGGAGTGAGTGGGCGGAGTCAGCGTGCGAGCGCGGCCTCCGTGGCGCGCAGCAGCGGCTCGGCGCTCACGGGCGCGCCCGTGGCGTTCGTCATCCATACATCCGGCGTCAACGCGCCCTGGCTCGCCATCCGCTCGAACTCCTTGCCCAGGTGACCGGACTTCTGGAGGTGTTCCTCGATCTGGAAGGCAATCAGATGTCCCAACGGGTAGTCCGCCAGGTACAGGGGATAGGAAATCATGTGGCTGTAGATGCCGAGCAGCGGCGTCCCCTTCCCTCCCAACACCGGCGCATAGTAGCGGTCCCACGTCTCCTGGGAGATGCGCACCACCGCCTCCCGCAGGCGCGCGGGCGTGGCATCCGGATGGTCATACATCCAATGCCAGACCGCCACGTCCACCAGGGCCACCCCGGCGATCTCCCATGTCTGCCAGAAGTCGTTGAGCACCCGCTCCCGCTCGCTCGCCGCGTCGGGCTTCGCCTGTCCCAGCAACTCCAGATCCCTCGCCTGGAAGACGAAGGCGAGCGCCTCGGTGAAGGCATTGTTGGGCACGCCCGCGAGCAGCGTGTGGTCCACCTCGTAGAGCGAGAACACCTGCTCCACGTTGTGACCCATCTCGTGCACGGCGATGTTGTAGCCCTTGTAGTCCATGCCGCCCGAACCCACGCGCGTGCGCAGCCGGGGGAAGTCGCCTCTGCGCATCGCCTGCATGGCGTGCCCCGCTCCGCGCGCGGGGTCCACCCGGATGTGCTGCGCGAGGAAGGCCGCCTTCTCCTTCGAGAACCCCAGGGCCTGGAGCATGCGGGGCATGTCGCGGGCGAAGGCCTCCGCGCTCGGGTAGCGCTGGCGCGTGAGCGCATCCAGTTCCGCCTCGGGACGTGAGCCGCTCGCCTTGAAGCCCGCGTACCACAGGTCTTGCGGTTCCAAGGGGCGCCCCAGCCGCTGCTCGATGAGCCGCGCCACCCGAGGCACCAGCGGTGATGTGAGCACCTGCTCCAGCAACGCCTTCACCCGCGCCTCGGGCAGCTCGCGTCCCAGTTCGAAGCTCCGGGCAATGGCCGTGGGCGCCACCGGCACGTAGGGGTCCTCCCGCCGCGCCGCCTGGAATTGCGCCAGCAGCTTCGCATAGCGCACGTCGTCCTCCCGCGCGCCGTCCGTCGCCACCGGGCGCTGGGGCGCGTCCGCCTCCACCTCTTCCGCGGGGGCCGGGCGCACCGTGTTGGTGAAGGGATCCCAATCCACGCGGGGATTGTCGATGACCGCCGCGGGAATCGTCTGCGTGACGATGCGCTCCATCACCTGGATGATCATCCGCTGCTTCGCCACGCCCTCCTTGTCCGCGTAGCGCGACTTGAGTTCGTCCCGCAGGTTCCAATGGCTGATGAGCCGCATGCCCTTGGGAAAGAGCCGGTGTCCCGCCGCGTCCACCAGGTGGTGCATCCAGAGGTTGTACTCGGCGATGTACAGGTCCGCGTCCGCGCTCGCGCGCGTCTCGGCCTGTTTCACCTCGGCGGGCACCCGGCGGCTGAAGCGGCCCGTGAGCCGGGCCTCCGCCCACTGGCGGCGGGTGAAACCCGGGCCCCGCTCCATCCGCTCGGCCAGCGTGGTGAGCGGGAAGTTGAGCAGCGCCACGAAACCCACCTTCGCGCGGAAGAGATCCTCGGTGAGGTGTGCGCTCGGATCGTACGCGGCCAGCAGCGGATCCACGGGCAGCAAGGGCCCCAGGTCCAGATCCGTGGGACGGCGCAGCTCCCGGCTCACCTCGTTCAGGTGCCCATCGAGCTGCTCCAGGGCCTGCTCCAACCGGGCCAGGGTGGCGTCGAGCCGGGCGGGATCGGACAGGAAATGCTCGGTCACGAACGCCGCCAGATCGCCATCCTCCTCGCGCCACAGCGCGGCCACCTGGGCCACACCCCGATGGATGCGCTCGCGCTGGGCCTCGCCGTGGCGGGCGACGAGGCTGTCCTCGAGGGCGGGAGGGGGAAGGGTCCGCGACATGGAACGGGTCTCCGGTGAGGACGGAGGGGAGGACACCACCGGGGCCGGGCCCGATGCGCACCCCCACGAAGCGAGCAGGACGAGACCGCACGTCCGGGGCGAGCGGAACCTGGATTTCTTCGGATGGGACGACACGAGGGAGGACTCCGAACGAGAAAAAAGGGCCCGATCCCACCGGACCGGACCCCTTGATTGGAACAGCGCGCCGAGGCGGAACAGCTTACGCCGCGCGGACGTTCTGCGCCTGCAGGCCCTTGGGGCCGCGGGTCACCTCGAACTCCACCTTCTGGCCTTCCTGCAGGGTGCGAAAGCCATCCATGTTGATGGCCGAGTGGTGGCAGAACACGTCCTCGCCGCCACCGTCCTGCGTGATGAACCCGAAGCCCTTCGCATCGTTGAACCACTTCACGGTACCAGTCGCCATTCGCTCTCTTCTTCCTTCAACACCAGCGCGGATCATCCGCCGCCCTGGTCCCAGCCAGAAATAGCCCAGCCAAGCGAGCGGCGATGTTAGGCGGCACCGTCAACGGTGTCCATCCGGGGCATTACCAACCGCACTGCTGCCCCTTGTTCTGCGTCTGCAACCAGGCCCGCAGGGGAGTGAAATATTCCAGGATGGCCGAAGCATCCATCTGACGCTCCCCGGTGAGGGCCTCGAGTGCATCCGGCCAGGGCTTGCTCGCGCCCAGTTCCAACATGGCCTGGAGCCGCTTGCCGGCGTCCTTGTTGCCATAGATGGAGCACTCGTGGAGCGGGCCCTTGTGGCCGGCGGCCTGGCAGAGCGCGCGGTGGAACTGGAATTGGAGGATGCGTGCCAGGAAATAGCGCGTGTAGGGCACGTTGGCGGGGACGTGGTACTTGGCGCCCGCGTCGAAGTCCTTCTCCGAGCGCTCCACCGGCGCGCGCACGCCCTGGTACTTCTCGCGCAGCGCCCACCAGGAGGCGTTGTAGTCCGCCGGCTTCACCCGCCCGGAGAAGACTTCCCAGCGCCACTGGTCCACGAGCAGGCCAAAGGGCAGGAAGGCCACCTTCTCCATGGCGTCCTTCATCTGCAGGTTGATGAGGCCCTTGTCGCCCTCGGGCACCTTCTTGAGCAGGCCCACCTGCTTGAGATAGCTCGGGGTGATGGACAGGGTGATGGCGTCGCCGATGGCCTCGTGGAAGCCATCATTGGCCCCCTGCTGATAGAGCACCGGCAGCTTGTAGTAGTAGGTGTAGTAGTAGTCGTGGCCCAGCTCGTGGTGGATGGTGACCAGATCCTCCTCGGTGGGCTTGATGCACATCTTCACGCGCAGATCGTTGTCGTAGGTGATGTCCCAGGCGCTCGCATGGCACACCACGTCGCGGTCGCGCGGCTTGGTGAACTGGGAGCGCTGCCAGAACGTCTCCGGCAAGGCCTTGAGACCCAGCGAGGTGAAGAACCCCTCGCCCAATTTCACCATGCGGACCGCGTCATACTTCTGGGCCTGGATCTCCGCGCTCACGTCCAGGCTGGGCTGGCCCTGATAGGGCTCCACCAGATTGGAGATGTTGTTCCACTCCTGGGCCCACATGTTGCCGAGCAGGTGCGCGGGAATGGCCTTGCCCGCGGGCACCTTGTCCTCCCCATACTGTTTGGCCAGCCGGGCGCGCACATAGCAGTGCAGGTCGTCATAGAGCGGCTTGACCTGTCCCCACAGCCGCTGGGCTTCCTTCTCGAAGGCCTCGGGCGGCATGTCGTAGCCCGAGCGCCAGAGCGCGCCCGTGTCCTGGAAGCCAATCTCCCGGGCGCCCTCGTTGGACAGCGCCACCATGCGCTCGTAGAGCGGACGCATGGGCGGGGAGATGGAGTGCCAGCCCACCCACGCGTCGAGCAGCGTGTTGTAGTCGCGGCTCTTGGCCATGATGTCGGACAGCTCGCCCAGGTCCTTGCAGGGACCCTTGCCGGCCGGACCGCAGTACTTGCCCTTGCCGTAGAGACCCTCGAGCTTCGCGGCGATGGCCGCCAGTTCCGCGCGCTTGTCGGCCGCGCTCGGGGCGGGAAGCGGCGACGTCACCCGCAGCAGGTGCAGCATGCGCGCGGAGTCCGCGTCGAGCCCCTGGACATCCTTGAAACGCGCCGCCTCGTTGATGGCCTGGTTGAGGTAGGCCATCACCTCCTCGTTGATACCGGCCGCGTTCCGCTCCGTGTCATCGGTGATGTAGGTGGCCTTGATCCACTCGGCCGTGGCCTGCTTCGTCCACAGCTGCTTGAGGTCCTCATTCACACGGGTGGTGAACTGGCGCGCGTCCGCGACGGTGAGCGGAGCCTCGGCGGCCTTGGGCGCCGCGGCGCTCGGCGCCTCGGAAGTCGAGCCAGCGGCGGGGGCCGAGGTCGCGCAGCCGGAAGAGGCCGCGAGGAGCGGCACGGCCGCGAGGGCCGCGCGCAGGAAGCGGGGAACGAAGGGAGTGTGTTTCATGTCGGGGCGTCACCGTAGAGGAACCACCCCTGGATGCAACTCTTCCGGCCAGCGGGAATCCATTGGATGTGGACCCGGATGGGGTAAGAAAGACCCGTGATGTCGCCGCGTCCCCGTTTCTTCCGAGTGCTGCCACTGGCCGCGCTCGCCGCTTGTGGCCCGAGTTCTCCGGACGACGGCGAGTGCGCGAACTATGACTTCCCCCTCTCGCCGCCACCCGCGAGCGCACGGCACCTCACCTGCTCCAGCTCCGCGTGCGGAGACGGCCTGAACCCGCCCACCAGTGGCGATCACTGTGCCGACACGCTGCGCTGCCGGGTGCACGACACCGAGCCCAACCGGTGCGTGTGGTTGCACAACCTGGAGCACGGTCACGCCGTCTTCCTCTACAACTGTCCCGACGGGTGCCCCGACATCGTGGCCACGTTGGAAGGCCTCCAGCGCGAGGCCAGGACCGGGAGCAATGGCGTGGCACGCGCCCTCGTCGCCCCGGACTCGCGCATTCCCACGCGGGTGGCCGCCCTGCTCTGGCGCCGCTCCTGGAGCGCGGATTCGCCGGACCCCACCGCCCTGCGCTGCCTGTTGCGGCTGCAGGATCTCGAGGCTCCCGAAGCCAACCTCTCCTGCCTTCCGTGAAGCCCTCTCCTTCCGAACGCATCCGCGCCATCGACTGGCTGCGCGGGCTGAGCGTGCTGGTCATGATCCAGTGTCACGCGCTCGTCCTGCTGCGCCCGGAGCTGCGCCAGAGCACGACGACGAAGCAACTGCTGCGGATCGACGGGCTCGTGGCCCCGGCGTTCCTCTTCTCCGCGGGCTTCGCGCTCGCGCTGCTGCTGGTGCGCGGCGCGGACCAGGGCTCACGCGGCGGGCGGTTCGGGCGCAACCTGCGCCGCATCGCCCAGGTGCTCGGCGTGGCCACGCTCGTCAACTGGATGTGGTTTCCCCTCTTCCGCGAGCCCCGGTGGCTGGCACGCATGGACATCCTGCATTGCGTGGGATTGTCTCTGCTGCTCGCCCTGCCCGTCGCCACGCTCCTGGCCCCGCGGCCCCGGGTGCTCCGGGGCACGGCGCTCGCGCTCGCGCTCACCACCTTCTTCCTGTCGCCCCTGGGCGAGGCCGTGAGCGGTCCATGGGCGGCCGTGCTCAACAAGTCCACGGGGGCCGTGTTTCCGCTCCTGCCCTGGCTGGGCTTCATCTGGCTGGGCACGTACGCGGGGGCCGTGGCGGGAGAGCGGGGGCGCGCCGGACTCGTGAGGTCGCTGCTCTTCCTCATCGGACTCGGGTGTGCCGGATGGCTGGCGGCGAAGCCCCTGAACGGCCTCTATCCCGAGCACCAGTTCTTCGTCACCAACCCCTCCAACGCGGCCGAACGGTGGATGTGGGTCTGCATCGGGTTGCTCACGCTGGTGGCGCTGGAGACACGCGTCGCGCCCGGGGGAGCGCCGTCGCGGGTGCGCCGTTTCCTGGAGACGTTCGGCACGTCTTCCCTGTCCGCGTACGTCTTCCACCTGGGACTGCTGTACTTTCATGTCCTTGGTTTCAGCTTCGAGGTGGTGTGGGGCCATCGCAGTGGATGGGGCCAGTACACCCTGCTGACGGTGGCGCTCATCGCGCTGACCTACGGGCTGTGCCGGGGGCTGGATCTCCTCCCGGACGCCTCGCGCCGGGGGATTCGGTGGCTCTCCCGGGCCACGCGCGCCAGCACCGGCGAAAAAATCGCGGACCCCCGGTAGATCCGATTCGTCCCTGGTGCGTTTCGAAGGTCCATTCCACAACGGACCATCCCGGAGCACACCTTGTCCTCATTCAAGTCGAACCGCCTGACCCGTTGGGGCGGCGCCGCCCTCGCCCTGAGCCTCGTCTCCGGATGCAGCACGTCCCCCAAGCCCACCTCCGGAAGCCCCCAGGACTCCAGTGAGTCTTCCCCGCCAGTGAGCCGGCCCCGGGAGGAGCCGCCCACCGAGCAGCAACCCCCGGCTCCGCAGCCTGGAACGAGCACACCCTCCACCCCCCCGCCCCCGCCCTCGCGCGCGAATCTGGCGCTGCCCAAACCCTCGCCAGAGCCGCGCGCCGCCAAGGAGTTGTCTCGCGGCCGGGCGGAGATGAAGTCCCTGGCGCACGCGGATGCGCTGCCCTCGGAGTTCGAGGGAGAAGTGGCCGAGGAGGATGCGTCCAGAAACGCGTCCGGCGCCGCGTCCGGTGTCGCCTTGGGGAAGATAGGCATGCCCGCCAAGAAGAAGAGTGAGGCCATGGCCCCTCCGGCGGAGCCCCCCACGCAGGGCAACCGCTTCACCGAGCACACCCCCAACGCCTTCACGGAGACCGCCGCGGATCGCTTCTCCACCTTCGCGGTGGACGTGGACACGGCGTCGTACACGGTGGCGCGCCGCTACCTGAACCAGAACGCCCTGCCCCCGCGCCCCGCGGTCCGGGTGGAGGAGTTCGTCAACTACTTCAAGTACCGCTACACCCCTCCCGAGCAGGGCGCCTTCGGCGTGCACCTGGAGGGAGCGCCCTCGCCCTTCGACGCGGGCCGCCACTTCGTGCGCGTGGGCATCCAGGGCAAGGTCGTCTCGCGCTCGCAGCGCAAGCCCGCGCACCTGGTCTTCCTGGTGGACACCAGCGGCTCCATGAACCAGCAGGACAAGCTGCCGCTGGCCAAGGAGGCGATGAAGCTCGCGGTGAAGAACCTCAACGAGAACGACACCGTGGCGCTCGTCACCTACGCGGGCGGCACGCGCGAGGTGCTCACGCCCACGCCCGCCACGAACCTGGAGCGCATCTACAAGGCCATCGATGCGCTGGAGTCCGGGGGCGGCACCGCCATGGGCTCGGGCATGGAGCTGGCCTACAAGCACGCGGTGAAGAAGGCCTCGGGCAGCGTGGTGTCCCGCGTGGTGGTGCTCACGGACGGAGACGCCAACATCGGCCAGAACCTCTCCGCGGACGACATGCTCAACAGCATCCAGGGCCACGTGAAGGAGGGCGTCACGCTGTCGGCCATCGGCTTCGGCATGGGCAACTACCGCGATGACTTGATGGAGAAGCTGGCCGACAAGGGCAACGGCAATTGCTTCTACATCGACAGCTACAAGGAGGCGAAGAAGGTCTTCGAGCAGCAGCTCACCGGCACCCTGGAGGTCATCGCCAAGGACGTGAAGGTGCAGGTGGAGTTCGACCCGAAGGTGGTGCGCCGCTACCGGCTGGTGGGCTACGAGAACCGGGACATCGCCGACAAGGACTTCCGCGATGACAAGGTGGACGCCGGAGAGATTGGCGCGGGCCACAGCGTCACCGCGCTCTACGAGGTGGAGGTGACGGACGCCAAGGCGCCGCTGGGCACGGTGCGCATCCGCGCCAAGACGCCCACGGGCACCGAGGCCGCCGAGCAGGCCTTCCCCTTCGAGCCGCGCCAGATGCGCGCCTCGCTCGAAGCGGCCTCGTCCGACTTCCGCTTCGCCCTGGCGGTGGCGGCCACCGCGGACGTGCTGCGCGGCGGCGCGAGCGCCCAGAAGTGGAACCTGGCCACGGTCCAGAAGCTCGCGGAGGGAGCCACCGACGGCCAGGCGGACCGGGTGGAATTCACCCAGCTCCTCTCGCGTGCCCGGACTCTGCTGGGCAGCACCGCGGCGCGCGATCCGCGCTGAGCCCAGGGCCTGGAGCGCCCATTTCCCAGGGCAGCCAGGAAGGCGTTCGCACGCCTCCCTCCTGGCTGCCGGGGGGCACGGGGAGACCCCAGATTGTCCAGTGGAGGGCACGACCATGGACATCGGACATACGCTCCGGGCACTCATTTCGGGAGTACCGCATCTCTTCCTGGGAGGCCACTCGCGCATCCGGGCGGGAGTCGAGCGGCTCGCTTCGTCCCGGCTCGGGGTGCGGGAAGGCTTGCCCTATCTCCCGCTCGACTCCGTGGCCTTCAATCAGGGGGGCCCCATTCCCGTGCGCTACACCGCCGATGGGGAGGAAATCACCCCACCCCTGCAATGGCAGGACGTCCCCAAGAGCACCCGCTCGCTGGTCCTCATCGCCGAGGATCCCGACGCGCCCATTCCCCAGCCCTTCGTGCACTGGATCGCCGTGATGTCGCCCGAGGTCCGCACCCTGGGCTTCATGCTCCGCCCTGGCACGTCCCATGTGGAATCGGGCCGCACCACCCTGCTGCGCACGGGATGGGTGGGCTGCGCTCCCCCACGGGGAGACAACGCGCACCACTACCACTTCCAACTCTTCGCGCTGGACCGGGAGTTGCGCCTGGGCTCGCACCCGGGACGCTCCGCGCTCCTGCGACGCATGAAGGGCCACGTGGTGGGCTTCGGTGAATTGGTGGGCACCTACGAGCGCGAGCTCGCGCACTGACGCGAGGAGCGCCTTCGCGCGCTGCCAGTCGTAACGGTTTTTTCCGGAGCGGCACGACGAGGCGGTTTCACCGAACAGCGCGCCCATGGCGGGGGTGATTCGTCTCCAACGCTGCTATGGAAGGCCGCATCCACGGGAATCCATCAACTGGAGAGCACGGGAGTGGCCGAAGAGGTATCACGAGGAGCCCTGAACCCGGTCCGTGTCGAGTGGATCGCCGCTGCCTTTGGTCTCCTGACCGGCATCACGATGGTGTACGTGCCCTATGAGTTCGGCACGAGCATCTTCCGGCTCATCTACCCCCATATCCGGCTGTTGGGGACGGTGTTCATGGCGGGCTCGGCGGCGATGCTCATCGCCCTGCTCTACCCGGCCTGGCCCTCGTGGGTGGGACGGCTCGGACGTACGTTCTTCCTGGGAGCGCTCGCCGTGTACTGGTGGGGCGTCACGGTGCTGGCCGGGGGAATCACCGGCACGCTCATCTATCCGGTGATGGTGGCGGCACTCATCGCCGAGGCCCTGCCGCGCTGGCGCACGCGGGGATTCTTCCCGGAATTCCTGCTGGCCACGGCGTTGGGGTTCGGCGGGTTCATCCTGATGGACCCCCCCCTGCTTGGACCGAGCTTCTATGCGGCCTACCGGCCCGTGGCCCGGCCCCTGGGCGTGCTCTTCCTCGTGGGGGGTGGGCTGCTGGCGGTGGGACTGGCGCGGCGCGAAGCGAGGCTCTCGCGCATCGCCGTGGGGCTCCTGGCCTTCCTGTTCGGACAGATGGGCCTGGTGGCGGGGTGGCGCGCGTCGTGGACGGGCCTGGTGCTCTACAGCCTCATCGCGCTGGGGTGTGGCTTCCTGCTGTTCCAGCGCCGGTGGGAGACATCCACCGTGGGGTGGCGGCTGTTCCGTGGAGTGGCGCTCGCCTCGGTGTTGCCCATCCTCGCCGTGGGCGGACTGGCGTCGGTGGTCGCGCAGAAGGCCATCGAGCGGGAATTGAGGGACAAGGCGCGGCAGGCCGTGGCGGCCGAGGTCGCCTGGTTGGAACAGACCGCGTCCATGGCCCGCTTCGTGTTGCTGGCCCAGACCCGGGATCCCTTCCTGCAATCCGTGCTCACCCAGGGGGACAACCGGGCGCTCCGGACCCGGTTGGAGCTGCTGCGCTCCCAACCCGGCCCGTTCGACGCCGCCTGGGTGCTCGATGACGAGGGCCAGTCCGTACGGGCCACCGAGCCCGGCGGCGTCGTGGGCAACTTCACTCATCGCGACTACTTCCAACAAGGGCGCACAGAGGGCCAGGTCTACCTGTCGCGCCCGTTCCTCAGCGCCAAGCAGAAGCCGATGGTCGTCTTCGCCTCCCCGGTGAAGCTGGAAGAGGGGCGTCAGGCAATCCTCGTGGCGGGCATGTCGCTGCTGCGCCTGGGCCGGGAGCCGACGCTCGCCTCGCGCGACTACCATGTGGAGATCTTCGACCGACGCAACGGCGAGCTGCTGCGCGAGACCGACCGGGGGGACATGCTCTCTCGAGCGCCCATCCTCTCCATCGTCGACGAGCCCACCCTGTCCATCGCCGAGGGATTCATCGAGGCGGTCGACCTGGAGGGCCGGCGGATGCTCGTCGCGCATGCACCGGTTCCGGACACGCCGTGGACCGTCGCCGTGACCGCGCCCCTGAGACAGGCCTTCGCTCCCGTGACGCGGCTGAGCGCCCTGGTGGTGTTCATCGCGCTCACCGCGGGCGCCTTCGCGCTCCTGCTCTCGCGCTGGGTGGGACGGGACGTGGCCCAACGCCTGACGGCGCTCCGGGACGGCTTCGCGGCGCTCGGAACCCGGACGCTCGACCAGGGCGTCCCCGCCCAGGGGGATGACGAACTGGCGGAGCTCACCTCGGGCTTCAACGAGATGGCGGCCCGCATCGAGCGCACCCAGAAGGAGCTGCGCGAGGCCATCTCCAGCCGGGACCAGTTCCTGTCCATGGCCAGCCATGAGCTGCGCACACCCCTCACCCCGCTCAAGGCCACCATCGAGCTGATGATGCGCCAGTCCCAGCTCCCCCAGGGAGCGTCCCCCGAGAAGCAGCGCGCCACGTTGGAGCGGCTGCGGCGCCAAGTGGACCGGCTCACCCGGCTCATCGGAGACATGCTGGATGTGTCCCGGATGCAATCCGGACGCTTCTCGCTGCGTCGGGCGACCATGGACCTGAGCGCCCTGGCGCGCGAGGTCGTCGACCGCATCGAGCATGCCCGCAGCGAACGCACCGCGCCCATCCTCCTGGAGTTGCCCGATCCCCCCCTGATTGGCCAGTGGGATGACCAGCGTCTGGATCAACTCCTCACCAACCTCGTCGAGAACGCGGTGCGCTATTCCCCCCCCGACAAGCCCATTCACGTGCGCTTGCGGCCCGAGGGCGATGGCGTGCTCATGGAGGTGGAGGATCAGGGCATCGGCGTTCCCGCCGAGAGTCTGTCCGACCTGTTCGAGCCGTTCTTCCGCGCCCAGAACGCCGCCGAGCACCACGCGGGAGGCCTGGGTCTGGGTCTGGCCATCTGCCGGGAGATCGTCGAGCGACATCAAGGCACGATCCGCGCGGCGAGCGCGGGTGCCGGGCAAGGCACCCGCTTCTCCGTCTCCCTGCCCCGGAGTGGGTCGGACGTCTCCTGAGCGGCACCCGCGCACACCGGACAGGGACTCGAGGGGTGGGAGATCCGCCCCCTCCTCGCCCCCCGATTGATTCCCTGGTGATGAGCGGTTCCCTTGGAGTAGGGTTCGCCCACCCTGAGGAGCGCTGCAACGGGTCTCCCCGCCAGGCTCAGGTTCTTGTAACGGCGCTCGCTGACTCGTGGCGACATGGCCCGGGACGCGAGCGCTCACCGTCTTGCCCCCATGGCCCCGCCACCCGGGAGCAACGCATGAGCGCCGCCGTCGATTTGAGCAAGTTCACCGATTTCAAGGTCGCGGACATCAAGCTGGCTGACTGGGGTCGCAAGGAGATCGCGATCGCCGAGACCGAGATGCCCGGCCTGATGGCCATCCGCGACGAGTACGCCAAGCAGCAGCCCCTCAAGGGCGCGCGCATCGCGGGCTCGCTGCACATGACCATCCAGACCGCGGTGCTCATCCAGACGCTGGAGGCGCTCGGCGCCCAGGTGCGGTGGGCCTCGTGCAACATCTTCTCCACGCAGGATCACGCCGCGGCGGCGATCGCCGCGGGTGGCACTCCCGTGTTCGCCTTCAAGGGCGAGACGCTGGAGCAGTACTGGGACTACACGCACCGCATCTTCGAGTGGGCGGACGGCGGCGCGCCCAACATGATCCTCGATGACGGCGGCGATGCCACGCTCCTGCTGCACCTGGGCGCCAACGCGGAGAAGGATCTGTCCGTGCTCGCCAAGCCCGGCAGCGAGGAGGAGACCATCCTCTTCGCCGCCATCCGCAAGCGGCTGGAGCAGCAGCCCGGCTGGTACTCCAAGACGCTCGCGAACATCCAGGGCGTCACCGAGGAGACCACCACGGGCGTGCACCGGCTCTACCAGATGGCGAAGGAGGGCCGGCTCAAGTTCCCGGCCATCAACGTCAACGACTCGGTGACCAAGTCCAAGTTCGACAACATCTACGGCTGCCGTGAGTCGCTGGTGGACGCCATCAAGCGCGCCACGGACGTGATGATCGCCGGCAAGGTGGCCGTGGTGGCCGGCTACGGCGAGGTGGGCAAGGGCTCGGCGCAGGCGCTGCGCGGCCTCCAGGCCCAGGTGTGGGTCACCGAGATCGATCCCATCTGCGCGCTCCAGGCCGCGATGGAAGGCTACCGCGTCGTCACCATGGACTACGCGGCGGACAAGGCGGACATCTTCGTCACCGCGACGGGCAACTTCCAGGTGCTCACCCACGAGCACATGAAGCGGATGAAGAACAACGCCATCGTGTGCAACATCGGCCACTTCGACAACGAGATCGATGTGGCGAGCCTCAAGCAGTACAAGTGGGACAACATCAAGCCCCAGGTCGATCACGTCATCTTCCCGGACAACAAGCGCATCATCCTGCTCGCCGAGGGCCGGCTGGTGAACCTGGGCTGCGGCACGGGCCACCCCAGCTACGTGATGAGCTCCTCGTTCGCCAACCAGGTGCTCGCGCAGCTCGAGATCTTCACCAAGCCGGGCCACTACAAGCCGGGCGTGTACATGCTGCCGCGGCACCTGGATGAGAAGGTGGCCCGTCTGCAGCTCAGCAAGCTGGGCGCGGAGCTCACCCAGCTCTCCGCCGAGCAGGCGAAGTACATCGGCGTGACCCAGGAGGGTCCGTACAAGAGCGACCACTACCGCTACTAGTCACACCACCGCGTCCTCTCCTCTGGGAGAGGACGCGGTTCGCGCATGCCCCTGCTCCCCCTCGATCACCTCGCCCCCGCCCTCGTCTGGCTCGACATCGCCGGCATCGGCGTGTTCGCCATCTCGGGCGCGCTCGCCGCCGCCCGCCTCAGGCAGAACCTCGTCACCTTCGCGTTCTTCGCCGCCATCACCAGCACCGGCGGCGGCACCGTGCGCGATCTGCTCCTCGGCGCCCCGGTGTTCTGGATGCATGATCCGCGAGCCATCACCACGTGCCTCGGCATGGCGCTGCTCGTCTGGTTCACGCCCGCGTGGCTCTGGCGGGGCAAGGCGCTCGACTGGTTCGACGCGCTGGGCCTCGCCGCCTATGCCGTCTATGGCGCCGCCAAGGCGCTGAGCCTCGGCATCCCCGCCCTGCCCGCCACCGTGATGGGCGTCGTCACCGCCTGCGTGGGGGGCATCATCCGCGACGTGCTCGCGGGCGAGCCCTCCATCCTCCTGCGTCCGGAGATCTACGTCACCGCCGCCGCGCTCGCCGCCGCGCTGTTCGTCGGCCTGAGCCTGCTCGGCGTGTCCCTGCCCCTGGCCGCCGGACTCGCGGCCACCGCCGGCTTCGGCCTGCGCGCCCTGGCCATCGTGCGCGGCCTCGCCCTTCCCCTCTACCGGGGTTGAGGGCGCGCTTCACCAGACGGACGTCAAGGACGACGACGGCGCCGCGGGCGAGGGGGCCTTCGCCTCCACCTGCGCGGCGGCAAAGAAGGCCTCGGCCACGCCCCGCGTCTTGGCCATCTTCTCGGGGCGCTGGGTGTACGTGAAGGTGTAGCCGACCTGATCCTTCAACACGGTGAACTGGAGCTGGGCCAGACGGACGCCCTGCAACGTGAAGGTGTACTCGCGCAGCACGCCCTGGTGGGGGCCGAAGGTGGCCTCGCGCTCGTTGCCCAAGGCGAAGTCCTGGGACTTGCGCAGCCCCGCCAGCGTGCGCGCGGCGAACTGCGTGACCGTCTCCCCCTGATTCGCGGGCTCGATCGACACCACCACGTTCGCGCGGAAGCCCTCCTCATCGGGACCAACCGCCACCACCTGGCTCGCATCGAACCAGCCATTGGGAAGGGACAACACCAGGGGACCGTGACGAATGACGTTGGAAGCGCTCATGGGAAGAGACTCCTACACCGGGCACGTCTGGCTTCGCCACTCATCCCCACGGCGGCGGCTACGCACATGCCTTCCCGCGGGCCCCACACCGGCCACGGCGCGCCCACTGGTGAACGGAGTCACCAGGAGACAAGCGTTGTCACCAGGGGGAAAAGCGCTCTGGGCCGCTAAGGCCCCGAAAACAGGGCTCTCCGGGAGATGACAAGGTTGGCACGCTGGGTGCTTTAGGCAATGCCAGACTTCCCCTACCCCGAGGAGAGCCTCATGTCCCGTATGAATGTGTTCCGTTGTGTCTCGCTGTTGGGTGCCCTGAGTGGGCTGGGTGGATGTACCGCCGAGCAGTTGGAGTCCGTCGAGCCGATCGATCAACTCCAGAGCGAGGCCATCGTGTCGAGCATCACGGCGGGCAACTACGTCATCCGCTCGGCGCAGAACAACAAGTGCATCGACATCGCCTCCTCCGGCACCGCGGACGGCACCAAGGTGCAGCTGTGGGACTGCAACGGCACCAACGCGCAGAAGTTCGCCATCTCGGCGACGTCGAATGGCTACTGGAAGATCATCAACGTCAACAGCGGCAAGGGCTTCGACATCAAGGGTGTGAGCTACGCCCAGAACGCCGAGCTCTACCAGTGGTCGTACAGCGGAGGGGTCAACCAGCAGTTCAAGTTCGTGGCCCGCGGTAACAACCAATTCAGCATCCACGCGCGCCACACGGACATGGCCATCGACCTGCTCTGGGGCTCGGCGAACAACGGCACGGGCTTCGTGCAGTACCCGTACACGGGCACCGCCAACCAGCTCTTCACCTTCGACAAGGTGTCTGGCGGCACCACGCCTCCGCCCACGGGCACCGGCATCGCCGCCGTCCTGAGCGAGTCCACGTTCAACTCGATGTTCCCCGGCCGCAACGGCTTCTACACCTACTCGGCCCTGGTCGCCGCGGCGAACTCCTTCTCCGCCTTCGCCACCTCGGGCTCCACCGAGGCGC
>Ga0081606_1000064_pt1 | contig 95531 bp, 77 predicted proteins | sample EareggfetidaYelm_FD_71127 | JGI IMG/M metagenome (GOLD analysis project Ga0081606, IMG submission 71127) | Earthworm egg capsule microbial community from the University of Washington, USA - E. fetida Yelm (SPADES assembly) (version 2) | ecosystem: Host-associated > Annelida > Reproductive system...
GTGTGGGGGCGGGGGGGGGCCGGCGGGGGGGGGGCGGCCCCAGCGGCTCGGGGAGGGGGGGGGGGGGGTGGGGGAGCCCGGGCCGGGCCAGCCCGGGGAGGGGGGTGAGCAGCCGCTCGCGCGATTCCGGATCCAGCGGCCCCGCCGCGGCCTCGAAGCCGCGGCGGAGTACCTTCATGGCCCGCTCGTGGGGCAGACCCGCCCTGGACAGCGCGTCCAGGTCGATGCCCCCCAACCGCACTCCGGTCAGGGCGAGCGCCGTCTCTCGCAGCGCCAGGAGGTCCGGGTCGGCCCCCGAGACGAGCTCCGCCCAGGCCCGACGGAAGCCGTGCGCCGCCAGTCCGTCTGGCTGGTCCGGTGTGCGCACCCTCTTGAGATCCATCAGTTCGCCCACCAGGGGGCGAAGCACGGCCAGGCGGTCGGGGACCGCGGTGACTCCCTGCGCGGGTGCCCTCATGACTCAGCCCCGGATGCGCTCGACACCGCCGGTGGTCTTCGCGTTGTCCTTGCCCAGCCAGCTCATCAGCCGGCGCTGTTGCTCCGGGACGGCGTGTTCGGGCGTGCCGCCATGGCGTGTCATGGGCGCCTTGAAGAAGCAACCCAGCTCCTCGATGACGCCGGACTCCCCCCGGCGCTTGGCCAGGTCCAGCGTGCGCGCGAGCTCCACCACGAGCGGCGCGGCGAGGATGGAGTCCTTGCACAGGAAGTTGATCTTCAACTGCATGGGCTGGCCGCAGAAGCCGATGACGTCGATGTTGTCCCAGGCCTCCTTGTTGTCCCCGCGCGGCCGGTAGTACTGGATCTGCACGATGTGATCCTGGACCTTGTAGCCAAGGATGCTGTCGAGCACGGCGCCCTTGGTGTCGATCTTCGACGCCTTGGAGGCCGGGTCATTGAGCGCCTCGCCGTCGCGGTTGCCCAGGATGTTGGTGGAGTACCAGCCATCCACGTAGAGCGCGCGGTCGCGCAGGGCGGGGGCGAGCACCGTCTTGATCAGCGTCTGTCCCGTCTTGCCGTCCTTGCCCGCCACGGGCGAGCCGTTGCGTTGGGCGATTTCGATGATGGCCGGCACGTCCGCGGCCACGCTCGGCGTGAAGTTGGCGAAGGGGATGCCCGAGGACACCGCCGCGTAGGCGTAGAGCATGGCCGGGCTGATGTTCGGGTCGTTCGCGTCGAGCGCCGCCTCGAAGGACTCGGGCGTGGCGAACTGGGGCAGCGAGAGATTGACCGGCCGCTCCGTGGAGGCGACGTTGACCACCACCACCCGGTCGATCCGCTGCTCCTTCTTGAAGTGTTCCAGGTCGTCGCGGATGCCATTGACCTGGTCACGCAGGCCCTTGGCCCGCTTCGTGGAACTGCCCACCATGTTCTTGCAGAAGTCGGTGTTGGACGAGGCCGTCCAGGGCCTCATCTTGCCCAGGATGGGGGACACGGCCGCGAGCTGGGTGTCGCTGAGCACCGCGTGGTTGCGCGCGGCCTTCGCCAGGTCATCGTCGTAGAGGTCCCACCCACCGAAGACCAGATCCCCGTAGTCGACGAGCCCCAGGCCTCGCATTCCCGCGAGTGGCAGGCCCTTGGTGTCCGTCAACCCTCGCTTGAGCAGTTCCATGCCCGCCACAGCGGTCGTCGCCACCGCACCACCGAGCCCCACCAACGCGACGCCCAGACGTTCCGTTCCTGCCATGTGACCGTCCCCCCCCTTGGAATGACAATTATCTCGCCGAACCGTGAGACCGCCGGTCCGGATGAACTCCATGCGCCTCGAAACGAGACCTGTGCGAGTCTTTTCGCTGCATCCGAGGTTCTCACGAGTTCATGTAATGAATTGCCATGCCCCGCGTGTCCTACAACCCCTGTTGAGGCATACATCCCCGAGGGAGGACGGCGTGTCGGCCAGACGAAAACGAGGCCCGACGCCAGGGGGATGTCAGATGCGGCGCGTCTTCCAATGGCCTCGCCGGAAGAGGACGGCGCACATCACCCCCAGCGCGCAGTAGCCGATGGTGATGGCGAGGAACGCGCCCAGGGGACCGAGGCCCATGGGGACGGAGAGCACCCAGGCCAGGGGAATCTGCAGGAGCCAGATGCACACCAGGTTGATGAGGGTGGGGGTGGAGGTGTCTCCCGCCCCGTTGAACGCATGGGGGAGCACGGTCCCGAAGGCGTAGAAGAGCAGTCCGCCGCTGACGATGCGCAGGCAGCGTGTCGCCTGGAGGACGACCTCGGCCTCGGTGGTGAAGGTGCGCACGAGCGGTTCGGCGAAGAGGATGAAGCCCAGGGCCACCGCGCACAGGAAGACGAGGGTGTGGAGGCTCGCCCGCCAGGCCACGCGCTCGGCCCGCTCGCTGTCTCCGGCGCCGAGGCTCTGGCCCACGAGGGTCCCCGCCGCGTGGCTCACCCCCCAGGAGGGCTGCTGGGCCAGGAGGATGATGCGCATGGCGATGGTGTAGCCCGCGAGCGCCGCGCTGCCGAACTGGGCGATGATGCGCATGAGGACGAGCCAGTTGCCCATGGTGAGCAGGGCCTGCAGCAGGGCGCTGCCCGACAGGCGCAGGAGGGAGAGCAGGGTGGCGGGTTCCACGCGCAGGTGCTGGCGGCGGATCACCAACCGTCCACGGCCCCGGGCAAGCGCCCGGAGCTGGTAGAGCACCCCCACGCCGCGGCTGACGGTGGTGGCCACCGCCGCGCCGAGCACGCCCATGCCCTCGAGGGGGCCCACCCCGAAGATGAAACAGGGGGCGAGCACGAGGTTGAGGGCATTGGCCACCCAGAGCGCGCGCATGGACGTGGCCGCGTCTCCCGCGCCGCGCAGGATGGCGCTGATGAGGAAGAGCAGCATGATGATGACCATGCTGCCGAGCATCACCCGGGCGTAGGGCGTGCCGTGCGCCACCACCTCGGGCGTGGCGCCCAGCGCCGAGAGCAACGGGCCCGCGTACAGCACGCCGAGCACCGCCACCGGTACGGACAAGAGCAGCCCGAGCCACAGCGACTGCACCGCCGCGCTCGCGGCCCGCTCTGGACTCTTCTCGCCCATGCGCCGGGCCACCAGCGCGGTGGCGCCAATGGCCAGGCCCATGGGCAGCGTCTGCAGGAAGGTCAGCATCGACTCGGTGATGCCCACGGTGGCCACCGACGTCGCGCCCAGTCTCGCCACGAAGAAGACGTCCACCACGGCGAAGACGGATTCCATCACCATCTCCAGCACCATGGGGATGGACAGCAACAGGAGCGCTCGGTTGACGGAGCCCGTCGTCAGATCACTGGTCGTCCCGCGCAGCGCCTCGCGCAGGGTGGACCACCAGCTCTTGCCGGCGTCGAGGGAGGGAGCGGGCGTGACGATTTCGGAAGAGAGCGTTCGCGACATGAAATGAAGCGCGAAGGAGGGATAGGCCCCGTCGCGAATGCCAGGGAACGCCGCCCTGGCCGTGCTTCATTTCCGGCACCCGGTGCCCGCTCGGCCACCGGGTGGACCTTCGGACGCTCGCGGCCTGGAGAAGGCCGGACTAGCCGAAGAAGACCTGGGCGACCTTGAAGAACTCCTCGGGCACCTTCTTGAGTTCGCGCGTGGCCTCGGCCAGGTCCACGCTGACGATGTCGTTGCCCCGCAGGGCGGCCATCTTGCCGAACTCGCCATGGGCCACCATGTCGCAGGCATGCACGCCGTAGCGCGTGGCCAGCACCCGGTCGTGCGCCGTGGGCGCGCCGCCGCGCTGGATGTGGCCCAGCACCGACACGCGCGTCTCGTAGCCCGTGCGCCGCTCGATTTCGTTGGCCACCAGGGCGCCCACGCCTCCCAGCCGGGGCCGGCCCGCCTCGTCCAACGCGCCCGAGGTGACGAGCTGCTCCTGGCCCTCGTGCGTGAGCTTGATGCGCGTGCCCTCGGCCACCACGACGATGGAGAAGGAGCGCCCCGTGGCATGGCGGTGCTTGATGTGCTCGGCCACCCGCTCCAGATCCGCGGGCACCTCGGGCACCAGGATGACGTCCGCGCCGCCCGCCATGCCCGCGTAGGTGGCGATCCACCCCACGTGCCGTCCCATCACCTCGCACACGATGACGCGCTTGTGCGACTCGGCGGTGGAGTGCAGCCGATCAATGGCCTCGGTGGCGATGCCCACCGCGGTGTCGAAGCCGAAGGTGAAGTCCGTGCCGTTCAGATCGTTGTCGATCGTCTTGGGCACTCCGACGATGCGCACCCCCTCCTGGGACATGCGCGTGGCGGCCGAGAGCGTGCCCTCGCCGCCAATGGCGATGACGGCGTGGATGTCATGCCGCTCGATGGCGCGCTTGACGCGCTCCAGGCCATTTTCGACCTTGAAGGGGTTGACGCGCGAGGTGCCCAGGATGGTGCCACCCCGGTGGAGGATGCCCGAGGTGGTTTCCCGGGTGAGGCGGAAGTGGTTGTCGTCGAGCAGACCCCTCCATCCATCCCGGAGGCCCATCATCTCGAAACCGTGGGCGCTTGCCCGACGAACGACGGCGCGGATGACCGCGTTGAGGCCGGGGCAATCGCCCCCGCCCGTGAGAACGGCGACTTTCATGACGTGCCCTTCTAGCTCACCTCCCGCGCGAGTCATGCGCGAAGTTGATGGGAAACCGCTCGTCCGCCCAGGGGGGAGGTGACCCTACCCACGCCGCCCCCGGGGCCGGGCCCGATGCGTTGGGTGACTCCCGGCTTTGTGGCCCGAGGAGTATTGGCTATGCTGGAGTCCACCTCACGCCACGGCCCGCCTTGAACGTTCGCGTCTTCGCCTCCGAGTTGGAAGCTGCCGCCGTCTGTGCCGCCCACATCGCGGCGGCCCTCCGTGAGAAGCCCTCCCTGGTTCTGGGCCTGCCCACGGGCCGCACCCCGCTCAACGTGTACCGGCAGATGGTGGCCCTGCACCAGAGTGGGGAGCTGGACCTGTCGCGGGCGACCACCTTCAACCTGGACGAGTTCCTGGGCCTGCCGCCAGACGACCCGTGCAGCCTCCGGGCCTACATGGACCGCCACCTCTTCCGCCACGTCAATCTGGCCCCCGAGCGCGTCTACTTCCTGGATGGGAGCGCGGAGCGGGCGGAGTGGGAGTGCGCCCGCTATGACGCGAAGCTGGCGCAGGCGGGTGGATTGGATCTGCTGCTCTTGGGCATCGGGTCCAACGGGCTCGTGGCCTTCAACGAGGCGGGAGACAGCCTCCAGGCGGCGAGTCATCGGGTGCGCCTGTCGCGCGAGACGCGCCTGGGCATGGCCTCCTTCTTTGGTGATGACGTCTCCAAGGTGCCCCTGGCGGCGCTCACCCTGGGCATGGGCTCGCTCTTCCAGGCACGCCGCGTCATCCTGCTGGCCTTCGGCGTGCGCAAGGCGGCGGCGGTGACGGCGCTCGTGCGCGGCCCCATCACCTCGCACTGTCCGGCGTCCCTGCTGCAACTGCATGGCAACGTGGAGGTGTGGGTGGACACGGAAGCCGGACGGGGCCTGGAGGGGACGAGCTAGTATCCCGCCCCCTCTCCGTTCGAGGTGGAATCTCCATGCCGTCGCCCGCCGTAGGCGCGCTCGCCGCCGTAGCGCTCGTTCTTTCCCCCACCATCGCCGTTTCGCGCTCCTCCGTCGTCCTGGCGCGGGTGTCGTTCCAATCACAGGCGGATCTCGATCAGCTCGCCCAGCGGTTGGACCTGACCGCGGCGGTGGATCGCTCGAAGCGGACGGTGGAGGCCGTGCTCTCGTCCGAGGAGTACGCGGCGCTGATGAAGGAGGGCCGGGGGGTGGAAGTCCTGGAGGAGCGGACGCGGCTGCTCAACGCGCCACGCGAGCGGCCGGCGGCGCAGCTCACCGGCATCGCCGGTTACTCCTGCTACCGCACGGTGGACGAGACGTACGTGGCCATGGACACGCTGGCCAACACGTACCCGAGGCTCGCCGCGTGGAACTACATCGGCGATAGCTGGGATCAGGTGAACGTGGGCGGCAATCCCGGAGATGACCTGCGGGTGCTGGTGCTGACGAACCGCTCCCGGCTCAAGCCCAAGCCGCGCTTCTTCCTGATGGCCGCCATCCACGCGCGCGAATACGCGACGGCGGAGCTGGCGGCGCGCTTCGCCGAGGAGCTCGTGTCGAAGTACGAAACGGACGCGGATGCCCGGTGGCTTTTGGACTACCACGAGCTGCACGTGGTGGTGCACTCGAACCCGGACGGCCGGCGCGTGGCGGAGACGGGTCTGTCCAAGCGCAAGAACACCAACACCACCCAGGGCTCGTGCACGACGACGTCGTGGGGCGTGGATCTCAACCGCAACAGCAGCTTCGACTGGGGCCAGGGCGGCTCGAGCACCAGCGCCTGCAATGAAACGTTCCTCGGACGCTCGGCGGCGTCCGAGCCGGAGACGCAGGCGCTGGAGAACTACATCCTCTCGCTCTATCAGGACCGGCGCGGGCCGAACCCCACGGACGCGGCGCCCGCGGACACCGCCGGACTGATGGTGAGCCTGCACAGCTACGGCGGCTGGGTGCTCTACCCGTGGGCGACGACCACGTCGCTGGCGCCCAACTCCACGCAGCTGCGCACGCTGGGACGCAAGTTCAACTTCTTCAACGGCTACGAGGCCTGCCAGGTGGCCTCGTGTCTGTATACGGCATCGGGCTCGACGGATGCGTTCGCCTACGGGCGGCTGGGCGTGGCCGCCTACACCTTCGAGATGGGCAACGACTTCTTCGAGAGCTGCTCCACCTTCGAGGACGTCATCGTCCCCGGCAACATGCCGGCGCTCTGGTATGCCTTCAAGGCGGCGCGGCGGCCATACCAGACGCCCTCGGGCCCTGATTCCGTGAGCCTCGCGTTGTCCGCGAGCACGGTGGCCCAGGGCACCCCGGTGACGCTCACCGCCCAGTCCAATGACACGCGCTATGGCACCAACGGGGGCACGGAGGCCGCTCAGCCGATCGTGGCCGCCCGCTACACCGTGGATGCGCCCTCGTGGATCGCGGGGACGGCCGCCCATGCGATGACCGCGGCGGATGGTTCCTTCAACACCCCCGTCGAGCAGGTCCAGGCCACGGTCTTCACCTCGGGGTTGGCACCAGGCCGGCACACGCTCTTCGTGGAGAGCCAGGACACCAGCGGCAACTGGGGTGTTCCCACGGCCGTCTTCCTGATCGTCCAGTAGCCCGTGTCGCCAGCCGACCCTGGACCCGGTGGAGATTGACGCAGGCCGACATCATCATCGGGTTGACACGAAATGCCCAGGTTTACATACCAGCGCTCGGCGAGACCTCGGCGGCCCTGGGGCTGCTGGGTGCTCGTCCTTCACCTTTCCCTTCCGGAGTGCGCACCATGTCCCTGTCCATGTACCAGGCCTCGATTCCCGTCTTCGTCCGCATGCTGGGCAATCTGTCGGCGATTCTCGAGAAGGCCGCCGCATATGCCGAGACGAAGAAGATCGCCCCCCAGGTTCTGCTCGGCGCCCGGCTGGCGCCCGACATGCTTCCGCTGTCCGCCCAGATCCAGATCGCCTGTGACTCGGCGGGGCGCTGTGCCTCCCGGCTGGCGGGGATCGACCTCCCCAGCAACCCGGACACCGAGACGACCTTCGCCGAGTTCCAGCAGCGCATCGCCAAGACGATCGCCTTCGTGCAGAGCGTGAGCGCGGCGCAGATCGACGGGAGCGAGGAGCGGACCGTCACCCTCCAGATGCGCACCGGTGAGATGAAGTTCCAGGGACAGCAGTTCCTGCTGGGTTTCGTGCTGCCCAACTTCTATTTCCACCTCACCACCGCCTACGCCATCCTCCGTCACAACGGACTGGACATCGGCAAGACCGACTTCCTCGGCAAGTCCTGAGACGGGCTGATTCGTAGGTCGCGGTGAACACTGGAGGGGCCGGAGCGGCCGCGTCCGGACGGGGACACGCTATCGTCTCCGGCTCGATGCCCCACCTGCTCCGTCCCTTCCTGCTGTCGGCCTCCCTGCTCGCGGGGATGTCCGCCTGCGTCACGTCGTCCCACTCGCGAATCCCTCCTGGCGCGGTCGTCCTGCGCTTCGCGTGGCCGGAGGTCCTTTCCGCCAGGGTCTCCCACTCCGTCGTCAGCAGCGGTTCCCACGGAGAGCGCATCTACTGGTGGAAGTTGGAGCCCGGCGAGGGCGAGGGGCCACGGCGGCTCGTCGTCCAGGCCGGTGACAGTCCCGAGCCTGGCATCGCCGCCTTCGCGGATCCCGAGATGTCGGTGCTCTTCGATGCCGAGGGGGCCTTCACCGGATACGAGCCACCCGAGGACTCCGCCGCGCTGGGTCTGCTCGACGCGCTTCCCATGGCGCCGGAGCAGCAGGCGCACCTGCGTCAGACGATCCATGACTCCCAGGAGGAGGTGGCCCGGGTCCGTTGGGAGCAGCGCGTGGGGCACTGGCGCGACGTCATGTTGCTGCCCGGCGAGACGGTGCGCTTCGCGACGAAGATGTGGATGGGGCAGAACGCCTTCCAGCGCGAGGAGGTGGAGGCCGAGGAGCGCACCACCGTCGAGGTGGGGGTGGAGTGCGTCCCCGGCGAGGCGGACAAGCGCTGTGTCCGCCTGCGGGTCGAGACCGCGCCGCTTCATCCGTACAATGAGTCCGAGCCCTGTGAGCACGCCCGGGCCCGCAAGACCTTCGAACTCGTGACGGATCCTCAAACGCTGCTGCCGTACCTGACGCGCTCGATGCGCGAGGACGAGATGGACTGGTGCCGGGAGGATGGGACGGTGGCCACCCGGCGGACGCGTGAAGGCGAGGCGTTCGTCTTCACCTATGGGTTGGAGCCCATGCCGCCAGGAGCCTGGACGCGGCGTTAGCGCCGATGGAAGAGCGCGTCAGTCGCAGACCACCTGGGGACAGCCGCCGCCCAGGGGCGCGCAGACACCACAGCCCGGGTTGCAGCAGAACGTCCCCTTGCCACAGGAGTTCGTGCCGCACGGGCCGCCGCTCGCGATGGACTCGTCGCCGGGCATCCGCTGGGCGAGCGCGGACGGCTGCTCGCCCAGGGTCTCCTCTTCTTGCTGCACCGGGCCCCCGCAGGCCGCCATCAGGGCCAGCAGCGACACCCACATCATCCGCGTCTTCATGGCTCGTCCGCTCCTCGTTCCAGGGAAGGCTTCATCCTAGTAAGAGCCGACAAAGCCGACAATGGAGCGGCCTCGCCCGTGGGTCAGTACGGGACGTTGGCGACGGTGGGGGTGTGGAACTCGCGCACGCGGCGCAGCAGACCGAGGAATTCGGCGCGGTCGCTCAGGCCCTCCACGGAGGACTCGGCGAGGGACTCGGCGGTGGCCAGGCTCCAGTCGCCGGCCTGGGGCGCGCCCCGGAGGATGTCCGCGGTGCCCGCCACGGCGGCGGCGAAGCGCAGGTTGCTCGAGGCCTTGCGCAGCGAGGCATGCAACTGGCCGCGCTCCAGGGAGAAGCGCTGCTCGGCGGCCTCCACGCCGCCGGGCTTCTTGGCGCGCACGCGCACCGTGGCCACCTGCGCCGCTTCGCCGGTGAGCTCCACCTCGTACAGGGCGGTGACGGAGTGGCCGGCGCCAATCTCCCCGGCGTCCACTTTGTCGTTGCGGAAGTCCTTGTCGGCGATGTCCCGGTTCTCGTAGCCGAGCAGCCGGTAGCCCCGGACGGCCGAGGGATTGAACTCCACCTGGATCTTCACGTCCTGGGAGATGACCTCCAGCGTGCCCGCGAGCCGCTCCTGGAAGACGCGGCGCGCCTCGCGCTCGCTGTCGATGTAGAAGCAGTTGCCGTTGCCCTTGTCGGCCAGCTTCTCCATCAGGTCATCCCGGTAGTTGCCCATGCCGAAGCCGATGGTGGACAGGGTGACGCCCTCCTGCACGTAGCCCTGGATGCTCGTGAACATGTCGTCGGCGTTGATGGTGCCGACGTTGGCGTCGCCGTCGGTGAGCACGACCACGCGCGAGACGCGCTGGGGGCCGGCGTGCTTCGTGGCGTGCTGGTAGGCGAGTTGCAGGCCGCTGCCCATGGCGGTGGAGCCGTTGGCGGTGAGCGAGTCGATGGCGGCGAAGAGCGTGTCGCGCTGGGAGGCGGGGGTGGGGGGCAGCACGTCCCGCACGGAGCCCGCGTAGGTGACGAGCGCCACGGTGTCCGTCGGGTTGAGTCCGTCCACCATGAGCTTCATGGACTTCTGGGCGAGCGGCAGCTTGTCCTGGGAGTGCATGGAGCCGCTGGTGTCCACCAGGAAGATGAGGTGGGTGGGCTTGCGCTCGCTCGGGGCGATGGTGCGCCCCTGCAGTCCCACCTTCACGAGGTGCCGGCCCGGGGTGAAGGGCGAGGGCGCTCCCTCCAGGTCCACGTGGAAGTCTCCCTCCTGGGGCTGGGGGTAGCTGTAGCTGAAATAGTTCATCCACTCCTCCACGCGGATGGCGTCGCGCGGAGGCGCGCTCCCCTCGGTGACGTAGCGGCGGAAGAGGGTGTAGGAGGCCGTGTCCACGTCCACCCCGAAGGTGGAGTAGCGGTCCTCTTTCGTGAGGGTGAAGGGGTTGGGCTTGTGGGCCGCGTGCGTGTTGCCCGTCGGGGGGGGCGGAGGCGGGGCGGCGGGGGCGGGCGCCGGGGCGGCGAGCGCCGCCGGTGCCGCGGCGGATTGGCTCCTGTTTTCGCTGAAGTCGCGCAGGGTCTTCTGCTTGAGCGCGCTGGGCGCTCGCGCCAGCTCCTCGTGTCCGGAGAGTGACGACGCGCTCGCTCCGAAGAATTTCCGGATGTTGTTCCCGAAGAGGACGACGAGCAGGAACAGGGCGACCAGGAGTCCGGCGCCGAGCAGCAGGAAGCGGAAGAGGCTTTTCTTCATGCTCCGGGAATCGCACGTTCCGCGGGGCGGAACCGTCGGTCATCCGGAGGAGGTCGGTCATCCGGAGGAGGGTCGGTCCACGGGAGGATGGCGGACGGGCGCGCTCGTGGGGCGGGCCTGGCGTTTGACGGCGGTGGCGGGCGGCCGCAGGCGGGCATAGGCGGTGAGCACCTTGTCCACGTAGAACTCCGTCTCTCCGTTGCGCGGCACGCGGCCATTCACGTTGCCGGGGCCCGCGTTGTAGGCCGCCACCGCGAGCGTCACGTTGCCCCGGTAGCGCGCGAGCTGTTCGGCGAGGTAGCGCGCGCTGCCATCGAGCGCCGGGGCGGGATCGAACGGGTCCTCCACGCGCAGCAGGCTCGCGGTGGAGGGCATGAGCTGGCCGGGGCCCATGGCGCCCGCGGGGGAGATGCGGTGCGGCTGGGTGTTGGACTCCACGTGTACGAGCGCTTGCAGCAGGCCCGGGGGCAGGCGGTGACGGCGCTCGGTGTCCCGGATGAGCGTCGCCATCTCCGGGTGCCCGTCCAGCAGGCAGGAGGGACGGTGGCGCGCGTAGGCGGACAGGGCGCGCGCCTTCTCCTCGAGGAAGGACAGGGAGAAGAGCGGCACGCGGGTGTCGCCGAAGAAGGCCACCGCCAGGTTGAGCAGCACGAGCGGGGCCAGGGCACACAGCCCCACCCGTACCCAGGGAAATCCGCCGCTCTTCCGCTTGCGCCGCACGGCCTTCTTCCTACGAGGCCCCCGGCGTCCCGTCCAACTTCCTGCCCGTCAGGAGCCCCGGGGCCGGGTCCGCTCGTAGACACCTCGCAAGGTGTCCACCCCGGGCTTCAGCTCGTGCCGGGCGAGGGCGTGCACCGTCTCCCACAGGCACTCGTTCACCGGCACCGCGAGCCCATGTGTCCTCGCGCGCTGGACCACCTCTCCGTTGAGGTAGTCCACGGGGGGCTCCCGGCCCCGCTCGATCGCCGCCAGCATGGACGAGCGCATCTTGCGGTAGCGCGCCCCGACGGCCAGGAGCACCGCGTGCTTGAGCAGCAGCGACGCCGAGCCCCGCGCGTGCCGCTCCCTTTCGTCCAGCGCGAGCCAGCCCAGCTCCAGCGTGGACGCCACCTTCTCCACCTTCACGCCCTCGGCGCGGGCCACCTGGAGCACCTCGGTGAAGACTTCCAGTCCGAGCCGGCGCACGAAGCGGCGGCGCAGCAGGGGACCCATCCGGTCTCCGCCCACCGTGCCCAGGGAGGAGATGGCGCAGTTGATGGCCAGCTTGCTCCAGCGCACGCCGCGCAGGTTCGTGGTGAAGTCCACCGGACACATCGCGCGCAGCACGCCGGCCAATGGCTCCAGGCGGGCGTCCGTCCCTCCTCTCAGGACGCCGAGCACGATGCCTCCCGAGGCCGTCCGGACGTAGACGCCGGTCTCCGGAGACGACGCGCCCCAGGCCACGACGGCGCCGATGACCTGGTCCTCGCCCACCACCCGGGCCACCCGCTCCTCGCACAGGCCATTGGCCAGCACGGCCATGGCCCCTTGCGGCGCGAGCAGGTGGCGCGTGTCCCGGGCCGCCGCTTCCACTCCGTTGGGCGGGGTGGCGAGCAGGATGAAGTCGTAGGTCCCCTGGGCCGGGGGCTGCACGAAGACCTCCAGGTCTCCCCGCACGGTGCGCTCTCCCTTCTCGTCGCGGAGCACCGGCCCCCGCGTGCGCAGGATCTGGGCGATCTCCTCCCGGCGCGCCACCGCGGACACCCGGTGGCCTCCCTCCAGGAGGCGCGAGAGCAGCACGCCGCCGATTCCACCACAGCCGACGACGAGGATTCGAGGAGCGGTCCGCGCGGAGTCCATGGGCTTCCGTGCCTACCACGGGCGGCACGTGGACGGGGGCGCCTTCCGGCTCGGGCCGTGACATGACCTTCGCGGTCATCTACAGTCGGGTGACCGCGAAGGACACCCTGCGGATGAGGAGACCCGCCATGCCGTCCAGCAGCCCGTTGCCCGGCCTCGAGCGCCTGTTGGAGGTCTGCCGCGTCCGGGCGCACCCCGTGAAGCTGGAGCCGCCCCCGCGCTCGTCCGAACCGCGGGACGGCCTCGTGGCCGGGCAACCGATGGATCCCCAGCTCGCGGAGGTCCACGCCCGCGCCAACTACCTGTGGATCCACGACGAGCTGTACCTCTTCCCGGTGCACCACACGCGGCGGCCCGACCTGCACCGGGTGAACGCCCACTGGCGCCGGGACTGGGAGGAGCCCTTCGCCTCGCTGCTCGTGTTCGGCAAGGATGACCGGTTGGCCTACTGCTACGCCACGGTGCCGTTGCTCGGGGAGCCGCGGGGCCCGCAGCCAGTGGTGTGGGTGGACGTCTACGAGACGCTGTACGCCGTCCCCGTGGCCTCGAGCGTGGACCAGTTCTTCGCCACCTACGCGCGCTACCTGGACGTCGCCCCGTCCTCCACCGTCGAGAGCGAGGACCTGCCCGCGCCCCGTGCCTTCCCCTGGGATGCCGCGGAGTTCATCTCCCAGGATCGGGCGCTCGTGCGGCGCGTGGAGGCCGGGCACTTCGACTTCCTGCTCCGGCCGAGCCTCCGCGCCCGGGAGTGGGTGGCGCGGCGGGTGCTCGCGTCCATCAATAGATGAGGTGGAAGTAGTGCACCTCGGCGCGCAGGCTCGCGCAGACCTGGAGGTCCGCCGTCCACTCCGGCAGGGGCTCTCGCGTGCGCGCCTCGAGCACCAGCTCCACCTGCTCGTCCCGCGCCAGCTCGGGCACGCTCGCCGCCTCCACGCCCCGGAGTACGAGCCGGGTGGGGGTGAACGCCTGCGAGGGCGCGTTGTTCTCCTGCTCCAGCAGGGTGCGGATGAACTCCGTGGCGCCCTGTCGCCGCAGCGACACCTTCACCATCTGGAGGTTCTCCTTCAGGTCCACCGCTCCTCCCGTGACGTCGAGTTCGAACAGCCTCAAGCGGAGCTCGGTTTCCAGATGGCCCTCGGGCAGGTCCGCGCCCATCTGCCCCAAGGGGAAGGTGACCGTGCGCGTGAGCGTGTCCGTGCCGTCTCCGGAGAACGTCAGGCTCCGCTCGCTCTTGCAGAGTTCGTCGGTCTCGGCGGTCACCACGAAGAAGGTATCGGCGATCTTCCGGCAGCCCGGAGCGAACAGCACGGCGGTGGTCAGCATCAGGACGCGGGGCAAGGCGGGCATGGGATGCTCCGTCAGTTGAAATAGAGGATGACGCCCAGCCGGGCCACGGGTGTGGAGATGCCCAGGTGCAGGGGCGTGGAGGTAATCTCCGGGTCCTCCTCCGCTTCTCGGATGAAGGCCTTCGGGTCCGCGACGCGGATGAACCCATAGCTGATGCCCACCCCCCCGAAGAAGGTCACCGGGCGCCAGGGGGAGAACTCCAGGCCCAGGGTGGCGCTCACCTGATCCATGTCCACCCTCCGGATGGCCGTCCCCGCCGAGGTGGGCTTGCCGTGCAGCCGCGTGAGCAGTCCCTCGTAGTCCATGTCGAAGGCATGGCCGTACGCCAGCCCCAGCACCGGCGACAGGAAGAGCTGGATGGGCAGCAGATCCACCCCGCCATGCACGGAGGTGCCCAATTGATTCCTCGTGCCGCCCACATGCACCCGGAGCCAGGGCCTCGGGTGGATGAGCGCCATGGCCCCCAACCCGTCGGGCGCACCCACTCCCAGCCGGATGCCGTAGCGCGGGGTCCACGGGGGCGAGTCGTCCAGGGGAACCGCTGGCGGGGGCGTGGGGGTGCTTTCGGGCTCCTCGGTGGGGGGACGCGGTTCCTCCGGCGCCTGGGCCCGGGTGTCCGGGCTCATCACCAGCAGGCATAGCAGCACGGGGACGCATGGCGTGTTCCGCGCCCAGCGCTTCCTTGGATGGACGGATGGCGTCATCTCCCCGATTGTTCGCGAGCCGGGGCCGGGAGAGAAGCGGGTTCGAGCGGGGATCCCGGTCTGCTAGGGTACGGGCCCCCGAGGGCGCTCCGCCCTGGAGTCGCTTGATGCTCAAGAAGATCCTCATCTCCTTCGGGAGTCTGCTCGGGTTCGTGCTCGCCCTGGGCTTCGTGCTGCCGTCGACCTACCGTGTCGAGCGTTCGACGCTCCTGCGCGCGTCGGCCGAGGCGGTGTACCCCCACGTGGCCGACCCGAAGCGTTGGCGGGACTGGGTTCCCTGGCACGAGGGGCACTATCCCGGCGGCCAGTGGGTGTTTGGCAGTACGTCGGGCGCGGGCGCCGTGCGCAGTTGGAATGGCGAGGACGTGGGGCGAGGAACCCTCTCGCTTTCCGAGGCGGAGCCGTCCAAGGGCGTGGCCTATGTCGCGTCGCTGGACGGAGGCCGCTTCCGAGCGCAGGGCCGCATCTCCTTCACCTCCTCGGAGGATGGCACCCATGTGACGTGGGTGGACGAGGGGGAGGTGGGTGGCAACCCCTTCCTTCATTACCTGGTGCCTCTCGTCGAGGCGCGCCTGGGCCGGGATTTCGAACAGGCCCTGGCCGGGCTCCAGCGGATGGTGGAGGAGGCTCCCCCCGAGGCCGAGGTGAAACCCGAGCCGTCCGTCCCCCCGGCGCAGGCCACGGTGCCTACACCCACGCCCACTCCCACGCCGGAGCCCGTCCCGCCAGCGCCCCCCGAGGCCTCGCCGCCCCCGGTCCAGGACGCCGGCACGGCTCCGGTCCAGGATGCCGGCACGGCTCCGGTCCATGATGCCGGCACGGCTCCGGTCCAGGACGCCGGCACGGCTCCGGCGCCAGCCCCGGTGGAGACGTCCCCCACTGCCGCGCCCACGTCGGCCGAGCCTTCCCCACTCGTTCCGGTGGCGGGGGATGGGGGGGCGCTGCTTTAAGGAGTGCTTCGTTGCCCGTGCGCTGGCTTGCCATGGAGGGCGCGCTGCACTAGTGCTCCCCCATGGCCGATGTGCTCCCCGAAGCGTTCCTGCGCGCCGTGGCCGAAGGATTCCCGGCGGACTTCCTCACCCGTGATTCGAGCGAGCTCCAGGAGTACGGGCGCGATTGGACGCGGGTCCACGTGGCCGCGCCCTGTGCGGTGGCCTTTCCCCGCACCACGGACGAGGTGGCGCGCCTGTTGGCCCTGTGCGACGCGCACCGGATTCCGGTGGTGCCTTCGGGAGGGCGCACGGGTCTGGCGGCGGGCGCGGTGGCGGCCCGGGGTGAGCTGGTGCTGTCGCTGCGGCGGATGACCCGGATGGAGCCGGTGGAGTTGCTGGGCAACACGGTGCGCGTGCAGGCGGGCGCGGTGACGGAGGCGGTGCACCAGCACTGCGCCGAGCATGGCCTGACGTGGCCGGTGGACTTCGCCTCCAAGGGCTCCAGCCAGGTGGGCGGCAACATCGCCACCAACGCGGGCGGGGTGAAGGTCATCCGCTATGGCCTCACGCGCAACTGGGTGCTGGGCCTGCAGGTGGTGACGGCCCAGGGCCAGGTGCTGGAGCTCAACGGCGCGCTGGAGAAGAACAACACCGGCGCGGACTTGCGCCAGCTCTTCATCGGCAGCGAGGGCACGCTGGGCGTCATCACCGAGGCCACGCTCAAGCTCACGCCCCTGCCCGGCAAGCAGGAGGTGTTCCTCTTCGCCGTGCCGGACGTGGCCGGGGTGTTGCGCCTGTTCCGCGAGGCCCGCCGCGCGCCGCTCGTGCTGAGCGCCTACGAGTTCTTCACCGACAAGTGTCTGGCGCGCGTGCAGCGCCACCGCAAGCTGCGCTCGCCCTTCGAGGCGCCCAGTGGCTGCTACGTGCTGGTGGAGGCGGAGGGGAAGGATCCCACCGAGGTGGAGAACTGGCTGGGCACGCTCTTCGCGCAGGGGCTGGTGACGGATGGCACGCTCGCGCAGAGCCCGTCCCAGGCGAGCGAGTTGTGGGCCCTGCGCGAGAGCATCAGCGAGAGCCTGTCCGCCACGGGACTGCCGCACAAGAACGACGTGTCCCTGCCGGTGGCGAACCTGGAGGCGTTCTGCTCCGAGCTGGATTCCGTCTTCCGCGAGCGCTACCCGGACTGGGAGATCGACCTGTTCGGGCACATCGGGGATGGCAACCTCCACATCAACATCATGAAGCCCGAGGGCATGGAGAAGTCCGAGTTCCTCGCCCATACGAAGCAGGCGGATCCGGCCATCTTCGAGCTGGTGCGCAAGCACGGTGGCAGCATCTCCGCCGAGCACGGCATCGGCCTGCTCAAGAAGGACTACCTGTCCTTCTCCCGTTCGGCCGGGGAGCTCGACATGCTGCGCACGCTCAAGCGCGCCCTGGATCCCCACAACATCCTCAACCCGGGGAAGATCCTCGACGTGTGAGCCCGCGAGCGGGCGTCCTCCGTCCCCGGCCCGGAGCACGCCCCGTCAGGACACGATGCGCGTCTTGATGTCCGTCTTCAGGCCCGCGATGGCCTGGCACACCGGGTTGACCACGTCCTGGTCCAGGTCCATCACCAGGTAGCCGATGTTCGCGTCCGTGCTCAGCACCTGCGCGTGGATGTTGGCGTTGAGGTCCGAGACGATGCGGTTGATGTCACGCAGCACGCCCGGCGTGTTGCGGTGCACGTTGAGGATGCGGTGCGTCTTGGGAATCAGCGGCACCTCCACCTGCGGGAAGTTCACCGCGCCCGTCGTGGCGCCCGTCTTCACCAGCTTGATGAGCGAGGTGGCCACCTCCTTGCCGATGGACGCCTGGGCCTCCTCGGTGGAGCCGCCGATGTGCGGGGTGAGGATGACGTTGGACAGCCCCTGCAGCGCGGAGGCGAAGCCGTCGCTGTTCGTCTCCGGCTCCTCCGGGTAGACGTCCACCGCGGCGCCGCCCAGGTGGCCCGAGCGCAGCGCGTTGGCCAGCGCCTCGATGTCCACCACCGTGCCCCGGCTCGCGTTGATGAGCGAGGCGCCCTTCCTCATGCGCGCCAGCTCCGCCACGCCCATCATCTTCTCCGTGGCGGTCGTGGCCGGCACGTGCAGCGTCACGAAGTCCGAGTTCTCCAGCAGCTCCTCCAGCGTGGCCGTGGCGCGCGTGTTGCCCAGGGGCAGCTTCGTCATCACGTCATAGAAGATGACGCGCATGCCCATGGACTCGGCCAGCACGCCCAGCTGCGAGCCGATGTGCCCATAGCCCACGATGCCCAGCGTCTTGCCGCGCACCTCGTAGCTGCCCACCGCCACCTTGCGCCACTGGCCCGTGTGCACCTCGCGGTTGCGGTCGCCCAGCTGCCGGCTGAGCATGATGATCTCCGCGATGACGAGCTCCGCCACGCTGCGCGTGTTGCTGAACGGCGCGTTGAACACGGGCGTGCCGTGGCGGTTGGCCGAGGCCAGGTCCACCTGATTGGTGCCGATGCAGAAGCAGCCCACCGCGAGCAGATGTGGCGCCTTGGCGAGCGCCGCCTCGTGGACGTTCGTCTTGCTGCGGATGCCCAGCACGTGCACGCCCTGGATGCGCTGCTCCAACTCCTCGGGCTTGAGTGCGCCCTTGAGCCGCTCCACCTGGAAGCCCTCGGCGGCGAACATCTCCGCGGCGGACGCGTGGATGTTCTCCAGCAGCAGGACCTTCGGGGGACCTTCGATGGACACCGGAGTGGAGGGCATGGGGAACGTGGGCGTGCTCATGGCCCCCCGCGTTAGACCCCCCCTCCCGGGCCTGTCAAGCGTCCGGATGCGGACCGTGCCCGGCCGAGGACCTAATCGTCCTCGGGGTTGCGCAGCCAGGCCAGGGCGTCTTCGCGCGTTTCGAAGGTCCGGGTGGGGATGGTGAGCATGGCCCGCTTGGTCATGTGCCAGGCCCGCAGGCCCGAGGACGGGTCCGTCACCACGCGCGCCGAGCGCTTCATGCCGTGATGCTGCGCGAAGGCATTGAGGCTGGCCATGGTGGCCACCATGTCCGGCGGCATCACCCGGAGCTGGGCCTGATCCACCAACGCGCTCCAGGGGCTGCCCAGGCGGAGGATCGTCTCGCGGATGCGCTTGAGGTAGTCCTCCACCTCCTCCGCGGTGGGCTGCGGGGGATAGACGACGTCGATGATGCGGTCCTTCTCGTGGACGGTGATCTGAAAGGGCATGCGCGGTCTGGTGCTCCCGGGGGTGGCGCACTCTACCGCCAGCGCGCGCCGCGTCGACATCCCTGCCACCCCCTCTTTCCTCGAAACGGCGCACCGCTCCCTCTGAAATTTTTCCATCGTTCCGGTCATGCCGGCGTCGAAGGATTCGCCAAGCCCTCGGAATCCATGGAGTCCCGTTCTGGCACGCGCCGCGCATGAAGCGTCCCCGGGGCCGAGCGAGGCCGGGGGCGTACGTCGTCGAGCGGAAGAGGTGCGGCGTGTGGGAGATGCGGCTGGGTGAATTGTGGGTGGCGAGTGGGCTGTTGTCGTTGGCGCAGGTGGATCAGGCGCTGGCCTACCGCCGACGCCAGGGATGCCGGTTGGGAGAGGCCGCGATGGCCCTGGGTCTGCTCACTTCCGAGCAGATGCTCACGACGTTGTCCCAGCTCCTGCAGCTTCCGTTCGTCCGCCGCGAGGGGCTGGAGCGTGTGCCGAGAGCGCTGCTGCGGTGCGTGCCGGAGCCGGTGCTCAGGAGGCTGCGCGTGTGCCCGCTGCGGATTCAATGGGGCGAGGAGGCGCGGGGCCTCGTCTACGTGGCCACCAGCGAGCCGGACAATCTGGGACTGCTCGAGGAGCTCGAGGCCTCCACGGGGTGCACCGTGAAGCCGGTGCTCGCGCTCGCCGACGACATCGCGCACGTGCTGGCTCACCACGGCCTGGGGGACGAGCGCTCCGCCCCGGCCTCCGCCACGCTCTGACGCCTCGCGGGGGAGTCCATGTGGGCGCGGGTAGGAGCCACTGAAAATGGCTGCATTCCGCCGGGATGGCGCGAGGTGGGCTCGCACGTTCCATGGGTCATGGAGACGGAGACGAAGAGCCAGCTGCGTCAGTTCATCCGGATGACCTTCCTGCGCAACGAGCACGCCGCGCTGTCCGACGGCACGTCATTGCTCGCGTCGGGGATGATGGACTCGACGGACACCCTCGAGCTCATCCTTTACCTGGAGAGCGAGTTCGGTATCACGGTGGGCGACGAGGAGGCGGGGCCGGAGAACCTGGACACCATCGAGCGGATCGCCGCGTTCATCGCGGGCAAGCGCTCAGGTGGCTCGGCGCCCGTCACCCAATGAGGACGAGAAGCCGGTCTCCTGGCGGCGGAGCGAGGGCCTCTCGTATTCATTCCGTTCAGGGAACGGAATGCCGGGCACCTCTCGTTGTGTGGGACATGGACGATCCCTCCCTCATGTTGAAACACACCACAGGCCCTGGTGAGTCCTGTCATGTTCGCAACGAATTGGCGGCTCCCGTGATGGATTGGGTGGAGCGCAGTGATGCCTTTCTCCAGGCGGACTCCTGGCTGAATGACATCCACGCGCGGATGCGCTCGGGCCAGGTGAGTGCCGACATGGCGGCGCTCTACCAGGGACTGTACTGGTTGAGACGCAAGTGTGACCGCGAGGAGTGGCATGTGTTCTGCTTGGAGTCCACGCGCGCCCACCCCCTGCGGGAACTGCTGCACCTGTGTCCCTACTCCCGCCACAGCTATGCGCGCCCGAGGGGTTACGCGGGGGACGCGGAGCTCATCGACTATGTCTACAGCGAGCGGGACACCGGGGCCTCGCCCCTGGGCCAGGCCATCTACCGCTTCCTGTTCCAGCAGACGGGTCCCCAGAGCGTGCGGGAGCGGCGCCTCATCCTCGCGCGGGAAATCGACACCATCGCCGAGCGGGTGAAGAAGCCGCGCGTGCTCTCCATCGCCTGTGGGCACCTGCGCGAGGCGGAGCTGTCACGCGCCGTGGCCGAGCGCCGGGTGGGCCAATTCCTCGCGGTGGATCAAGACCAATCGAGTCTGGACGAGGTGGCCCGGCAGCACCCGGGGGACATCGTGCGTCCCGTGTGTGACACCGTGCGCTCCATCGTCCTGGGCCGCACTACCTTCGAGCCGCAGGATCTCATCTACACGGCGGGCCTGTACGACTACCTCTCGCAGTGCACCGCGCAGCGGCTCACCCAGCGGCTCTTCGGGATGTTGCGCCCGGGCGGGCGGTTGGTGATCGCCAACTTCGCCTTGAGCACCCCCGACGCCGGCTACCTGGAGGCCTTCATGGACTGGTGGCTCGTCTACCGCGACGAGGCCGAGATGCGGGGCCTCGCCCAGGGGATTGATCCCAAGCAGGTGGGCGCGATGAACCTGTTTCGAGACAGCGTGGGCCACGTCATCTATCTGGAGCTGGAGCGCCGTTGACGGGCTTCGTCCGGGGACCCTGGAGGGGCAGGAGTACGGTGAAGGTCGCTCCCTGCCCCGGCACGCTGTGCACCTCGATGTTGCCACCCAGGGCCCGGACGATCTCCCGGACGATCCACAGCCCGATGCCGAAGCCGCCATAGTGGCGCACGGACACGGCGCGCTCGAAGCGCTCGAAGATGCGCTCCGTGTCCTCCTCGGCGATGCCGATGCCCTGGTCGCGCACCTGGAGCCGCGCGTGCGTGGCGTCTCCGTCCACGGTGATGTGGATGGGCCGGCCCGCGCCGTACTTCATGGCGTTGGTGAGCAGGTTGAGCACCACCTGCTCCAGCCGGATGGCGTCCCAGCGGCCCACCAGCTCGGGCACCAGCTCCAGCTGGAGCGCGCACTCGGCGCGCGCCAGGCCCTCTCGCGAGCGCTCGGCCACGCCGCGCACCACCTGCACCAGATCCACCGGCTCCAGGTCCGCGAGCAACTGGCCCTGGGCGATGCGTGAGATATCCAGCAGCTCGTTCACCAGCTTGCCCAGCCGCTGCGTCTGGAGGTTGGCCGACTCGAGCTTGGTGGCCAGCCGCGCGGGAGGCAGGACTTGCGCACCGGGACGCGTCTGGGACATCAGCCCCTGGATGTGCAGTTGCAGCGAGGTGAGCGGCGTCTTGAGCTCGTGCGCGGCGATGGACAGGAAGTCGTCCCGGCGCCGCACCGCCTCCTGCTCCTCGCGGTAGAGCCGGCCCTGCTCCTCGGACAGCGCGGCCATGCGCTCGAAGCCCTCGGCGTTCTCCAGCGCGGTGCCCGCGAGGATGCAGACGAAGGAGGCCAGCCGCTCCTCGTCCTCGCCGAACAGCTCGCCCACCTGCCGGTGGGTGGCGCACACGCAGGCCACCGTCTTGCCCCGCACCTGGATGGGGGCGCACAGGAGCGAGCGCACCCCGAGCAATTCCAGGCTCTCGCTCACGCCGCCGGGCATGCCCTGGCCCATGAGGACCGGTTGGCCCGACTCCAGGACGCGGCGCACGGCCATGCGGCTCACGCCCTCGGCCGCCAGCTCCTCCTCGGGCAGGAGCGTGCGCGGCTCGAACACCACGCAATGCTCCGGGCGCAAGAGCTCCATCATGGACTCGCGCACGGCGTCGAACACCGCCTCGCCCGTGAGCGCGGAGGCGATCCTCCGTCCGGCCTCGAGGACCCGGGGGAAGCGGTCCACCAGTGACAGCGTCTCCAGGCGCTCCGGCACCTGCGCGGGCACGGCATGTCCGGTGCCGAGCTCCTGCTCCTGCTCCTGCAACCGCCGCCGGGCCGTCTCCACATCCGAGGCGGCTCCGGGCCAGCCCCAGGCCTGTCCCACCTCGCCCCGCGCGAGCAACGTCTGGGCGTGCTCGTGGCTCATCTTCAGTGACTCCGCCAGCCGCAGGCCCTGCTCGAGCAGGCGGCGGGCGCGGCGCGGGTGGCCGTCCATGGCCTCGAGCAGACCCCGCTCGCGCAGCAGGTGGACGAGGTTGTTCTGGAAGGACTCGGCCGAGGAGCGCGCCTTGTGGGCCACGCTCCGGGCCTGCTTGAGCAGCGCGGCACGCCGCCGGGGCGCGAGGGGTGAGACGCGTTCGGCGAGCAGCCGCAGCGCGGTGACGTACCAGGGGCCCACGGGCGTCACGTACTCGTTGCGCAGGCGGGCCTTCTCCACCATGCGCCAGGCCGTCTCCAGCGTGGCCGCCGCGCCCTCCCGGTCATCCTCGCGCAGCCGCCGCAGGGCCTCCGCCTGGAGCAGCCCCGCGTGCGTCTGGGTGTCGATGCCCGGAGCGGCGAAGGCGTCCCGCAGCAACTCCGGCGGGATGCGTCCCACGGAGGCCTTGCCCCAGACCTCCAGGGCCAGCCGCGCCGCGTACCGGTCTCCAATGGCCACGGCGGAGGCGTGCAGCCGCTGGCTGGATTCCTCCGCCTCGCGCAGCCGCCCCAGCCGGTAGAGGGACATGGCCTCATGGTAGTGGGCGTTGTGCATCTCCCACTTGTCTCCGGTGCGCGCGAGCAGCCGCATGCCCTCGCGCGCCTTCTCGATGCTCTCCTCGAAACGGCCGGAGGCGTAGAGCGCGAGCGCGTAGAAGTGCAGCGTCTGGCCCTGGCCCCAGGTGTCGCCCCAGCGCCGGCGCATGGCGAGTGACTTCTCCAGGTAGGAGATGGCCCGGGAGAACCAGGGCACCTGGGTCATCACGGGCGAGTGCGTGGAGTAGGCCTGGGCCAGCTCGGGCGTGGGCGGGTAGCGCTCGGCGGTGTTGACCTCGCGCAGGTGGGCCCAGAACGTGGGGATGGGGCCGCGCTTGTACCAATAGCCGTACGTGAGCCGGTTGTAGAAGTGCACCGCGAGCAGGTCCTCTTCCGCGTGCTCCAGGCTCCGGCGCGCGAGCCGTCCGGGCAGGAGCGTGTGGCTCGCCTGCACGAGCAGCTCCCACGCGGCCCGGAGGCCGTAGGTGAGGTTGTGGCCGGGCACCCAGCGCTCGAGCAGCTCCAGCCCCTGCTCGTTGGCGGCGTTGCTCTCCTCCATGTTGCCGCGCTTGAACTCCAGCTCTCCGAGCTTGGAGGAGATGCGGGCCTGCTCCAGACGGTTGTGGGCGAGCGGCTGGGCCCGCTCGAGCTGCTGCTGGGCGGCGTCGTAGCGGCCGCGCAGCATGAGCACGTCGCCGAGTCCCGCGGTGATGCGGAAGCGCGTGCTCGTGTCGGCCTCGGCCGCGCCGCGCTCGGCGATGCGGTAGTTGAGCTCCGCCGTCTCCAGGGCGAACTGCATGCGGGCGCGCTCGGCGGCCACCATCGCGTGGGGCAGGGCCTGGGCGTGCTCGCCCGCGGCGTCATAGTGGTAGGCCAGCTCGAAGGAATCCGCCTCGTCCCGGGACTCGAAGGTACGCGCCGCCAGCCGGTGCAGCTCCCGGCGCTCCTCGGGCTCCAGCAGGCCGAGGAGCGCTTCGCGCAGCTTGTCGTGGACGAAGGTGTAGTGGCCCTCCTGGCCCGCCCACAGCATGTGGCGGTGCTGCGGCTCCACGAGCGCGGCCACCACCCGCTCGCTCGGCGAGCCCGACAGCGCGGCGACGCGCGCCAGGTCGAAGCTCTTGCCCAGCACGGCCCCCACGGACAAGAGGTGCAGCGATTCGGGGGGCAGCAGCTTGAGCCGGCGCACGAGGAAGGCGGCGGCCTGCCGCGAGGAGCGCACGTGCGCCATGGCCGCGGGCTGCACCGTCCAGCCCTCGGGGCCCGGCGCGAGCGCGCCGTCCTCCACCAGCCCGTGCATCACCGCCGACGCCATGAAGGGGTTGCCCTCGGACAGCCGCACCACCAGCTCCGTGGCCTCGCGCGGCAGGGGGCCCGCCATGGACTCCAGCATGCGCGTCAGATCCTCCGGCCCGAAGGCCTTGAGCCGCAGGTGCGCGTCGGGGTGGAGCCGGCGCAGCACGTGCTCCGGGCCCACCTCGTCGCTGCGGAACGACAGCACGAGCAGGACATGGCCCGCGCCGCTCCGGCGTGACTGCTGCTGCCAGCCGTCCAGCGCCTTGAGCGTGGGCTCGTCCGCCCACTGGCAGTCGTCGAGCAGCACCAGGGCGGGCTCGCTCTCCGTCCCCAGCGCGCCGAGCAGTGTCGTGAGGGCGGTGATGCCACGGCTCTCGCCCAGGGACTCGGGCCCCAGGTTCTGCTGCTCCGGACGGAGCACGGGCACCAACTGGGGCAGCACGGTGCACACCGCCACCGCCTGTTCGCGCAGCCGCTCGCGCAGCCGCTCGGCGAGCTCGGGCCGTTCCCGGGCCGCCGAGGCGATGCCCGAGGCCACGTCCGCGATGAGCTGGAAGGGGCGCTGCGCGGAGTGGGCCACGGCCTGTCCCTGCAGCAGCCAGGCCCGGTGCTGGCGCGCGCGCGAGGCGAACTCCTCCAACAGCCGGCTCTTGCCCCCGCCGCTCTCGGCTTCCACCACGAGCAGTCGGCCCGGTTCGGCGCGGGCGCGCTCCAGCTCGCGCTCCAGCAGCGCCAGCTCTTCCTGCCGGCCCACGAAGGACGGTTCCGTGAGGCTGTGGCGCGTGTCGTGCGCGCCCGCCACCAATTCGGGATCCTGCTCGCCGCGGGCCAGGGCCGCCGCGATGGCGCGCAAGTCCTCGCGCGCGGACTCGGCGGACTGGTAGCGATCCTGCGGATCCGTCTGCAACAGCCGGGCGACGACCTCCTCCAGCGCGCGGGGCACCTCCACGCCGGTGGTGCGCAGGCGCGGGCGCGGGGTGAGGTGCTGGCGCAACACCTCTCCCACGGATGAGCCGTCGAAGGCGGGGTGGCCGGCCAGCGCCTCGAAGAGGACGGCCCCCAGCGCGTACAGGTCCGAGGTGGCCTCCACGGGGCGGTTGAGCAGTCCCGCCTGTTCGGGCGACAGGTAGCGCGCGGTGCCCACGGGCAGGTCGCGCAGGGATGGATCCAACCGCTCGCTGCGGGCCAGGCCGAAGTCCACCAGGGTGGCGCGCGTGGCGGTGGGGTAGCCCTCCACGACGATGTTGGAGGGCTTCACGTCCCGGTGCAGCACGCCGTGGGCATGGGTCTCGGCGAGCGCGGACAGCACGCACTGGCCCATGGCGAGCGCCTCGGGCACGGACAGGGTGCCGCTGGCGAGCCGTTCCTGCAGGGACATGCCCTTGACGAAGGGCGTCACCAGGAAGAGCAGATCCTCCCCCGTGCCAAACGCCAGGACGGGCACCAGATGGGGGTTGGCGAGTGAGTGCAGCACCCGGGCCTCATGCTCCAGCCGGCGCCGGGCCGCGGAGACGAGCGACACGAGGGGGGTGGTCTTGATGACGAGCTGGGCTCCGGTGTGCAGGTCCACGCCGAGCCAGGTGGTGATGCCCCGGCCTTGTTTGATGCGCTGCACGATTTCAAAGCGGTTGCTCAACCGCCGCCCGGGGTGCGCGCCTTCGAGTGAGGGTCCCACTTGTTCGTAGCCCTCCGCCATGAAAGCCCTCCCCCTCGGGGTATCACCACCAGGGATGTGGTGGGGTCGGCGCGACACCGACAAACTTGGGACCGCGGGATGCGGTGCCAAGGGGGGCGATGTCGCTCTTCGATCCAGAAGGTAGGGCGTTTCAATGGGGTCGGCCCTCCCGCTCGCGCATCTCCTCGGACACGGGCTCGGGGGCTCGTGTCTCCGTCCGGGGAGCGGGCGGGCGAGCGGGAGGAACGGGCAGGAGCCTCAGGGCCCCACGGTGATGCCGTCCACCCAGGCCTTGGCGCGGCTGACGGTGGAGCTGAGGTCCTTCGCGGTGACGATGAACTTCAGCGTGACGGTCTTGTTCGCGTACGCGGACAGATCGAGGTTGGCGCGCTGGGTCCAGGCGGATTCGGTGACGGCGCCGTAGCCCTTGGTGAGGGAGTCCACCACCCGGTCGGCGCCGTCATTGACGACGACCTGGAAGCTGACCGACGCGGAGGTGTTGGCGCCATAGAGGTCCAGCTTGCGCCAGTAGGTGAGGCGAGGGCTGGCCGGGAGCTTCACGGTGACGCTGGCGGTGCGGGTGACGGTGCTGAAGGCCGGCACGGCGGAGCCGAGGATGGACTTGCTGCCGGACGCGCCCGTCTGGTCGCTCGCGTCCAGGGTCCACTCGGTCAGGCTCCAGCCGGTGTTGTCGGGGCCGTTGGTGGAGAAGTTCTCGGAGAAGAGGGCCGAGCCCTGGTCGACCGTCACCGTCACGGTGGAGGACAGGGTGTTGTTGCCCGCGGCGTCCGTGGCCCGGGCGCGCAGGGTGTGGCTGCCCGTGCTGGCCGGGGTGGTGTCCCAGGTATAGGTGTACGTGCCACCCGAGAGCGTGCCCTGGCCCACGACGGCACCATCGACGAGGAAGTCCACGCGGCTCACGCCGATGTTGTCCGACGCGGCGGCGGTGAGCGGGACGGAGCCGGACAGGGTGGCGCCCGACGTGGGGGAGGTGAGGGCCACGGTGGGGGCGGTGGTGTCCGAGACGCCGCCGGACACGGTGACGGAGACGGTGCTGGAGGACGTGCTGTTGCCCGCGGCGTCCGTGGCCCGGGCCACCAGCGCGTGCGTGCCGTTGGCCGCCGCGGCGCTGTTCCAGGTGTACTCATAGGGCGACGTGGTGTCGGTGCCCACGAGCGCGCCGTCGATGAGGAACTCCACCTGGGTGACGCCCACGTTGTCCGTGGCGCTGGCGGTGAGCTTCACCGAACCGCTCACGGTGGCGCCGTTGGCGGGCGCGGTGAGGCTGACGGAGGGCGCGACGGCGTCGGAGTTGTCGAGCCCGAAGAATTGGGCCACGTGCCAGGTGGAGCAGATGTTCGTGTCCAGCACGTAGGCGCCCGCGGTGCCACACGCGACGTTGGTGCCGGGGAATTTCGTGGCCGGGTCGATGGCGGTGCCATGGCCCATGCCGGTGAGATCGTAGGTCTCCACCAGGGCGTTGCCCGCGCTGTCCCGGTAGACCTTGTGGGGGTAGCCCGCCACGGTGTCACTGAGGTCCGGCGTCTGATCGATGCCGTGCACCGCGGTCCACTGCTCCATGCCCTCGTTCTGGTTGCTGTTCTTCACGGTGAAGTCGGACGTGCCGTGCCAGAGGGACATCTTGGGATAGGAGCCGCTGTAGCCGGAGTAGGCGCCGCGCACGAGGCTCGCCCATTGCGCGGGCGTCTTGTCCGAGCCCGGGCTCATGCAGGAGAAGCCCTGGGTCATGGAGGTGGCGCACTTGTAGGGGATGCCCGCCATCACCGCGCCGCCCGCGAAGACGTCGGGGTAGGCCGCGGCCATGACGTGCGTCATCGCGGCGCCCGCGGACAGGCCGGTGACGAAGACGCGGCGGCCGTCGATGGCGTGGTCGGCCATCATCTTGTCGACCATCTGCTTGATGGACAGCGCCTCGCCCTGGCCGCGCGCGATGTCCCCTGGCTCGAACCAGTTGAAACAGCCGTTCTGGTTGTTGGCGCTCAATTGCTCGGGGTAGAGCACGTAGAACTTGAGCTGCTCGGCCAGCGCGTTCCAACCCGTGTTGGTATAAGCACTGGCCGTCTGGGTACAGCCATGCATCGCCACCACCAGCGGTGCATTGGCTGGCATGTTGGCGGGCACGTGCTTCCACATCCTCAGGTTGCCCGGGTTGCTTCCAAAGCCCGTCACCTGGGTCAGTGCGCTCGTCAATTCTCCCACGGGAGGCGCTTCTTCCGACGACGAAGGCCCTCCGCACCCGAGCAACTCCAGCGCCAGCAATGCGCCCATGGCTCCCGCGAAACGTCGCTTCGACATGTGTCCTCCCATGAAAAGGGGAGACATTCTCTAGCACCGATGGTTGGGATTTGATTCCCCCGCCGGGCGAAAGGGATTCAATGACAAACCTGACGCGTCGCGGCGAGGTTTCCTCCTGGCCCGAAGCATGACGCATGACGTCAAGGAGGGGGGTGGGTCCACATGAACCTCCCATCATACAAACATGAATCCCGCGTCAACTCCCGCTAGGATGCCGCCCGGCCCCCGTCCTTACCCCCGCCTCACCAGGAGTCCGCCCATGCGTTTGTTCAAGTCTTCCCTCCGCCTCTCCGCGACCGGGCTCGCCGCCAGCGGTCTGCTCGCGTGTGGCAGCACCTCAGGGTCGGGAGGCACCCCCGTGACGGAGAAGAACCCGGTGGTGACGGTGGAGCGCTGCCGCGAGCGGATCGCCGCCCTGACGGACGAGCTGCGCGCCGCGGGCGTGGACGTGGCCAACTGGTCCTTCCGCGACGCGCCGGAGATGAAGGAGCCCGCGCTCACCGAGCGCCAGACGCCCGACACCTACAAGCTGTATGACGGCCGGTATCGCCCGATCGGCGACTTCCACCCGGGCTGCTCCAAGGCCAACCTCTACTACGACAAGAAGAACACGGACACGAGCACGCCGGGGAGCACGCCGTACAAGGACGGCAACAACGACGGCAAGTGGACCGGACAGGGCGACTTCGGGGGACCCAACGCGGCCACGGGCTTCATCGACGGGGACGTGGCGGATATCCCCGGCTACCCCTGCGCCGCCAAGGAGTACACCCAGGACAACGGGGACTCCTCGCTGCCCATCGTCATCCTCGTGCACGGCAACTCCACCCGGCCTCACTCCTGGGAGAAGTTCCTCCTGCCGCCGGGCACGGCCATCAACTCCGCCTTCGAGAACGTCCAGTTCAACCCCGACACCCAGGCGCGCACCCAGCTCGCCGAGGCGCTCATCGCCGCGCGCTACCAGGTCATCGCGGTGGACTTCCGCACGGACCTGATTCCCCTGGTGGACCCCACCCGCAACAACACCACGGAGAACGTGGCGGGCAACATCGATCACGGCTGGGCCTCGCCCATCCTCCAGTCCCTCGTCAAGGCGGTGATGAAGAACAACCCGGGCCGCAAGGTGGCGCTCGTGGGGCACTCGCTGGGCGTGACGGTGGTGCGCGACGCCGTGCGCCGGCTCTACGTGGAGTCCGTGGACGGGGCCGAGGGCGCCATCAACCCCTTCCCCCAGCTCAGCCACGTCATCCTGGGCTCGGGCGCCAACCACGGCGTGTCCACCTATGATCCGCCGAGCGCCCTGTGCGGTCCCAACCTCACCATGCGCGGCACCATCGTTTGCGAGATGGGCAGCCGGAGCAACTACCAGCAGACGTACTTCCACAAGCCGCTCAACGGGCCGCGGGACTTGTTCGCCACGCCGTGCGCGGACGGGGACTACGCCTTTGGCCGGACGGGGCAGTGCGGGGGCAACGTGGTGAAGTACCTCACGCTCACCATGACGGACATCAACTCGGGCTCCAACTACCAGGACCTCTACGTGTCCGAGTCCGCCTCGCGCATCGAGATGCCCGGGTGCGTGAACAACACGCTGACGACGCTCAACGACTACGACACCAGCGGCTACTTCAACAAGGGCTTCATCGCCAACCACTTCGGCTCGGTGCGCTCCGATGCGGGCCTCAAGCACGTGATGGAGTTCCTGGCGGCGAAGTAGCCGGCGCCTTCCTTGCCTTCGCGGGTTTTCATCCCGCCGCCCGTGGCCGTGGCCGCCGCACGGGCGGCGATTGTCTTCCGTGCGCGGCCGCACAAGCGAGCCCTCCTTCTATGACTCCGTCGTTCCCCGCCGCGGCCCGCGTGGCCGTGGTCTGCTCCCTGGCGTCCACGCTGGTGTCGGCCCCCGTCCGGGCGCAGGACACCGAGGCCCCGGCGTCCGTTCCGGCTCCGGCGCCCGTCGAGACCCCCGCCGCCCCCGCGAAGCCGAGTGCCGCCACGAGCCAGGACCCGGACGCGCTCGTGCTCGCCACGCCGCCCCCCGCCACCCGGCCCCTCTTCGCCCTGGGCAGCGAGACGTACTTCATCAGCCCCGTGCTCTCCATCGCGGGAGGCTTCCAGTCCGAGCACCTGCTGGCCAACCCCTTGCCGGAGAAGGAGGGCCGCCTCACCACCGTGGCCATCTCCCGCTTCGGCGCGCAGGGACGCCTGGGGCCGTACGTCACCTTCCACAGCGAGTTCGAGCGCAACCTGCGCAGCCACGGCTCGGGCATCTGGGAAGGCACCGCCTCGCTGTCCGTGCGCGACCAGGTGCTGCGCCTGCAGCGCTGGGGCGCCACGGTGGAGGCGGGCATCGTGTTGGATCCCGCGAGCGTGGACTTCTTCTCCGCGCACATGGGGGACCTGTTGCTCGCGGACAAGTACACGCGCGACCCGCTGCTCTACAGCGGCTTCAGCCGGGGCCAGGGCGCGCAGGTGCGCTACTCGCGCTGGGGCTTCACCGCTGGCCTGAGCTTCACCGAGGCCAATCCGCTGAGCACCTCGGCCTCGTACATGGTGGGCGGTGCTTTCGGTGGCAACAGCCGCTTCTGGGAGAGGCCCCTGGGCACCTTCCGCAACGGCCAGCCGGACGATGACCTCCACTTCCGCGTCATCGCCCCCTCGCTCTCCTACGAGCACCCCGCCTTCGAGGCCAAGGCGATGGCGCAGGTCTTCCACATCAACTACCAGACCAACTCGCAGCAGGATCCGCCCCTGGATGGCTACAACCTCCGGGGCAACCTCAAGCTCAAGCTCAAGGGACTCATCCCCTCGCTGCCCTTCGAGGTGACGCCCTTCGTCAACGTGGCGCGCGTGCAGAACGAGGTCGTCAACTCGGCCACGGGCTACGCCAACACCCTGCTGGAGACGCCCTTCGACGCGCTCACCGTCTCCGGTGGCCTGGACGTCTTCCTCCATGGCCGCTCGGGCGTGGGCGTCCACGTGGCGCGCGTGGCGGACCACACGCCCTCCTTCGTGCCCCCCACCGGCAGCACTCTCGCGAGCGAGCCCGTGCTCGCCACGACGACCACGTACGTCAACGTGGGCGCCACGTGGTGGATGTTCGATCAGGTCGCGCTCGGGGCGCGCGTGGCCACCTTCAGGCGGGAGATCCAGAACAAGCCCGAGGCCGAGGAGCGTGATCTCTCGGCCTTCCTCACCCTGCGGATGATTCTCTAGAAAGGCACCACCATGGGAACGATGAAGGACAGGTGCGCGCTCGTGACGGGCGCGGCGAGTGGAATTGGTCAGGCGGTGGCCGAGGCGCTGGGCGCTCAAGGCGCCCGGGTGCTGGTGTCGGATCTCGACGAGAAGGGGGCGCGGGCGGTGGCCGAGCGCATCCCCGGCGCCATCGCGCAGCGCGCGGACGTGTCCTCGCGGGACGACTGCCGCGCCCTGGTGGACCGCGCCCGGGACGAATGGGGCCGGCTCGACATCCTGGTGAACAACGCGGGGCTTCAGCACGTGTCCCCGGTGGAGGACTTCCCCGAGGAGAAGTGGGAGCAGATGATCCGCATCATGCTCGTGGGGCCCTTCCTGCTCACGAAGTACGCCCTGCCGCTGATGTACGCGCGCAAGTGGGGCCGCGTCCTCAACATCTCCTCGCTGCACGGCGTGGTGGCCTCGCCGTACAAGTCCGCCTACGTCTCCGCCAAGCACGGGTTGATGGGGCTGACCAAGACGGTGGCGCTGGAGGCGGCGGACAAGGGCGTGACGGTGAACGCGCTCTGCCCGAGCTACGTGCGCACCCCGCTCGTGGAGAAGCAGATCTCCGACCAGGCCCGGGTGAACAACATGACCGAGGCGGAGGTCATCGAGCGCGTCATGCTGGCTCCCGCGGCCGTCAAGCGCCTGCTGGAGCCCTCCGAGGTGGCGGCGTACGCGGTCTTCCTGTGCTCGGACGCCGCGGGCGGCATCACGGGCGCCGCCCAGATGATGGACTGCGGCTGGACGGCGCGCTGAACCTCAGGCCACCTCGCGTGGCCGCTCCTTCCCCGCGGCTTCCCCCGAGGGAGCCGGGGGGGCTGTCTCCTCGAGCCCTCCGCGGAACGTCTCGGCGGACAGGTACACGGACACGAGCGTGATGAGGGCGAGCCCCACCATGTAGAGGGACACCGCCCAGGGCTTGTTGTCGGTCGTCTGGAGCAGGGCGGTGGCGATGAGGGGGGACAGGCCGCCCGCGAAGACCGACGCGAGCTGGTAGCCGAGGGACGCGCCGCTGTAGCGCACGCGGGTGCCGAACAGCTCGGAGAAGAAGCTGGCCTGGGGCCCGTACATGGCGGCGTGCGCGATGATGCCCAGGGAGATGGCCAGCCAGATGGCGCCCGTCTGCTTTGTGTCGATGAGCCAGAAGAAGGGGAAGGCGAGCAGCGCACACGCCAGGGCTCCTCCGATGTACACGGGGCGGCGGCCGAGGATGTCCGAGAGCGCTCCGAAGCAGGGAATGGCCACCAGGTGCACGCACGTGGCCACGAGCACCGCCTTGAGCATGGCCGCTCGCTCCAGGCCGATGCTGGTGCCGTAGGCGAGCACGAACGTGGTGATGATGTAGAAGAAGCCGTTCTCCGCGAAGCGCGCCCCCATGGCGAGGAGGATCTGCTTGGGATAGGTGCGCAGCACCTCGAGCGCGGGCGGCTCCCGGGTCTCGGGCTGCTGCTGCTTCTTCTGGTGCGCGGCGCGGAACGCCGGGGACTCGGCGACGCCCAGGCGGATGAAGACGCCAATGCCGATGAGCAGCGCGCTGAAGAGGAAGGGGACGCGCCAGCCCCAGGAGATGAACTGCTCCTCGGGCAGGCTCGAGAAGACGGAGAACACGGCGTTGGCGACGAGCAGGCCCGCGGGCGCGCCCATCTGCGGCCAGCTTCCGTAGAAGCCGCGGCGATTCGCGGGCGCGCTCTCCACCGCCATGAGCACCGCGCCGCCCCACTCACCCCCCAGGCCAAAGCCCTGGAGGATGCGCAGGAGCACCAGGAGGATGGGCGCCCAGATGCCCACGCTCGCGTAGGTGGGCAACAACCCGATGGCGAACGTCGCCACGCCCATGATCATCAGCGTGGCGCTCAACATGGACTTGCGCCCGAGCTTGTCGCCGAAGTGGCCGAAGATGATGCCGCCGAGTGGCCGCGCGATGAAGCCCACCGCGAAGGTACCGAACGCGGCGAGTGTCCCCATCAGCGGATTGAACGAGGGGAAGAACAGGCGGTTGAAGATGAGCGCCGCCGCGGTGCCGTACAGGAAGAAGTCGTACCACTCGACCGCGGTGCCGATGAAGCTCGCGGCGGCCACCTTCCAGATGGGCGTGGATGGCTCGGGGGAGGCCTGGGTGGTGCTGGATTCCGTCACGTCGTGTTCCCTCTGCGCTGCACGGTGGAGCCAGTGCGCTTCTTGATGATTCTCGCACAGCGAGGCGCCGGAGGCGCCCGATACGTCACCCGTCGAAGGCCGAGGTTTTACCTCGTATCATGTGAACGAACATCCAGACCTCCGAGCTGGGCCCGGCATGGCGTCCTGAAAACCCGCCACTCCAGGCTGGAGCATATGAACCACTTGACTCCCCTTATTTCCCTGGGTGTGACTTTGCTTTGGGCACTGTTTGTGTCCGGTTGCTCGGCTACGGCGCACTCCACGGCGAACCGTCCCACGCTCCTGGCGCAAACGACCCCGATGGACTGCCGACTCGGGGACTCGACAATGGTCTGCTGCGTCAAGAAACACCCATACGACCCGGCGGGAGCATGCGGTGCCGTCGCATCTGATATTGAGGCGGCGGTAAAGGCTGGGGCGAGGGTCGAGAACGCTCTGGAACGAAGGGCGGACGACGGGGCGGGGGAAGGAGCGGGTGAGGAGTCAGACGACCCCGACGAAGGATGGCGGGAGCACTGCCGAGACACCTACGTCCGGTGCCAGGACCAGAAGAAACCGCGTTGGGTAGGTCCCTGCCATGACTGCTTCCGGTGGTGCGAGGGACAGCGCCAATGGCCTTACCACATGTGCTGGCCAAAGCAGAGGTAATGCAGGAATGAACGAGCCTCACGACTGGGACAGGGTGCTTGGGCTGTATGCCAAGCTGGAGCGGAATGAAGTGATAGAGCTAAGCACTGATGTGCGCGACCTCTGCCAACGAGTGGCGCGGGACGTAGCCATTAGCAATGTCGACGCGGAACGCGCATTGCTCACCCCAGCGGGAGCGGAAACACTCGTGCGGGAGATGCGCCGCCGGATTTTCGAGGGTAGTCGGCGGCTATCCCGGGCGTTATCTGAGTCAGACCGCCGTAAGAAAGCAGGCGACGTGGCCGGAGCGCGAGCGGTGTTGGAGGGGGTGTTGGCTGTTGAGGTCGTGCCCCTCTACCGTCAACATGCCACGACCATGCTTGACTACGTAGACGATTCCGAAGACTAGTGAGCTTGATCCGCTTACGTGGCTCTCCCGCACTTCGTGTGACTCAACAGCAGTCGGGCAGGCGAGTCTCTCTCGTGCGACCGATGCGATGACCGCGTGTTTCACACAAACCGCAGGAGAGCCACTAAAACGGGGCAGGCTCAAGTCCCAGTACCCACCGGCGACTGCCCGAGCGAGCGCGCCAACTCTGTCCGTGCGGTGGCCAGGTTGTAGGACGCCTGGACGCGCTGCACCGCGGCGTTGGTGGCGGACAACTGCGCGTCGGACAGCTCGATGATGTTGCCCACGCCCGCGCGGTAGCGGCCCTCGGCCAGGCGCAGCCGCTCCTGGGCGTTCTTCAAGGCCTCCTCCGCCGCGGACACGCTCTCGCGTGACGTGGTCACCTGCAACTGCGCGCGCTCCACCTCCAGCCGCACCTGCTGCCGCAACGCGTCGCGCTGGGCCTGGATGCCGCTGAGGTTGGCGCGCTGTTCACGCAACTGCGCGAGCGTGAGTCCGCCCTGGAAGAGCGACCAGCTCAGCCCGAGCTGTCCCGTCACGCCCCATTGCAGGTTGGCGGGATTGGGACCGGACTCGGTCGCCGCCACCGAGGCGTTGATGCTCGGGAAGAAGCCGGTGCGCGTGACGGAGATCTGCTGCTCCTGGGCGGTGAGCTGGTGCGCGGCCGCGGACAGGTCCGCGCGGTTCTGGAAGGCCATGTCCACCAGCTCCTCGGGGGGACGCTGCTCGCCCTGCACCAGGTCCACGAGCTCTTCCTGGACGGCGTAGTCGGTGGAGCCCTCCACGCCCATGGCCTGGTTGAGGATGGCCCGCGTGGTGGCGGCGTTGCCCTGTGCCTGGATGAGCTGCACCTTGGCGTTGGCCACCAGGGTCTGTTGCTGGAGCAGATCGATCTCCGCGCGGGTGCCCACCTCCACCTGGGCCCGCACCTGGTCCAGGTGGGTCCGTTGGTTTTGCAGCGTCTCCTCGGCCACCTTCACGAGCACCTGTTGGGCCAGGGCGTCGAAGTAGGCGGACTGCACGTTGGCCAGCAGGTTGGTGCGCGTCTGGGCCTCGGTGTCCTTCTGGGCCGCGGCGGACTGCTGGGCCACGCGCCAGCGGCCCGTGGTGCGGCCGAAGTCCCAGACGAGCTGGTTGACGGAGAGGCCCACGTTGAAGCCCTCGCGGCGGATGATGCCGGAGGTGGGGTCCGCCGTGCCGAAGGAGGTGCTGCTGGAGAACGAGCGCTGGTAGGCGGCGTTGGCGCTCACCTGGGGCAGCAGCGAGGAGAAGTTCTGGTCCACGCGGGCGTTGGCCGCGGCGGTGCTCGCCTGGGCCTGGCGCAGTTGGGGCTGGTGCTCCTGGGCGTTCTTCAATGCCTCGCGCAGCGAGATCACGCGCGGGGCGGGGGTCTGGGAATTCTCCTGGGCTCCCACCGGGGTGGCGGCGAGCAGCAGGAGCGCGAGCGGGAAGGATGAGCGCATCACTCGTACCTCAAGGCATCGATGGGATCGAGCCGGCTCGCCTTGCGAGCCGGGTAGAGACCAAAACCCACTCCAATCAGGGCGCTGAAACCGAGCGCCACGAGGATGACGTCGGGGCGCACGAGCAGGGGCCATTGGAACTGGTCGGCGAGCACGCGCGCCACGCCCATGCCCACGCCCGCGCCGAGCAGTCCTCCGAGCAGCGACAGCGTCAGCGCCTCGATGAGGAACTGCAGGAGGATGTCCCGGGGCCTCGCGCCCACGGCCACCCGGACACCGATTTCCCGCGTCCGCTCGGTGACGCTCACCAGCATGATGTTCATGATGCCGATGCCGCCCACCACCAGGGACACGGCGGCGATGGACGCGAGCAGCAGGCTGAGCGTCTCGGTGCTCTGCTGGCGGTTGTTGGCGAGCTCCGACAGGTCGCGGATGTCGAAGTCGTTCTGGCCGTCATCCGCGATGCGGTGGCGCTCGCGCAGGAGCGTGGTCAGGTCCTGCTGGGCCTTGGCGGTGCCCGCGCTCGAGTCCGCCTGCACGTAGATCATGCCGGTGATGTACTTGCCCAGGCTCTGCGACTGGAGCTGGCGCTGGAAGGACGTGGCGGGCACGAAGATGCTGTCGTCGTAGTCCTGGCCCATGGGGGACTGCCCCTTGCGCGCCGTCATGCCCACGATGGTGAAGGGCATCTTCTTGATGCGGATGACCTGGCCCACCGGGTTGAATCCCGTGCCGTAGAGCTTCTCCACCACCGTCTGGCCCACGACGGCCACCTTGGCGCCCGACTCCACGTCCGCCTCGTTGAGCAGCCGCCCCCGCGCGAGGCTCCACACGCGCACGGAGAAGAAGTCGGGCGTGGTGCCCGTCACGCTCGTCGTCCAGTTCTGGTCCTCGCTGAATACCTGGGCGCTGGTGCGCATCTCGGGCGCGGCGGCGCGCACGCTCGGCAATTGCGTGCGAATGGCCTCCAGGTCGTCCCAGGTGATGGAGGGCTGGGTGCCGAAGCCGCCGCGCGCGCCACCGGAGTTGGTGGAGCCGGGCAGCAGGATGAGCAGGTTGGTGCCCATGGAGTCGAACACCTTCTGCACGTTGGCGCGCGCCCCGTCGCCAATGGCCACCATGGCGATGACGGCGCCCACGCCGATGATGATGCCCAGCGCCGTGAGGAAGGAGCGCATCTTGCTGCGCAAGAGCGAGCGCACCGCCAGCAAGAGGGTTTCCAGGATGTTCATGACACGGCCTCCTCGAGCGGGACGCGCGCCGCCACGGGCGTCTGCCTTTTGTCGGACAGGATGCGTCCGTCCTTCACCACCACCACCCGTCCGGCGTACTCGGCGATGTCCGGCTCGTGCGTCACCAGCACCAGGGTGATGCCCTCGTGGCGCAGCGCCTGGAAGAGCGCCATCACCTCCACGCTCGTGCGCGAGTCCAGGTTGCCCGTGGGCTCGTCGGCGAGGATGACGCGCGGGCGGCTCACCAGCGCCCGGGCGATGGCCACGCGCTGTTGCTGGCCGCCGGACAACTGACGCGGATGGTGATCCAACCGCGCGCCCAGTCCCACGCGCTCGAGCGCCTCGCGGGCCCGCTGGTGCCGCTCACGTGCGGATACTCCGGCGTAGAGCAGCGGCAACTCCACGTTCTCCAGGGCGCTTGTGCGCGCCAGCAGGTTGAAGCTCTGGAAGACGAAGCCCAGGGTGCGGTTGCGCACGATCGCCAGGTCATTGCGGTCGAAGCCCGCCACGTCCTGTCCGTCCAGCAGGTACTCGCCCTCGGTGGGCCGGTCCAGGCAGCCCAGGATGTTCATCAGCGTGGACTTGCCCGAGCCGCTCGAGCCCATGATGGCCACGAAATCCCCGGAGGCCACGCGGAAGTCCACCTGACGCAGGGCCGTCACCTCCACGTCCCCCGTCCGGTAGATCTTGCTCACGCCCCGCAGCGAGATGAGTTCTTCGCTTTCTTGGTCGCCGTTCATGTCGCGCGTCTCCGGCCTAGAAAGGACCGCGCATGCCGCCACGGCCGCCGCCCATGCCCCCGGCGCCGCCGCCCATGCCCCCGCCGCCCTGCCGCTGGCCGGCGCCCTGCGCTCCCTGTGTGCCCGAGGCCATGCCGGTGATGACCCGGTCGCCCTCGCGCAGCTCTCCCTCCACCTCCGTGTACGAGCCATCCGTCACGCCGGCCTTCACGGTCACGGGGGTGGGGCGCCCGTTGCGCAGCACGTACACCGTCTTGGTCCCGGGCGCGGGAGGCTTCGGGGCGTCCGCTTCCGCCGCGTTCGCGGTGCCCGGAGCGCCCTCGCGCTGGGGCGGCGCGGGGGGCCGGAAGCGCAGCGCCGCGTTGGGCACCGTGAGCACGTCCTCGCCGCGCGCGGTGGTGATGTTCACGTTGGCCGTCATGCCGGGCTTGAGCTTCATGTCCGGGTTCTTCACGTCGATGACGGCGTCGTAGGTGACGACGTTCTGCACCGTCTGGGCGGCGTTGCGGATCTGCCGGATGACACCGTCGAAGTTCTGGCCCGGCCATGCATCCACGGTGAAGGTGGTGGGCATGCCGTCCTTGAGGCGGCCCACGTCGGACTCGGAGACGCTGGTGTCCACCTGCATCTTGGCCAGGTCCTCGGCGATGGTGAACAGGGTGGGCGTCTGCAGCGAGGCGGCCACGGTCTGTCCCACGTCCACGCTGCGCGAGATGACGATGCCGTCCGTGGGCGACACGATGGTGGTGTAGCGCACGTTCACTTCCGCCTCGTTGAGCGCCGCCTGGGCCTGGGCGAGCGACGCCTCGGCCGACGTCACCTGGGCCTGGGCGGACTGGGCCGTGGCCTCGGCGGTGTCCAGGTCCTGCTGGGCGATGAACTGCTGGGCGCGCAGCGTCTTGGCGCGCTCGGCCTGGCGCCGGGCGTTCTCCGCCTCCACGCGCGCGCGCTGCACGTTGGCGCGGGCGGACAGCAGGTTCGCCTTGGCCCGCTCCAGCGCCGCCTGGAGCAACTGCGGATCGATCTTCGCGATCACCTGCCCCTTCTTCACCGGCGAGTTGTAGTCGACCAGGATCTCCTGGATGCGGCCAGACACCTGGCTACCCACCTGCACCGTCACCAGCGCGGACAGGGTGCCGGTCGCCGTCACGCGCGACTCGACGGTGCGCCGCTGCACGCCCGCCAGTTCGAAGGCGGCGGCGGGATCCTTCGGCTGGGGCCGCATGAACCAGAAGGTGAAGGCGCCGAGCACGGCGATGAGCACCGTCCACACCAGCCAGCGGCCGCGCAACGCGCGCTTCTTGTGGGGAGGCTCACCGGACACGGGCATGGACTTGGGGGAAGGGGACGTCTCTTCGCGTCGGGGCAGCTCGCTCATGGGCCTCATGATCCAAGGATTAAGCGCTGGCGCGTTTCGATGGATGAAGCCCAAATTACGATATGTGACGCGAGCGTGGGGGCGCGTTCGCCTGGCCGCTAGGCGTGTGGCGCGGCCGGCAGCGTGACGCGGGCCGTGGTTCCCTGGCCCGGCTGGCTTTCCAGGGAAAGCGAACCACCGTGAGCCACGACGATGCGCCGGGCGAGCGCGAGTCCCAGCCCCACGCCACCCGTCTTGCGCGCCCGGCTGCGATCACTGCGGAAGAAGGGCGTGAAGAGCTGCTCCATGTCCTTCGCGTCGATGCCGATGCCCTCGTCGGCGACCTCCACCTCCAGCCCGCCACCGGATTGACGGGCACGCAGCCGCACCGTGCTGTGGGGCTCGGAGTACTTGCCCGCGTTGTCGAGCAGGTTGTCGAGGGCGCGCCGCAGCAACACCGGATCCACCTCCAACACGGGCAGGTCCGGGTCCAGCGTCACATCCAGCCGGTGCTCGGGGCGCGCGGAGCGGAAGCGCGCGGCGGCCTTGTCCATCAACACCTGGGCTTCCACGCGCTCGCGGCGCAGGGGCGGGGTGCCGCCGGGAGACTGGCTGGTGGTGAGGTCCAGCCGGGCGGTGGTGAGCACGTCCTGCACCAGCCGCTCCAGCTCGCCCAGGTCCTCGGCGATGTCCGCCAGCGACTCGCGCGCGAGCGAGGCATCGCCCTCGTTGGCCAGGTCCAGGGCCACGCGGATGCGCGCGAGCGGCGTGCGCAGCTCGTGAGACACGTTGGCGAGCAGCTCCTTCTGCGAGCGCAGCAGCAGGGTGATGCGCTCGGCCATCTCGTCGAAGGCCGCGGACACCTGGCCGAACTCGTCGCGGCGGCGCATGCCCACGCGCGTGTCCAGCCTGCCCTCGCCAAAGGCGCGTGCCGCCCCCGCCAGCCGTTGCAGGGGGATGGCCAGGGTCTGGGCGAACACGAGCGAGGTGATGGCCGTGCAGCCGAGCATCACGACGATGAGCGCCATCATGTGCGTGGGCGGCGGTGGGAGCTTCGTCTCCCGGATGATGGCGTAGGCCTCCAGCGGGCCCTTGTCGGGAATGGCCACGGCGACGAGCCGTTCCGGCCGATCCTTGCGCTCCGAATAGGTGAAGACCCGCTCCTTCTCCAGCCGTTCGAGCATCGTGGGAGACAGCGGCACGAAGGAGCGCTGGGTGTTGGTGCTGAGCACGGTGCCGTCGAGGGCGAGGAGCGACACCCGCGTGTCCATCCGCTGCCGCACCCGCTCCAATGCCGCCCGCAGTGCCTCGGGCCGGTCCCGCAGCGGCGCCCACTCCGACACGTTGTAGGCCATGGTCCGCTCGAGCCCCCTCTTCCAGGGCTCCTCCAGGGCGTAGCGGCGCGCCAGGTCCATTCCCATGATGAAGAGCAGCAACTGGACGAGACAGACCAGCCCGATGCGGAACAGGAGCCGACCGGTGACCCGGCGGCGCGATGTCATGTGTCTTCTCCCGTGGCGAGCAGGTAGCCCGCTCCGCGCACCGTGCGCAGCAGCTTGGGATTGCGCGGGTCCTCCTCGATCTTCTGCCGGATGCGGAAGATGTGGACGTCCACCGAGCGGTCGAAGACCTCATCGGCGTTGCCCTTGACCAGGTCCAGCAGTTGCTCGCGGCTGAGCACCCGTCCGGCGCGCTCGGCCAGTACCCGCAGCAGTCCGAACTCGTAGGTGGTGAGCGGCAGCACCTTGCCGTTGAGCGTGGCGCGCAGGCTTCGGGGATCCAACGACAGCTTGCCCGCTTGGATGGGCTGGGACGAGGGCCCGGCCCGGCCCCGGGCGCGGCGCACCTGGGCGCGGATGCGCGCCAGCAACTCGCGCGAGGAGTAGGGCTTGGGCAGGTAGTCGTCCGCGCCCGTTTCCAGGCCGAGCACCCGGTCCACCTCCTCGCCCCGGGCCGTCACCATGATGATGGGGACGTCACTGCGGCCCCGCAGCTCGCGGCAGACCTCGATGCCGTCCCGGCCCGGCAACATCAAATCCAGGAGGATGATGTCGTAGGCATGGCGGTTGGCCTCCGTCAGGCCCTCGGGGCCGGTGCGCGCCACGGTGACGAGCAGCCCGTGCTCCTGCAGGTAGCGGCTGGTGAGACGCGCCAACCGCTCGTCGTCCTCCACCAGCAGCACCTGGATGACTCCCTCTTCCGGGGTGGATTGTGTCGTCGGCTCCATGCGCTCCGCTTCCTTCCGCTGTGTTCCGCTCCTCCAGGCCCACGCGGATGAAGATACGGCCTGGGAGTCGGAGATGAGAGCAGGCGGACGGATTCTCCCAGGCCACGGGAGTCAAGGTGCGCCCTCCGCATGTCGCGAACACTTCAAACAGATGAAGAAATATTTCCTGACTGGATTTGGACAAATACGCGGAAACCCACACCTCATCCTCTTCCCTACTTGGACGCGGTGCGCCAATCACACGCGCCCAGACGGAGAGTGCAGAATTCCGAATGGCTTGTTCACAGGGAAAATAGTTGAGGCATGAGTCGGTATTTCCTGTTTTCCTTCTCTTCCCCCCCGGAGGAGAAGTGCCATGAAACAGACATCGAAGCGGCACCATTCGAAAGCAGGCAGGCGGTACGAACGGAAGCTGTTCATCGCGTTGACGGCGATGATGTCGTCGGTGGGCTGTCAATCCACGGAGTCCCCTCCCGAGGCGCATGCCCGGAACCTGGGGTTCTTGTCACAGCGCTGCGAGGTCCCCCCGCCCTTCACGGGCCACTTCGAGCCCGAGTTGCAGTGGGCCTGGTCGGGCAGCGAGGTGTTGCCCGAGTACGCTCAGGTGATGATGACGCCGGTGGTGGTGGACGTGAACGGCGATGGTGTCCCGGACGTCGTGTTCAGCTCCTTCAAGGGCGAGGACTACTCCAAGGACGGCGTGCTCCGGGCCATCAGCGGAGACGACGGGCACGAGCTGTGGGCGGCCGCGGATCCCGCCACGCGCGTGAAGCCCGCCACCAGCCTGGCCGCCGGTGACATCGACGGCGACGGCCAGGTGGAGATCTGCGGCGTCCCCGAGGATGGGCGCGGCATCATCTGCTTCGAGAACGATGGCGCCTTCAAGTTCCGCTCGGCTCCGGACGCGTACGACTACAACGAGTGGGGTGGCCCCTCGCTCGCGGACCTCGATGGCGACGGCACCGTGGAGATCCTCGACGGCAACCGCGTCTACTCCAACACGGGCGCGCTCAAGTGGGTGGGTTCGGATGGCATGGGCGGCGCCGAGTACACGGGCCCCGTGTCCTTCGCGGCGGACATCGACGGGGACGGCAAGCAGGAGCTCGTCAACGACCGGGCCATCTACCGCCACGACGGCTCGCTCAAGTGCGCCAACACGGAGATTTCCCACGGCTTCGCCAGCGTGGGCAACTTCGACTCGGATCCCGCCGGTGAGGTCGTCGTCTCGGGCTACGGCAAGGTGAGCCTGCTCGACGACGATTGCTCGCTCGTGTGGAGCGTCGACGTGCCCGGCGGGGGCCATGGTGGACCGCCCCTCATCGCGGATCTCGATGGGGACGGCCATCCGGAGATCGGCGTGGGTGGCGAGCGCTTCTTCTCCGTGCTCGAGAACGATGGCGCCGTGAAGTGGTCCAAGCCCATCCAGGATCAGAGCTCCGCGCGCACGGGTGCCACGGCCTTCGACTTCGATGGGGACGGGGCGCTGGAGATCGTCTTCGCGGACGAGACGACGCTGCGCATCTACGAGGCGGCCACGGGCGAGGTGCGCTGGTCCACGCCCAATGGCTCGGCCACCGCGCACGAGAATCCCCTCGTCGTGGACGTGGATGGTGATGGTGCCGCGGAGATCGTGGTGGTCACCAACGACTTCGCCTACGGAGACAAGCGGGGCGTGCGCGTGTTCCGCGACTCGACCGAGGGCTGGGCCGGCACGCGGCGTCTGTGGAACCAGCATGCCTATTCGGTGACGAACGTCCGCGATGACGGCTCCATCCCGGCCCAGGGCGGCGGGGCGGCCTGGCTCGATCCTCGGCTCAATTCGTTCCGCGCCAACGTGGCCCACTACGTGAGCGGGGATACCCGTCCCTACGATGCCCCGGACCTCGTGGTGTCCGGACTGTCGTCCGCCTGCACCCTCACGGGGGGCCTCGAGCTGGGCGCGCAGGTGCACAACCAGGGTGATGCCCCGGTGGCCGCGGGCGTGAAGGTGGCCTTCTACCAGGGCAATCCCGCCTCGGGTGGCACCCTGCTCGGCGTGGCCGTGCTGACCGACGCCCTGGCCGCGGGCGCGAGCGCGGAGGCCCAGGTGACCGTTCCCTCCGCCGCCTCCTCCTCTGAAACCACGCTCTTCGCCGTCGTGGACGATGATGGCGCGGGCCAGGGCCGGGACACCGAGTGCGCCGAAGGCAACAACTCCGCTTCCGCCACGGCCAGGCTCTCCTGCGGGCCTTCGGACGGGGACGGGTCTTCGGACGGTGGCACGCCGGGGGATGGCGGCACGCCGGGGGACGGCGAGCCGGACGGCGGTGGCGGTCAGCCGGGTGACGGCGGCACGCCGGGTGACGGCGAGCCGGACGGTGGTGGCGGTCAGCCGGGTGATGGCGGGCCCGCGGCGAACGTGCCGCCCGTGGCCCTCTGCCGGGACGTCACCGTGGCCGCGGATTCGACCTGCCGCAGCCAGGCCAGCGTGAACAACGGCAGCTATGACCCCGATCATGGGCCCTCGCCGCTGTCCATCTCGCAGGCGCCCAACGCGTCCTTCGGCCCCGGGTCGCATGCCGTCACGCTGACGGCCTCGGACGGTGCGGCGAGCGCCCAGTGCGTGGGTCATGTCAAGATCGTGGATTCCACGAAGCCGTCCATCACCTGCCCCCTCGGGGTGGATGTGAAGATCGGCTCCGGTATCGGGATCTCCATCCAGTACGCCGTGTCCGCCAGCGACAACTGCGGCCCGGCACCGGTGACCTGCTCCCACCCCCCCGGAGGCATCTTCCTGCCGGGCCTCACGCGCGTGACCTGCACCGCCCAGGACGCGTCCGGCAACACCGCCTCCTGCAACTTCGGCATCCGGGTGAGCCTGGGGATCTCCCTGCCGCCCATCTTCGGAGTGAATCCCTAGCCGGAGCACCGGGCGGGACCCCTTGGCGAGGTTAGGGGAACTGTTGGAATCCGTGGAGACGGTAAAGCTGCCCTGTTCCTGGTTTGATGGGGGATGGGGTAGGCTTCACCCCCGTGTCAATTCCGACACCCATTGATGTCGCCAGGGACCTCCTCTCTGGCCTTTCCTCCCAAGGGGTTCCCCGCATGGGCCATGCACTGCGCTCCTCCCTGGCCATTCCTCGCTCCTCCTCCATCACGGAGCTGGCGACTCCCGCGTTGAACATGCTCTGGGGAGACCGGTTGCCCTTCGTGTCGCCGCGGGAGCGGCCCCTGCGGGAGTTGGACCGGCAGGAGCTGTACGCGCGCATCTGCGTGAGGGATCCCTACTTCGCGCTGCAGGATGTGATGGAGGGAGGGCTGGGCGAAGTCACCGCGCGGGTGCCGGTGGAGGTGAATCCCGATGCGGAGGCCTCGCCTATCAGCGCGGCGGAGGTGGGGCGGCACCTGGCCATCCTCGGCTCGTGCGCGGTGTCGCGGGTGAACCCGAATGACGGGCAGCACTACTACCTGGCGCGGCGCGCGCGGGTGGAGCGGCTGCACGACGGTCCGCTGCCCCGGGCTCCGGGGCTGTTGTGGGGCCAGGCGAAGGCGGAGTTCAAGGAGCGGCGGGTCGCGAGTGCGCGCACGCTGCTGTCGAGCGCCGAGGGCCAGCCGCTCTTCTCGATGAACGTGGACTTCAACGTGCTGTCGGCGGCGGCCTTCCATCGGCTCTTCCAGGGCGCGCGCCAGGAACTGCGCCGCGAGCCTCGCTCGGCGCGTGAGCCGCGGGACGCCGGTCCGGTGGACTTCGCCGCCTTGAGGCAGAACCCGCACCGCAACCCGCCGCCGCTGCGCGACCTGGTGCGCGAGGGGGAGTGCCTGCGGGCCACCCTGGGCCCGGTGAGCGCGGAGCTGTGCAAGGGCCACTTCGCTCTGCACCCGGTGTTGCCCGTGGCGGTGGTGATGAGTGGCCTGTCGGGGTTGGCGGGCACGCTGCTGCGCCAATGGCTGGGCAATGACTCGGCGCGCTACCTGGTGACGGCCGGGGACGTGCGCGCGGAGAGCCTCGCCTACGCGGGGGAGACGGTGCGCTTCGACGCCCAGCGCCTGGGTGGGCAGGGCCGGGAGCACCGCTTCGATTGCTGGGCCTCGGTGGGCAGCCGCGTGGTGGGCACGATGGAGCTGACGCTCACCACCCTGGACTGAGGCTCAGTTCCAGCTGATGTGGTAGTCCACCGAGTCCAATTGATGCTGCTGTGCCGTGACGAGGCCCTGCATGCCCAGGGTTTCCAGCGCGGCCTCGAAGATGCCCACGTGGTAGGAGGGCGGCTGCATGTCGCCCCGGTAGCGGATGAGGCACGTGTTGGTCCCGGTGGAGGTGTGCTCCCGCTTGCCGTACGTCACCACGGTGCTGAAGGCCACGGACGTCTGGGCGAAGAGCCGCTGCGGATGGCCCTTGCCGAGGATGCCGAAGACGATCTGCCCCATGCCGCCGGAGAAGCTGTTCAGGCACGCGCGGCCACAGGCGTTGAAGACCTGATCCTCGCTGCCCAGCTTCGCCTCGAGCACGTCCGCCGCGTTGTAGAGCAGGGCGAGGTAGTCCGAGGCGGGGTAGGTGCGCAGATCCCTCATGTCCCGGGCGAGTCCCTCCGTGGCGCGCACGCGTTTCAGGGCATCCGGGCCTCCTCGTTTCTCGATGAGCTCGAAGACCACCCGGAAGAAGATGCCCCGGACTCCATCGGTGGGCTTGGTGAGGGCGACGCGCGCGGCGAATTCGGTCTTGTTCGAAGGCATGGCTCGGCGCGGAGCTTACCGGGCCACGCGCCCGGCGTGAAAAAACCCGTCATCCCGGTGCGGACCGTCATGACGCATCGCGAGGCTCAGGCACCTCTTGACACCCCGTGCTCCGGCGCGGAAAAGCCGGACAGGCCTCTCCTTCCCCGTCCCCCGGAGCCCGCCGCATGAAGCTCGCCACCCTCAATGATGGAACCCGTGACGGACGGCTCCTCGTCGTCAAGCGGGACCACTCCTCCTATGTGCCCGCCACCGCCGTGGCTCCCACGCTCCAGGCCGCGCTCGATCGCTGGGACGAGCTGGAGCCGCGTCTGCGCGCCCTGGCCGAGGACCTGGAGACAGGCCGCGTGGCCGGCACGCCCCTGGATGTGCGCGCCCTTCACTCGCCGCTGCCCCGCGCCTACGAGTGGGTGGATGGCAGCGCCTACCTCAACCACGTCATCCTCGTGCGCAAGGCGCGCAACGCCGAGCCCCCACCCACGCTCAAGACGGATCCCCTCGTCTACCAGGGGGGCTCGGGCACGTTCCTCGCGCCCACGCAGGACCTGGTGCTTCCCGATGAGGCCTGGGGCCTGGACTTCGAGTCCGAGGTGGCCGTCATCCTCGGCGACGTGCCGCTGGGCACCCAGGCGACGGACGCCCAGAAGCACGTGAAGCTGGTGATGCTCTGCAACGACATCACCCTGCGCAATCTCATCCCCGCCGAGCTGGCCAAGGGCTTCGGCTTCTTCCAGGGCAAGCCCTCCAGCGCGTTCAGCCCGTTCGCGCTCACCCCGGACGAGCTGGGCCCGGCGTGGAAGGACGGCCGCGTCCACCTGCGCCTGCGCTCCACGCTCAACGGTCAGGTGGTGGGTGACACGGACGCCGGTCCGGAGATGCATTTCTCCTTCTGTGATTTGATCCAGCACATCTCCAAGACGCGCGCGTTCACCGCCGGCACCATCCTGGGCAGTGGCACCGTGTCCAACGAGGAGCGCGCCCGCGGCATTTCCTGCCTCGCCGAGCAGCGGATGATCGAGACCATCGAGCAGGGCAAGCCCCGGACGCCCTTCATGAAGGTGGGCGACACCATCGACATCGAGATGTTCACCCCAGAGGGCACGAGTCCCTTCGGACGAATCTCCCAGAAGGTGGTGGCGGGATGAGGCTGCACAACTACTGGCGCTCGTCGTGCTCGTGGCGCGTGCGCATCGCGTTGAATCTCAAGGGGCTCGCCTTCGAGTATGTGCCCGTGCACCTGGTGAAGGACGGGGGCGCTCAGCACACCGACGCCTACCGGGCGCTCAACCCCCTGCGCACCGTGCCCACGCTGGAGTTCTCCCACGAGGGCCGGATCCACTTCCTGAGCCAGTCGCTCGCCATCCTCGAATACCTGGAAGAGCGCTACCCCTCGCCCGCCTTGCTGCCAGCCGACCCCATCCTCCGCGCCCATGTCCGGATGTTGTCGGAGGTGATGAACTCGGGCATCCAACCGCTGCACAACCTCTCGGTGACCCAGCGCGTCAAGTCGGAGCTGAAGGGCGACGACAAGGCGTGGAACGCGTATTGGATAGACCGGGGACTGACGGCGCTGCAGGCCCTTGCCGAGCAGACGGCGGGCCGTTACTGCGTGGGGGACGATGTGTCGTTCGCCGACGTGTGCCTGGTCCCGCAGCTCTACGCGGCCCGGCGTTTCGGGGTAGATCTGGGACCCTACGGCCTGCTCACCCGCGTCGAGGCGGTGTGTGCCGGGCTTCCCGCCTTCCAGGCGGCCCATGCGGACCGGCAACCCGACGCGGTACCGGCCTGAACCAATTGGACGCAGCAGATTTGAATCCGAAGTACCGAAGGAGCCAATGACACATGGCAAAGCTTGAATCGCTGGGCATCAAGGGGCTGGAGAGCATCCACTGGTACGTGAGCGACCTGGAGCGCAGCCGTCAGTTCTACGTGAACGGGCTGGACTTCGCGGAGCGGGGCGTGTCCTCGCCGGAGCTGGACGCCAAGGGCAAGCAGAAGTCGGTCGTATTCCAGGCGGGCCAGGTGGTGCTGGTGGTGAGCCAGCCGGTGGGCGAGGGCGGCCGGGCGTGGCGCTACCTGCGCAAGCACCCGGACGGCGTCGGTACGCTCAACTACCAGGTGGAGGACGTCGAGAAGACGTTCCGCCTGCTCGAGCAGCGCGGCGCCACCTTCATCACCGACATCGAGCGCTTCACGGACGACAAGGGGGGCAAGCTCGCCCAGTTCTCCATCACCACGCCCTTTGGTGACACCACCTTCCGCTTCATCCAGCGTGACGGCTACGTGCCCTTGTATCCGGGCTTCGTGGCCCACCCCGAGCCCTGCGGCGGCACCAACCGCTACGGCTTCAGCCACGTGGACCACATCACCACGAACTTCCAGACGATGAAGCCCATGCTCCTGTGGATGGAGCACGTGATGGGCTTCGAGAAGTTCTGGGAGGTGCAGTTCCACACCGAGGACGTGCAGGCCCAGCAGAAGCGCGCGCACGGCTCGGGGCTGCGCTCCGAGGTGATGTGGGATCCGAACAGCCGGGTGAAGTTCGCCAACAACGAGCCCCTGCGCCCCTTCTTCAAGTCCTCGCAGATCAACGTCTTCAACGAGGACCACCGGGGCGATGGCGTGCAGCACCTGGCGCTCGTGGTGAAGGACATCCTCACCACGGTGAAGGAGATGAAGGACAAGAAGGCCGTGGGCTTCATGCCGACGCCGGGCGCCTACTACGACGCCTTGCCCGAGCACATCCAGAAGCTGGGCATCAAGAAGATCGACGAGGACATCGAGGAGCTGCGCAAGCTGCAGGTGCTCATCGATGGTGGCGGCGAGCACAGCTACATGCTGCAGATCTTCATGCAGGACGCGGCGGCGCTCTACAAGGACCAGAAGGCGGGCCCGTTCTTCTACGAGCTCATCCAGCGCAAGGGTGACCAGGGCTTCGGCTTCGGCAACTTCCGCGCGCTCTTCGAGAGCATCGAGCGCGCGCAGAAGGCCGAAGGCCGGGTCTAGTTCCCAGCAGGTGTCGAAGCGCACGCCTTCCCCCGCCAGCACGCGGAGGAAGGCGTTGTTGTTTCCCGCTCAGGGCGAAGCGGGGGGGAGCAGGGCGCGATCGAAACCGGCCTGCACTTGCGCGGCGGTCAGCGCGCCGCTCTTGTCCGTATCCCAGGCCTCGAACCAGCGCGCGAAGGTCTGGGTGAACTCGTCGTGAGACACCTCTCCATCCTTGTTCGTGTCCAGCGCGGCCATCAGGGGCCGCCCGAAGAACATGCCGGGTCCGATGGGAGACACCTTGAGGACGTAGCCCTGGGACTTGCCCTCCAACTGCTCGGCGATGGAGCGTGAGCGAGCCTCCGCGAAGGGCTTGATGGGCCGGATGGGGGCGCTGCCGGCGTCGAACTTGTCGCCATCGCCCGGTATCCCCATGCCCTTGAGCGCCATGGGCGGAACGCTCTGTCCCTCGGCGAGCGTGTTGAAACGGGCGAGCTTCTGCTCGGATTCCTGTGCCACGAAGGGACGGATGGCGGTCGCGGTCTCGTCCACCAGGGACTGGACGCGCGCGGGCTTGAACACCCCCTGGTTGAGTTCCTTCATGCGCGCCAGGTAAAGCGCCTTGAACTTCGGCACCTGGATGAAGCGCTCCAGGAAGCGTTTGTTGCCTTGCCAGGGATGCGTGATGCTCAGCGTCTCCAGCTCCTCGTTGCCAATCAGTCCGAACTGGCCGAAGGAGCTGTCGAGATCCCACGGGATGAACCGGAACTTCTGACCGCGGGCGTCCAGGTGGACGTTGAAGTTGTGACCCACCATCAGGAAGCTGTCGAGCGTGGACAGATACGTCGTGACGGCCAGATAGCGGCAGAACGTCTCCACATCCAGGAACTGCTCCAGCCTGGCCGCGAACTCCTTGTCACTCCCGTGGCTCACGAGCTTGCTGAACGCGATCAGCCGGGCTTGTTGTTGCTTGGAGAGCTTGCCCTTGGGGTAGTAGCGCCGCTGGTACGCCGCCCAATCATCGCCCAGGTCCGTGAACATGTCGGGCATGACGGGCTTGAAGAGGGCGCCCTTGTCCGACTGGAAGCGCATCCGCTCGAAGGCCGAGTCGACGTTCTCGACCAGGGAGTAGAGGCCCACGAGTTGTCGGTCATACTTGCCGGGCACGGTGAGGGTGACGCGCGCATAGGCCGTGCGCGGAGCGGCCACTCCGGCGTCGCGGTACAGCCGGTGGGACAGCACCTCGTTCATCCAACTGGCGTCGACGACGCTGCTGTGGAAGTTGAGCTTGCTCAGACCGCCCAGGTTCTGGTCCTTCACGAAGCGGTCCAGGTCCACCTTGAGCGAGCGTTTGAGCTCATCCCGGGACTGGGCGTAGCTGAAGTTGCCCTTGTAGCGGACCGCCACGTCCTTGAACACCCGGCCCTCGATCTCCAGGTCCGCGTGCACATATTGGAATTGGACGCCCAGGGCGGCGGCGACGTCGTCGCTCCGAGGTTCATCGGGCTCGGACTTGTGGTTCTCCATGACGTTCAGGTTGAACGCCGCGTTGAGGCCATCGCGCACTTGCGCAGGGTTCAGTCCGCCGCGCTTCGCCTCGTCCCAGTCCGAGAACCACCGCTCGGTCAGCGCCTGGAATTCCGCCTGGGACAAGGTGCCGGAGCGGTCCGCGTCCCCCGCGCCCAGCATGTACGGGGCGAACAACATCCCCGGGCTGAACCGCGGACCGCCTTCGGACTTCCGGGCGACCGGCTTGGGTTCCAGTTCCGCCCACTGCTCGGGCGTGAACGTCAGGTGCACGTTCCAGACGGTGGTGGGTTGGAACAACTGCTCCGCCGTCTGGGGCGCGGCGCGTGGCTTCTCCTCGGCCTGGGCCTGAAGAGGAAGAAGACTCCCACTCACCATCGCCAGCAACACGGCGCTCATTCTCGCGTTCATCGTTGTATTTTCCTCAGGCCTCGCACAACCGTGCGATGGCGACGCCCGGCCCCGTTCCGTTCACATGCTCGAGGTAGGCCTGGGCCACCTTGGCCCGGAATCGCTGGGCATAGCCATCACAGAAGTTCTTGTAGAGCGTTCCGCTGGCGCCCTCGGCCATGACGGCGCAGCCGCCGCCACAGGAGGTGGCATAGCGGCACTTGCGGCACACGGGGTTGGAAACCACGTTGCGCCCGCGCCAGGCATGCAGGTGCAGACGGCTCATGAGCACCTCTCCCGCCGGGGTGATGTGACCGATGCGCTGGCGGGTGTCTCCCGTGCGCTCCCAGCAGGCGTAGATGTCACTGAAGGCATCGAAGACATACATGGCGGTGTGCGCGCCGCAGAACGCGGTGCTGAAGCCAGTGCTCCGTGCCTTTTGATCGAAGAGCTGCCGTGCCTTGAATTGGAGTGAGTCGTCCGTGAGGCCAATCCGGCTCACGGCCGGATGGCGCTGGCGCAACTCTTCCATGGCCTGGGTGAGCTGCCAGCTCGTGAAGGTGGTCTTGGCGTCCACGCTGTCATTGCCCGCGTGAATGGGGGCGACGTAGGGCGAGAACCGGGTCTGGCGGCTCCAGCCCTGGGCCTCGAACACCTCGGCGAGCGCGGGCAACTGGTCGATGTTGTTCCGGTCGATGTTCATGCGCAGGCTCACCGTCACGTCGCGCTCGAGTGCCAGGGTGATGTTGCGCGCGATGCGCTCGAACGAGCCGGAGCCATCCGGGTAGATGCGCCGGCGGTCATGCTCGTGGGGGACGCCGTCCAGCGTCACCTGGATGGCGGAAATCCCCTCGGGGCCGAGCAGATCCGCGTAGGCCTCCAGCTCGGTGGCGTTGGTGATGGCGGTGATGCGTACCGGGCCCCGGGCGCGCATCCGCTCCATGAAGTATTGAATGGTGGGCCGGCTCCGGGCCAGCAGGGGCTCTCCGCCGAAGAAGGTGAGGCCGCGGGTCGTTTTCGCGTCCGCCTCGAGCCCGTGTGCCGCCTCGATGGTGCGCATGCCCGCCAGGATGCGGTCCACCGTGGTGCGATCCATCACCCGCAGCAGGTGCGAGTTGCGCGGATCCGTGCGCATGTGATCCTGGAAGCAATAGGGGCAGCGCAGGTTGCACTCGTACGTCGGCATCACGACGTAGTTGGGTGCGCTGCGCAGGGTGGCGAGGTGGTGCCGCGCGCTCAGTTTGGCGAACAGGGTCTCCTCCTCGTCGGGGGTCAGCGTGACGAGGTAGCCGCGCTTCTTGAGCGCCTCCATCGTCTCGTCCGAGGGCCGGGAGACCTCTCCCTCGATGGCGGGCTCGGGAGTCCAGGTGCCGTAGAGGGGATTGGGGGCGTGGCGCGCCTCGAGCGAGCGCAGGTAGGTGGCCACCCGCTTGGAGGCCAGGTCATAGGCCCCCGTGTACGCCTGGACGAGCAGCATGTCGTCGGTGTTGCCGGGCAGGTCCACATAGATGGTGTAGCTGCTGGTGCGCAGCGTGCCTCGGCCCTCGAGTTCACTCGCCTTGACCTGGAGGGGCGCGAGCCCCGCGGGCATGAAGGGAGTGGAAGGCAGCTCGAACGGTTCCAGCTTCACCATTTCCTGCTCAATCGACATGGGTGGCGTTCCTCCGCGAGCACGCGGGGTGAAAAGAAGAACGCCGAGGTGAGCACCTGCCCACTCCTCGGCGTCGGGGGTACCGCGCTCGTTTCAACCCCTCAGCACAGGCCAGGGCAATTGCTGCGGCAGTTGGGCTCACACGCGTTGTCGCTGGGACAGCCCTGCTCGATGCTGTTGGCGAAGCCACCCATTACCTGGTCCAGCTCCTCGTCGTTCAGCTCCACCAGCGACGAGATATCCCGCACCACCTCATTGAAGCTCACCAACTCCTTCTTCTTCATGTCCGGCTCCCCTTTCATGGACGTGCGACGTCAGGGACGTCAGTCTAGTGGATAAGCCGGAGGAGTTTCATCCCCCTGGGTACGGTTGCCTCGGAGGCTACATTCAGTCCCAGGCGGTGTCCCTCGCGTCCCTGTTGGCCTGGACGTCATGAGTGACTCGGTCTCGAGCGAATGCCTCGCGGCTCATGACGTGCCCTCCGCCGCGCCTCTTGTTTGCATTCCAGACACGGGAAATTCATTGCCGGAATGTCAGGGCGGAATGCGCAACCGTGCCACCCTTTCCCTTGGCGTGGCGCGGACGCATCCTTCATTGCCTGGAGGTGCCCTCGTCCAGAAGGGAACCAGGAGCCCCGGTGGCCACCGGGGTCGAGGCCTGGGTGGCTTCATGTTCGGGCTGGCACGTGGGGCACCAGTGGGTGTTGCGCCCGCCCAGCTTTCCCGCGCGCACGCGCTCTCCGCAGCGGGGGCAAGGCTCGCCCGTGCGGCCGAACACGTTGCGGTGGTGCCGGGCCCCTCCCTGCACGCCGAAGAGATCGCGCTGGGTGCCTCGCAGACGGACGCCCTCGTCGAGCACCTCAAGGATGCCTTCGTACAGGCGCAGCAGCTCCGGGGGACTCAAGGAGCCCGCCACGCGGCGGGGATGCAGACCGGCGGACCACAGACTCTCGTCCGCGTCCCGGTTGCCGAGTCCCGCGAAGACCCGCTGGTTGAGCAGCACCGTCTTGAGCGGGCCTCTTCGCCGGCGCAACTGCCGGGCGAGCACCTCGGGAGCGAAGTCATCGGACAGGGCCTCGGGGCCGAGCTCATCCAGCTTGAGGCGTCTGGCGAGCTCCTCCGCGGGCGCGAGCGCCATCCGCGCGTAGCCGAGCGTGTCGCTGAACACCAACTCCTCACCGCCCTCCAGGGCGAACACGACGAGGGTGGCCTCGGGCTTCACGACGCTGAAGGGCCGCAGCGCGAGATTCCCCCAGAGCATGAGGTGCAGGGCGAGCACCTGTCCGTCGTCCAGGGACAGAAGCATGAACTTGGCCCGGCGTCTGGCGGAGAGGACGCGGCGACCCGCCAGCCGCTCGGACACCTCCCTCGGCGCGGGGAAGCGCACGGCCTGGGGCACGAGCACCTCCGCGCCCGTGAAGCGCCTGCCCACCACCGCCTGCTGGAGGTCGCGCACCAGCGTTTCCACTTCTGGGACTTCCGCCATGGTTCCGTGTCCTCCCTTGACTTCCAAGGTAAGGAGCGGCCGGGGCCGACTCAAGCGGTTCTTCTGGAGAAGGAGACCTCGGAGGTGGTGGGGGGGAAGGGCTCGTCTGGCTGACTGGGTCCGCCACCTCTGTTAAGGAGGGTGCCCCATGGGGACCGCATTCATCACGGGCGCCGGCATTCGCGTGGGAAGCGCGGTGGCGCGCGCCCTGGGCCGTGCCGGGTATGACCTGGCTCTTCACGCGAATCGCTCGGGGGACTCGGTGGAGGCGCTGGCGGAGGAGTTCCGGGCGCTCGGCCGTCGCGTCACCGTCCATGCCGCGGACCTCTCCCGGCCCGAGGCGGTGGATGACCTGGGCGCACGGGTGCGGGAGGCGCACCCGGCCCTGGATGTGGTGGTCCACAACGCGGGGCTCTACGAAGCCATCCCCTTCGGCGCCATCACCCGCGCGCGGTACCAGACGATGCTGGGCGTGAACCTGGACGCGCCCTTCTTCCTCACCCAGGCCCTGCTGCCTTCCTTGCGCGCGGGCACGTCGCCGCTGGTGGTCCACCTCACCGACATCGCGGGGGAGCGGCCCGTGAGCGGGTATGCGCACTATTCGGTGAGCAAGGCCGGGCTCATCATGCTCACCCGCGCCCTGGCGGTGGAGCTGGCGCCCCATGTGCGCGTCAACGCCATCTCCCCTGGCACGGTGGCCTTCCCGGAGAACTTCGACGCGGCCGAGCGCGAGGCCACGCTCCAGCGGATTCCCATGGGCCGCGAGGGCAGTGTGGAGGACGTCGCCCGGGCGGTGCTGTTCCTCGCCCGCGAGGCTCCCTACATCACCGGCCAGGTGCTCGCCGTGGACGGTGGCAGGAGCGCGCAACTGTGAGCGCGGATACCTTCGAACTTCCCCGGGTGCTGGACGCGCGAGGCCGCCCGCTGGACGTCATCACCATCCGGGGCCTCACGGTGGACTGCATCGTGGGCATCTACAACCGCGAGCGCGTGGCGGCCCAGCCCCTGCGGCTCGACGTGGCCCTCTTCCTCGACACGCGGCCCGCCGCGGCGAGCGGGCGGCTCATGGACACGGTGCACTACGGGCGGCTGTCCGGGGAGCTGCGCTTCATCCTGGAGGCCTGCCGCTTCGAGTTGCTGGAGTCCGCGGCGGAGGCGGTGTGCCAGTACCTGCTCGCGCCGCCCTCTGGGGGTTCTCCCCGTGCGCGGGTGCTCGAGGTGTCCGTGCGCCTCACCAAGCCGTTGGCGCTCGGCGGCGCGGCGGTGCCCGGGCTCCAGGTGCATCGCACGGCGGAGGAGCTGGGGTACGGAGAGCGGGAGGCGCCGTTCGGACACGTGGACGTGCTCCACGAGGGTGTCGGCTATGGCCTCTACCGCCTGCACGTGAAGCCGGGGGGCGTCATCCCCGCGCACGCGCACCCGGTGATGGAGGAGAGTGAGTTGGTGCTCGGCGCGGGGCTGCTGTTGCAGGGCCATGCGGTGGGCAGTGGCACCGCCTTCCACTGGCCCCGGGGCTTTCCCCACCGCTACGACAACCCCACGGATCGCGAGCAGACGGTGTTGTGCGTGGCCCGGCCCCGGCTGATGACGTCCGACGAGCGGGTGACGGAGCCTCCCGCGGAGGGGCTCGCCACCGTGCGGGGCCACGTGTACTACCCGGCCGAGGAGCAGGCCTCGCTTTCCGACGAGACCCTTCGGCCCGGGTGAGTCTTCCCGGCCGTCAGGAGAAGGGGAGGGCGGTGACGGTGGCCTCGGCGGGGCCCTCGCCCACGGTCAGCACCGTTCCTGGCTCCAGGTGGTCGCGGTGCACGTAGCCCAGGGCCAGGGACTCGTTCGCGCCGGGCGCGCGCGTCACGGTGGTGAGCCATCCCACCTTCTTGCCGTCCTTCTTGAGTTCGCTGCCGGGTGCCGCGCCGTCCGCGCCGAGGCGCAGGCCCGCCAGCTTCCGGTTCATGTGGCCCCGGAACGTGGCGCGGGCGATGACTTCCTGCCCGATGTAGCACCCCTTGTTGTACGAGATGGCGTGGGTGAGGTTGGCCTCGAGGGGGATGGTGGTGTCGACCATGTCCTGGCCGTAGCGCGGCACGCCGGCCTCCACTCGCAGCACTTCCAGGGCCCGCCAGCCCATGGGCGCGAGCTCCAGGGGCACCCCGGCCGTGACGAGCGCCTTCCAGACGGCCTCCAGCCCCGTCCGGGGCACCAGCACATCCACTCCCTGGGCCTGCAACCGGGTGTTTCCCACGAGCAGCACGTCCTGGCCCGCCAGGTGGACCGGCCGGGTGGCGTCCTGAGGCAGGGGCTCGAAGGGGGTGCCCAGCGCGGCCGTCAGCAGCTCGGACGTCCGGGGACCGAGCAGCCTCAGGACGCCCAGCTCCTCCGTGGCGTCGTGCAGCTCGGCGTCCTCGGAGATGAGGAATTTCTCCAGGAATTCCCGGACCTTGACGCCCAATCCCGGTTCCACGTCCAGCAACAGGTCGGCGTCGCGGCGGAGGATGCGTGCATCTCCCACCATGGCGCCCTTCACGGTGATCAGCGCCGCATAGGTGGAGGCACCCGCCGCCAGTCCCTTCACGTCCTGGGTCACCATGCCGTGCAGGAAGCTTGTGCGGTCCTCCCCGGTTATCCGCAGCGCTTCCCGGTAGGTGGCGTCATGCAGCGCCACTTTTTCCCGGGCGGCCCGGTACTCGGCCGCTTCATTTCCGTAGTCGGACACGACTTCCCGGCCCTGGACGTCCTGGAAACGGGCGCCTGCCTGCTCGTGAAGAAAATGCAGAGACAGCGGTTGCATGCGCGTCGCTATATAGAGGGCCGGGAGTGAATGCCACGATGGATGTGAAACACCTGTCGGACTACCTCGGCTTCGCCGCCGAGAAGCTCCAGAAGCACAACCTCTTCCAGTCCGAACGCTTCTTCCTGGACGTCTACTGCCTGTTGCCCGGCCAGTCCCAGAAGCCCCACCGGCATGCCGCCTCGGACAAGGTGTACATCGTCCTGGAAGGGCAGTGCCGCTTCCGGCTCGGCGCGGATGACACCCTCCAGGGTCCCGGCGCCGTCCTCTTCGCCCCCGCGGGAGTCGAGCACGGCGTCAGCAATGACGGCCCCGCCAACGCCCGCCTCCTCGTCTTGATGACCCCTCCTCCGGAGCACGCATGAGCAAGAAGGCCAATCCGCCCCCTCCTCCCCCGGTTCGTGGCGCCCAGGCGCTGCTCGCGCTGGGCCTCGCCGAGAGCGCGCTCTCCCTCTTCCAGTGGAGCCAGCTGCTCACCCTGCGCGAGGGCGGCGCCACCGTGTGTGGCGTGTCCGACCACGTCAACTGCGAGACCGTGTGGAACTCGCCCTTCGCCAGCGCCGTGCATGAGTGGTTGCGCATGCCCGTGGCGGGGCTCGGCCTCGTGTGGGGCCTGGTCGCCGTGGCGCTCTCCGCGCTCTACCTCGTCTGGGCCAAGGGGGGCCGCACCGTGCGGCCCGCCACCAACGGTCTGCGCCTGACGGCCGCCGCGGGCGTGGTCGCCTGTGTCGTGTTCGCCGCGGTGAGCGCGAGCACCGGCGTGCTGTGCCCCACGTGCCTGGGCACCTACGTGCTCACGCTCGCCTTCGCCGCCGTGGCGTTCAAGGGCTTGCCCGCGCCCGTGTTGCCCCAGGCGGGCGAGTGGGGCGCCACCCTTCAATGGGCCGGTGGCTTCGCGGTGGCGGCCTATGTCGCGCTGCTCGTGCCGGGCCTCCACACGCCGCGGGCTTCCTCCACCACCGCGGCCGTCGCCCATACGCCCATCGGCTCGCTGACGGAGTACCTGGGCAGCCTCACCTCCGAGGAGAAGCAGGCCGTCTCCGACGCGCTCGCGCGCTTCCGGCAGGACTCCCCGCTGCCCGCCGCCTTCCCCGCGCGCCGCCTGCACGGCAACGCCGCCGCTCCGGTGAAGATGGTGGAGTGGACCGACAGCCGCTGCCCCCACTGCAAGTCCCTGGTGGAGGCCATCGCCGTCATGAAGCAGCGCCTGCCCGAGGGCAAGTTGTCGCTGGAGGCCCGCCAGTTCCCGCTCGACAGCGCGTGCAACTTCTCCCTGCCGCCCCAGCTCAGTGATGGTTCGGGCACCCGCTGCCTGGCCGCCAAGGGGCAGATCTGCCTCGAGGGCGCTCCGGACTACTGGGAGCTGCGCGAGAAGCTCTTCGCGGCCCAGCGCTCGCTCACCAACGGCGGGGCCATCATGGACGTGCTGTCCTCTGGCTCCGTGTCTCGCTCGCAGCTCGAGGCGTGCGTGAACACGCAGGACACCCAGCGCAAGGTCCAAGAGGACGTCGCCTACGCCAAGCAGCATGAGCTGCGGGGCACGCCGCTCGTGGTCATCAACGGCCGTGAGGCCGCCGCCTTCCCGCCCTTCCTCTACGCGCTCGTCCTGGCGGATGGGAATCCGGACGCGGAGGCCTTCAAGACGCTGCCCGCGCCGCGCGCCATGCAGGCGCATCAGGTGCACTGAGTCCAGGAGCCGGCACCATGGGCAAGCGTGACAAGAAGCCCGAGGCGCCCGCCGCCCCGGCGCCCTTCCACAACCCCTTCGCCTCGCTCGGTTTGAATCGCGAGGCGCTGCCTCCGGGGCCCGCGCCCCGGCCCGTGGAGGCGAAGGCGGAGTCCGCCAAGGGGCCCGCGCGCGCCGTGGTGCGCATGGAGCGCAAGGGCCGGGGCGGCAAGGAAGTGACGGTGGTGGAGCAGTTGGGGCTGCCGGAGGCCGAGCGCGAGAAGTGGCTCAAGGCCCTCAAGGGCTCCCTGGGCTGTGGGGGCGTCGTCGAGGACGATACCCTGGTGCTCCAGGGAGACCAGCGCGAGCGTTTGCCCGCGCTGCTCGAGGCCCGGGGCGTGCGCCGCGTCACCGTGGGGTGAGCCGTCGCTCGTGGTCGAGCAGCCATTGCTTGGTGGCCACGCCCCCCGCGTAGCCGGTGAGGGTCCCATTCGTGCCCACCACCCGGTGGCAGGGCACGATGATGGAGAGGGGATTCCTCGCGTTGGCGGACCCCACGGCTCGCGCCGCGCCCTCCCGGCCGACATGCCGGGCGAGCTGGGCGTAGGACCAGGTGCTGCCCCAGGGAATCTCCCGGAGCGCCTTCCACACCGCGTGCTGGAAGGGTGTCCCCAAGGGGGCGAGTGGGAGCTCGAAGGACATCCGCTCGCCCGCGAAGTACTGCTCCAACTGCTCGCGGGCTCCGCGCAGCACGGGCAGGTCCTCCCGGGGGCTCGTGTCGAGCACCGGGGCTCCCTTGTGGTTCTCCATGTAGATGGCGGTGAGCGCGTCGTGCGTGGCGATGAGCCGCAGGGGGCCCACGGGGCTCGTGAGGGTCGTGGTGAACAGTGTCATCCGCCTGCTCCTGATGCGAGGGAGTTCCAGAGGTGCATGACCGCGTAGGTGCGCCAGGGGCGCCAGGCCTCGGAGCGCGCCTCGGCCGCTTTCGTCGTCACCCCGCCGAGCGCCTTGCGAATGCCGAGATCGCTCGCGGGGAAGGCATCCGGCCAGCGCAGGGCCCGCATCGCGACGTAATGCGCGGTCCATGGCCCGATGCCCGGCAACGCGTCGAGCGCCGCCAGGGTCTCCGAGACGTCGGCATGGCGATCCAGGCGGACCGTGCCACTCGCGATGGCCCGGGCCACCGCCAGCAGGGTCCGGGCGCGCGCGCCGGGAAGGCCCAGCGACGCCACCTCGTCCTCGGAGGCCGCGGCCAATGTCTCCGGCCGGGGAAAGAGCCGGGAGAGTTCCGGATGGGGGCTCTCCATGGGCTCGCCGAAGCGCGCGACGAGCCGCCCGCTCAGCGTGGTCGCCGCCCGGACGGACACCTGCTGTCCGAGGATGGCGCGCACCGTCATCTCGAAGGGATCGAACGCCCCGGGCACGCGCAGTCCCGGAGTCGCCTGGACCCGCCTGGCCAGCAGCTCATCGCGCGCGAGGCATTCCTCGATGACGGCGGGTTGGGCATCGAGATCGAAGAGGGCCCGCAGCCGCGCGGCCACCGGCATCAGCACGCCCGCGAGGGACAGGGAGAGCTCGGCCCTCAGCGCGGGGCGCTCCGCATCCCTCCGGACGATGAGCCAGCCCGTCTTGTCGCCCAGCCGCACCGTGCGCCGGTATTCGGAATCACCCACGTGCTCGACGCCGGGCAGGGCCCGTCCCTGGAGGAAGCCCAGCAGCGTGTCCCAGGCGAGCGGTGGGCGGTAGTCCAACCGCAGGACGAGCGCGCGTGTGCCCTGCTCCTCCCGCCCCCCGCGCCTGAGCTCCGAGGGCGGCCGGCCAAAGCGAGACTGGAAGAGCGCGTTGAAGCGCCGCACGCTCTGGAAGCCGCTCGCGAACGCCACTTCCGCCAGCGGGAGCGCGGTGTCCTGGAGCAGCTGCTTGGCCAGCGCCAGCCGCCGGGTCTGGGCCAACTCGACGGGTGAGACACCGAGCTCCGTCTCCATGACCCGGCGCAGGTGCCGGCTGGTGACGCCCAGCTCCTGCGCGAGCGTGTCGAGCGAGGACTCGTTGAGGACGCCCGCCTCGATGCGCGCGAGCGCGGCCGCGGCGAGCCGGGACACGGAGTCCACGGGAGCGCCGCCCGGGGCGAGCTCGGGGCGGCACAGGAGACAGGCGCGGAAGCCCGCCTGCTCGGCTTCGGCGGCGGTGCGATAGAAGGTGCAGCGCTCCGGGCGGGGCGTCTTCGCCGTGCACACCGGCCGACAGTAGATTCCCGTCGTCGCCACTCCGACGAAGAAGAGCCCGTCGAAGCGCCGGTCACGCGCGGTGAGGGCCCGGTAGCAGGTCTCGGATTGCAGCGTTGGCATCACCCGGCTGTCGTAGCGTGGACGCCGGGGAGAGTCTGGCCGTTTTCGGACCCGACCGCGAAAATAGGGTCCGCCCCCTCGGACGGGGGCGGAGGGGGACTACAGCGCCGCGATGACGGCGTCGGTGAAGTCGCGGGTGGTGGCGGTGCCACCGAGGTCGCCGGTGCGCGCCTTGCCCTCGGCGTGGACCTTGGCGAGCGCGCTCTCGAAGCGGCGCGCCGCGTCGCCCATCTCCAGGAAGTCGAGCATCATCACCGCCGACATCATCAACGCGGTGGGGTTGGCCATGCCCTTGCCCGCGATGTCCGGCGCCGTGCCGTGCACCGCCTCGAACATCGCCGTGCGCTCGCCGATGTTGGCGCCCGGCACCAGGCCGAGGCCTCCCACGAGGCCCGCGCACAGGTCGCTGAGGATGTCGCCGTAGAGGTTCTCCATCACCAGCACGTCATAGCGGCTCGGATCCTTCACGAGCTGCATGCACATGTTGTCGACGATGACCTCCTCGTACTGGATCTCCGGGTAGTCGCGGCCCACCTTGCGCGCGCAGTCGAGGAACAGGCCATCCGACAGCTTCATGATGTTGGCCTTGTGCACCGCCGTCACCTTCTTGCGGCCGTGCTTGCGCGCGTACTCGAAGGCGAAGCGGGCGATGCGCGTGCTGGCCTTCTCGGTGATGATCTTCAGGGACTCGACGACGCCCGGCACGATGATGTGCTCCAGGCCGGCGTAGAGGCTCTCGGTGTTCTCGCGCACCACCACCAGGTCCACGCCGTCGTAGCGCGTCTTGATGCCGGGCACGCTCTTGACGGGGCGCAGCGCGGAGTAGAGGTCCAGGCGCTTGCGCAGGCCCACGTTGGCGGAGGCCATGCCGCCGCCCACCACGGTGCCGGTGGGACCCTTGAGCGCCACGCCGTTGCGCAGCACGGATTCCACCGTGGAGTCGGGCAGGTTGGTGCCGAACTTCGCGATGCACTCGGCGCCCGCGTCCCGGCTCTCGAATTGAAGGGGAACCTCGAGCGCCTGGAGCACGCGGAGTGTGGCCGCCATCACCTCGGGGCCGATGCCGTCGCCATTGATGACCGTGACCGTACGCGGAGTCGTCATGGCGCTCGCTTCAACCACAAAAGAAGGGGGCTCGAAAGGAGGAAAACCTCCCGGCCCCGTGCCTGGCTAATGCATGGGCGGAGTCTGGCGGGGGGGCGGAGTGGAGCGCCGGCCCCGGCGGCGCGGCGAGCGCGGGGCGTAGGGCCGGTAGAAGGACTCCCACAAGGCGGCGCGCCGCCCGCGCGGCAGGGAGCGCAGCTCACCCATGGGCGCCCGGGTGAAGAACGAGGCCGCGAACAGGTAGGAGAAGACGAGCACCAGCACGAGCAGGAACAGCGTCACCACTCCGCCCGGGATGGGGCCCACCGCCGCCCGGTGCACGAATTCACTCAGCCCCTGGGGCTCCCGTGGGTGGCTGTACACCTTGAAGAACCAGGTGAGCGTCAGCACCAGGAGGATGGGACCGTAGGCGCGGTTGAGGCGGGTGGAGATGGCGGAGAAGAGCGACAGGTGGATTTGCGGCCGCTCCACCAGGCTGACCAGCTCGCGGATGGCGTCCGGATCGATGGGCTCGCGCCGCAACAGGGGCACCCAGTAGCCGTTCTCCAGGAGCCGCACCCGGCGGATCCACAGGTCGTAGTAGCGGTAGCGGCGCGCCTCGATGAGCAGGAACGACAGCACCATCCAGATGCCCACCAGGAAGACCACGGGCGAGGCGGAGCTGGACAGGCCGAAGGACACCACGGCCGCGGTGGTGGTGAGGGCCCAGTTGGTGGTGGTGTCCAGACGGGAGCGCCAGGTGTCCGAGCGGTTGAGCTCGCCCCGGAAGAGCTGGGCCATGGCCGCGTCCGAGACGGGCGGTGGCTCGTATTCGTTCTTGTCGCGCTCGTGGGTGTCGTTCGCCACCATGCCCTCCCGGAGGTGCGACAGGACTGTCTGGCTGGCCAGGTGCGCCCACCGTGCCCACCGTGTCGTGGAGGAACCATGGTCATTCCCTTCCTCCAAAACACCCCGCAGCCGGTCGATCCGGTGGCCGCCCTGCTTCCCCTGCTGCAAGAGGAACCGGAGCGCGTGGTGCGCCTGTGGGCCAAGCGTCTGCGGGCCGAGACCTACGAGTTGGATCTCCCAGGACGGGACTTGCGCACCCCCCTGCGGGCCCTGATGGATGAACTCGTCCGCCTGCTCAGGGACCGGGGCAGGGACGCCCTGCACCTCTGGCCCGAGGTCGTGCGGCCTCACGGAGCCCGGCGCTACAACCAGCGCTTCGAGGCGGAGGACCTGGCGCGTGAATTCAAGGCGCTCGAGGAGGTGCTCATCTACCTCTACGCGCGGCGCAACGGCCAACGGGTGGAGGCCGAGGTGGCTTCCTTCATCGTGGAGCTGGTGGGCGAGGCGCATGCGTCGGCGCAGGCTTCCTATGCCCGGGTGCTCAAGACGGAGGAGGTGCGCTTTCGCGAGGCCGCGGTGATGGAGTCGGTCCTCCACCACGTGGACGTGGGCATCATGCTGGTGGAGGTGGACGGCGCGGTGTCCTTCGCCTCGCCGCCCGTGAGCCGCCTGCTGGGGGTGCCCATTCGCTCGGTGGTGGGCACGCGCTCGTCCATGGCCCTGGCGACGGTGCTCTCGCAGGTGAGCGCGCGCCACCCGGGAGGGGCGTCCTTCAAGGTGATGGACATGCCCTTCACGCGGGCGCTGCGTGAGCGCTCGCCCGTACACGGGGTGTGGATGGGCGTGGAGCGGCCCGGGGGCGGCGAGGTCAGCCTGGAGCTGAGCGCCACGCCCATCTTCGAGGAGAGCGGGGAGCTGGTCGGCGTCATCCAGACGTTCACCGACCGGACGGAGGCGGCCAGCAAGAGCAAGGCGCTGCTGAGCGCGCACGACGAGCTGCGGCGGCTGCAGGGCCGGCTCCTGCAGCGCACCCGCACCCAGGCGTTGGGTCAGCTCGCCTCGGGCGCGGCGCACGTGCTCAACAACTTCCTCAACGTGCTGCGGCTGCGCATCACGCTGCTGCGGCGCGAGTTCAACCCGGCTCACCTGGACGCGCTGGACAAGACGGTGGGTCACGTGGGCGAGCTGGTGGCCCGGCTCCAGGAGTTCAACGTCCAGCGCACCGAGGAACACGTGGGGGACGTGCAGGTGGACGCCACGGTGCGCGAGGCGTTGGAGCTGGTGGGCCCGGAACTGGAGCAGCACGAGCACCCGGTGTCGGTGGAGCCTCGGCTGGCGGACCCCGGCGCCGTGCGGGCCGACGTGGGCTTCTTCCGCGAGCTGGTGGTGAACCTGCTCCTGGCCGAGCGCGAGCGGCTGGGCGACGCGGGCGGACACGTGGTGGTGGAGACGCGGGCGGAGCCGGATGGCGAGGCGCTCCTGCGGGTGGAGGACTCCGGCCCCCCGTACGCGCTGGAGGAGATGACGCGCATGTTCGAACCCCTGAGCCGCGAGGTGGGTGCCCCCCAGCGATCCCTGCTCCTGGCGGTGTCGCGCGAGCAGGTGCGCCGCTGGGGGGGAGACCTGACGGTGGAGAACCTGTCCGGGGGCCAGGGCTCGGCCTTCGTCGTGCGCCTGCCGCTCGTGCGTGCCGTGGTCGAGGGGGACGCGCTGGAGCACGGCCGGAGCGGGGGCGAGCCGCGGCGCTTCCACCCGACGCGCCGGGTGCTGGTGGTGGATGATGATCCCGACAACGCGCGGATGATGGCGGAGGTGCTCGGCGAGGAGGGCTATGACGTGAAGGTGGCCCCCAGTGGCGACGTGGCCCTGCGGATGTGGGAGGAGCGGCGATATGACGCCGCCCTGCTGGACGCGGTGATGCCGGACCTGTCGGGCTGGGACGTGGCGCGCGAGCTGCGCAAGCGCTCCCCCCAGGTGCTCCTGGCCATCGTGACGGGCATGGATGTGCGGGGGCAGAACCGGGCCAACCTCGCCCTGGTGGACGCCGTGTTCCGCAAACCCATCGACGTGGGCGCCCTGGACGACTTCCTCGGCCAGGCGCAAGCCCCCTCCTCGTCCGGGGGCACGGGCCCCCTGGAGGATGCTTCCGCTCCCGAGTAGACAGGTATTCCCTTTCTTGTCTGTTTTTGATTGCAGCCAGGAGGTAATTATCTGGTGGGGGTGACTGCATGGCAATGGACAGACGCCCTCGCGCTGACACGAGGTACGCAGAAGGCTACGGTGCAGGACATATGGCGCTCCAGTAAGAAGGAGGGACGTATGTACATGCATGGTGAGCGGCACGCGGGCGCGATCACGCCCGGCTCGGATGAGGATCTGGCGCGACGTCTGGCCATGGCATCGCCCTCGGACACCTCGCGCGGCATGTTCCTGCGCTCCACGTTGGACGCGGTGCGCTGTCTGGGGGACGAGTCGGCCGTGCGCGACTGTCAGCGGGCGGGGGGCGAGGACAAGCTCATGGACTTCTTCATCTACCCCGTCAGCGCCAACCTGCGGATGTTGTTCAGCGCGGCCCGCATCCTGGAGGACCGCTGCGGCGGTCTCGACGAGGCCCTGCGGGCGCTGGGCTACCGGGCCGCGGACAACTTCCTGTCCTCCGCCGCGGGCATGGCGCTGCTCCTGCTGGCCAATGGCGACGTGAAGCGGCTGGTGGATCACCTGCCCTCGACGTACCGGGCCTCGGTGAGCTTTGGCACGCGCACCATGGTGTGGACGGGTCCCACCCGCGGCCGGCTCACCATGTGCCACGAGTTCATGCCCTACCCCTTCCACGAGGGGGTGTTGATGGGCGTGCTGGACAGGGCGAGCGCGCGCGGCGTACGGGTGCGCGGCCAGCAGCTCTCCACGCTCGAGAGCGAATACGAGGTCTCCTGGGAGTCGTGATACTGCCGAGGGTATGTCCCCTCCGCTTCGTCCTCCCGCGGCCGCCGCCATCTTCGATCTGGATGGCACCCTCGTCGACAACATGCGCTTCCACGTCCAGGCCTGGAGCAGCTTCTCCCGGGGCCTGGGCATCGACACTCCGGCGGAGCGCTTCGAGCGGGAGTTCGCCGGCAAGCGCAACGAGGAGATCCTCCCGGCGCTGCTGGGCCGGAGCCTGCCTGCCGAGGAGCTGGCGCGGCTGGCCGAGCAGAAGGAAAGTCACTACCGGGAGCTCTTCAAGCCGCACCTGGCGCCCCTGGGCGGAGCCTGGGAGCTGCTCACGCGCTTGAAGGCGGGTGGCAGGGGCCTGGCGGTGGCCTCGGCCGCGCCCCGGGTGAACCGGGACTTCGTGCTCGACGGGACGGGCCTGCGCTCCTTCTTCGCCCATGTCGTTGGCGCCGAGCACGTGACGCGGGGCAAGCCCTTCCCGGACCTCTTCCTCGCCGCCGCCCAGGCCCTGGGCGCCGAGCCGTCCGCGTGTGTCGTCTTCGAGGACGCGGTCAATGGTGTCCTCGCGGCGCGCGCGGCGGGCATGTTCGCGGTGGGCGTCACGACCCTGGCCTCCGCCGAGGCGCTGCGCGAGGCGGGTGCCCATTGGGTCATCGATGACTTCACCGCGCTGCCCGAGGAACTCGCGCAATGGCTGGTTCCCACGCTGTGACAGGATTGTGGGAATCCCACTCCGCTGCAATCCAGGTCATCCCATACGGCTGAATGCTTTCAGTCAGCCGGTAGGCCCATCTACTGGGAGTGCAAACCCACAAGGCGAATGGACAGACGGGGCGTGTCTGTTCTCCGGTTTGGGAAAAAGAGAAGAGAGAGGACGTGCGACTGCTGACAGTCCGGGCGGGATGCCCTACGCTCGCTGGCTCCTCGTTCGGACTGGTTGCCACCAAGGGGGCACTCATGGTCGTGGGTCTCAGCGCGCGAACCGGATGGGAAAAGGCAGACGGATGGGAAGGGGAGCTCGAGCGGCGCATCTGTCTGTCCTCGCGAGAGGACACCGTGCGGGGAATGTTCTTCAATGGCACGCTCGATGTGTTGCGCACGCTGGGTCATCAAGCGTTGGTGCGCCGCTGTCTGGATGAGAGCGGGGAGCCCTATTTCCTGGACTTCTTCAATTACCCCGTACGGCTGCACTACCGGATGGTGGCCACGGCGCTGCCCGCGCTCGCGGACGCGTACGGGGGCTCCGAGGAGGCGCTGCGCCAGTTGGGCCGGCTCGTGGCCCACCGCTTCCTGCGGCTCGGGGTGGGCAAGGTGATGTTGTCCCTGCGGCCCCTCAGTCCCCGGCAGCTTCAATCCACGCTGCCCATGGCCTACCGCACGTCGGTGAGCTTCGGCGAGTACGCGGTGCGCTGGATGGGTCCACAAAGTGGACGTTTCACCTCGAGGCGCGATTTCATGCCCTACCCATTCCACGAGGGCGTGATGCAGACCTCGCTGGAGCTGTGGGGGGGACGTGCGGTGCGAGTGAGTGGCCGTCAGACAGGTGGGCTCGATAGTGAATGCGACTTCTGGTGGCAGTGAGGTGCTGGAGCTGTTCTCGCGCGGTTCGTCCTGGGAGGAGGAGTCGTCATGGACGCCGCGGTTGGCGTTGACGACGTCCGAGGACATGGTCCGCGGGCTGTTCCTGCAGAGCGGACTCCGGGCCATCCGGGCGCTCGGGGACGAGTCCCTGGTGGCGCGTTGCTCCTCCGTCTGTGGACAGTCGAGTTTCTTCGACTTCTTCAACTACCCGGCCAGCGTGCTGGTGCGGATGCTGTCCACGGCGGTGCCCCCGCTGGCTCGGCGCCATGGCGAGGTGGAGCACGCCCTGTGGTTGATGGGCAACTGCGTGGGCATGGACTTCCTGGAGTCCGAGTCGGGCCGCGCCATGTTGATGCTGATGCGGGGCGAGGCGAAGCGTCTGATGAACCACCTGCCCGCCGCCTATCAGATGTCGCTCACCGGAACGCGCTCGATCCAATGGCTCGGCCCCCAGCACTGCCGCCTCGTCATGACGCGCGACTTCCTGCCGGCCTCGTTCCACGAGGGCTTGTTGGTGTCCTTGATGGAGCGGATGAACCCCCACCGGCTCCATGTGGAAGGCCTCCAGACGGGCCTGCTGGACAGCGAATACGACATCTCCTGGCGGTGAACGGACGCCCGCGGGGCGGCTAGACTGCGCGGCCGTGGACTTCATGGCCCTGGAGCGGATTCGTCGCAAGGTGGAGGCGGGAGAGCCCTTGGCGGACGCCGAGCTGGAGCGTCTGCGCGAGGCCGCGCGGAACACGTCCGGGCCCATGCTCCGGCTCGCCCTGGCGCATGCGTGGATGAACGCGGGCGCGGAGCGCGAGGCCCTGGGACTGCTGGAGTCCTTGCGGCGCGACTTTCCCCAGCAGGTGCAGGTGCGCCTGGGGCTCGCGCGGGCCCTGCTCGGTTTGGAGCGCACGGGCGAGGCGGAGACCGTGCTGCGCGAGGCGCTCGTCCTCAATCCGGGAGACCCGGAAGCACTCAAGGTGCTCGGGGTGCTGGCGCTCCAGCGGGGCGAGCACGGCCGGGCGCGGGCGCTCGTGGCCGAGGTGCTGGAGCGCGACCCCTTCGACGCCGAGGCGCGGCTGCTCAAGGAGGAACTGGAGGCGGTGACGCTGGCCCCGCCGCCTCCAGCGCCGAGCCCCGCGTCGCGCCCGGAATTCACCGCCGCGCTGCTGGCCGCGCTGCACCGCGCCGGGGTGGCGTGCCGGCGGCAGGGCCGGCACCTGTTGGTGAAGCTCGCCTCGGGTGCGGTGGGCCGGGTGGAGGTGGACTCGCTCTACGCCGCCTATCGCGAGGGCGGGCAGGAGTTGGCGGCCGCCGTGGGCGACTGCGTGGCGCGGCTCCAGGGGCTGTCGGCTCCCTCTCCTGGAGAAGCGGATGCGCTGGAGCGCCGGGTGCGGCCCGTGCTGCGGCCCGCGTCCTTCGTGCACCAGGCGGTGGGCGCGCTCCACCGGCCCGCGGGCGGGGGGCTGGAGGTCTTCTACGTCCTGGAGGACGAGGCCTTCGTGCGCTACCTGCCCGAGGCCTCGCTCACTCCGGCCGGACTGTCCCCGGCGCGGGTGGATGAATGGGCCTGGCGCCACCTGGAAGACGCTCCCGCGCCCGTGCGGCCCGTGGGGGTGGAGGAGGGGCGGGTGGTGCTCGCTCCGAAGGGCTCCGGCGTGTGGGCGGTGGCGGGCGGCGATGGGCATGACGGCGCCCGTCTGCTGACGGAAGGGCAGCGGCGGCGGCTCGTGGCCGAGGTGGGCGAGGGCCCCTGGCGTGTCCACCTGGGCTGGCGGGAATTCGCGTTGGTGTGCCGCGAGGCGGACGCGGCCGCGGTGGCGTTACTCGCCGGGCTGAGCCCCGCGGGGGATGGAATCCCAGGCCTGTTCCGGCTCGGAGACGGCGCGCTCGAACCGGTGTGACGCCGTCACCCCGCGGTGGCGCGAGGGGGCAGCACGTCCACCACGTTCACCTCGCGGAAGCCCAGCGAGAGGAACAGCACGCGCAGCGTGTTCTCCGCGGAGGCGCGGGCCCGGGCCCTCAAGCGTGCGTCGCCCTTCACCTCGCGCTCGAAGGCCTCTCGGGCCTTCTCCAGGAGGAGCGTCGTCTGCGCGCTGTCCAGGTTGGAGCCGATGATCTCCGTGTCCGCGGGCTTGAGCTCCACCTTCACCTCGAGCGGAGGCAGGGCCACGTCCACCCGGGTGCCCTGGACGCGCAGCGTGGAGTCGTCCATGCGCCCGAAGTCGTAGCCCAGGTGCACGTCGGCGAAGACGATGGCGCGGCCGCGCGGGGTGTTCAGGCTGTAGCTCGCCCAGTTGATGACGTCCTTCCAGAGCGAGTCCGTGCCCCGGGGCTCCGGTGAGAACTCCACCTTCTTGTAGAGGGAGACCGACAGCGTCTCCAGCCGGGCCACCTCGCGCACGCGGGTGACGAGCGCCGGGGTTTCGGGCAGGGGGGCGGCGGTGGGCCGCGTCCAGAGGAAAGCGCCCACGGCGCCGATGACGAGGGCGAGGAGGACGGGCAACACCCGGAGGAGGAGGCGCACCATGGTCCGTCATTCTATCCGGAGTGGGGTAGGGTTCGCCGCGCCATGCGCCTGGTGTCGCCGCGAAACGAAGAAATCCAATCACTCGGAGAGCGGGGCTGGTTCACCCGCGAGGATTTCCTCGGCCAGGCCGAGGCGCGTGCGATCCGCGCGGAGGCGCTTGCCCGGGTGGACGCGGGACGGTTGCGCCCCGCCGGTATCCGCCGGGGCGCGGATCACGCCCTGGATCGCGCCACGCGGGGTGACCTCATCACCTGGGTGGAACCGGGAGAAGGCGAGCCCGCGCTCGGCCGACTGTGTGCGGCGTTCTCCGCGCTGGGGGAAGCGCTGTCGGCCGAGGCCTACCTGGGGCTCGGGCGCTTCGACCTGCAGCTCGCCTGCTATCCAGGCGGGGGCGAGCACTATGCCCGGCACATGGATGCCTTCCCGGGGCAATCCAACCGGCGCGTCACCGCCATCTATTACCTCAACCCGGACTGGGTGCCCGCCCACGGTGGCCTCCTGCGGCTCCACCCCGAGGAGGGCGTGGTGGATGTGGCGCCCAGGCTCGATTCGCTCGTGGTGTTCCTCAGCGAGCGCATCGAGCACGAGGTGCTGCCCGCGCATGCGCCCCGGCTCGCGCTCACGGCCTGGTACTACGGGCGCACGGCGGGGTAGGGCGGCTCAGGTGAGAAGCTGGGGTTCGAGCTCCACCTTCAGCCAACCGGGCTTGCGCGTGTCGAAGGCGCGGTAGGCCTCGATGGCGCTCGTGATGGGCCGCACATGGGTCAGCAGCTCCGCGGGCTCCACCGCGCCCGTGCGCACCAACTCCAGCAGCAGGGGGATGTACTTGCGGTGGTTGCAGTTGCCCATGCGCAGCGACAGGTTCTTGTTCATGGCCTTGCCGATGGGGAACGTCTGCATCTGCTCCGGGTAGACGCCGATGATGGAGAGCGTACCCGCCTTGGCGAGGCCATCCACCGCCCAGAGGAGCGCCTGCAGCGGTGCGTCTCCCGGAACCCAGTTGCTCCCATCCGGGTTCGTCTTCGGAGCGGCTTCCTTCTGCTCGCGCTTGAATTCGGCTTTCTGTTTGAGCGCCGCCCGGCCCGCGGGCCCGTGGTGCGCGTGCATGGAGTCCACGCCCACCGCGTCGATGGCCCGATCCACGCCGATGCCGCCCGTCAGCCGCAGGAGCGTGTCGACGGGGTCCTCCTTCTCGAAGTCGATGACCTCGGCGCCCTGGGTCCGGGCGGCCTCCAGCCGGTCCGGGTGACAGTCGATGGCGAAGATGCGCCCGGCGTTCATCAGTCTGGCGCTCAGGATGGCGAACTGACCCACCGGTCCGCAGCCGAACACGGCCACGGTGTCACCGGGTTTGATCTCCGCGAGGTCCGCCCCGAAGTAGCCCGTGGGGAAGATGTCCGACAGGAGGATGGCCTCCTCGTCCGAGACCTCGTCGGGAATCTTCACCAGGCCCACGTTCGCGAAGGGGATGCGCGCCTTCTCCGCCTGCAAGCCGTGGAAGGGCCCCGTCGCCGCCGGACCGCCGAAGAACGCCGTACCGGCCCGCTTGCCGTGGGGATTCGCCACGTCGCATTGCGCGTAGTAGCCCGCGCGGCAGTACGAGCAGGCTCCGCACGCGATGGTGGAGGCGATCACCACCCGATCGCCGATGTTCAGGTTGCGCACGTCCTTGCCCAGGGTCTCGATGACGCCCACGCCCTCGTGGCCGAGGATGGTGCCCGGCTTCATTCCCGGCATCGTGCCGCGCACCATGTGCAGGTCCGTGCCGCAGATGGCGCTCGCCGTCAGCTTGACGATGGCATCCGTGTCGTCCTGCAGGATGGGCTCGGGGACCTCGTCGAGCCGGATGTCTCCAATTCCATGAAAGACGACCGCCTTCATTGTCGCTCCTCCGCGCTGGGGGAAACCGGGTCGCACGTGCCTGGGCACGGGACTGTTCCCGCATAGGGGTGGGCATGCCGGTGGGACGCGGCCAGAAGGGGTCGCCTCCCTTGATGGAGGGCGAGCGGCGTGGCTAGCGGCTGAGGTGCAGCACCAACCGTTTGCCGAAGACCCGGCGGAAGAGGGCCATCTCCTGCTCCACCGTCCACAACTCCAGGTCCACCGGTTGACGGGCCTTGAGGTACAGGGACACCGCGTCGCGGCCGTTGGTGGCGCGCATTTCCTTCACCGGTTGGTGGTGGCTGCCATCCAGGGCATTGGCCACCCGGAGCAGCGTGGCCAGCTTGCGCACCAGCCTTGCCTCGGTGGTGCTCAGCCCCTGCATGCCCGAGTGATTGAGCTCGGGGGGACTTCGCTGGTGGTAGCGCGCCACGCGGGCCACCAGCTCGCGCTCGTGATCCGCGAGCCCCGGGATGTCGCCGTTGTGGATGAGGTAGTAGGTGTGTTTGTGGTGGCGCTCGTAGCTGACGGCGTTGCCCACGTCGTGCAGCAGCGCCGCCGTCTCCAGGTAGGGCCGGCACGACAGGGGCAGGTTGTGCAGCGCCGCCAGCTCGTCGAAGAGCGTGAGCGACAACTTCGCCACCTGGCGCGCGTGCTTCTCGTCGAAGAACAGACGCCGCCCCATGGCCACCGCCGCGTCCGCCAGCGAGTGATCCTCGCGGTGCTCGTCCTGCCGGTAGAGCAGGTCCACGAGCAGCCCGTCGCGCAGGCCCCGGTTGACGGCGGTGATGCTCTCCACGCCCAGGTGCCGTGCCGCGCGTTCGAGGATGGTGGCGCCCGCCACGATGATGTCCGCGCGCCGGGGGTCGAAGCGCTTGCGCCGCCGCTCGGGCGTCATCTCCGACAGGGTGTCCACCGCGTTCGTGAGCTGGCGCAGGGACACGTGCGCGGTGCCCTCGCTCGCCGCGAAGCCCACCACGGCGTTGATGGTGCCCGAGGAGCCCAGGGCCACCCGGGGCGGGTTGGGCAGCCGCTCGGGAATGGCCTTGCGCAGCTGCTCCTCCACGTAGCTGCGCATGAGCCTCAACTGCTTGGGCGTCACCCTGCCGGAGGCCTCGAACATCTCGGTGATCCGCACCGACCCGAGCGCCAGACTCCACAGCTCATCTGGCTTCTCTCCCGTGGCGAGCGCTACCTCGGTGGAGCCGCCGCCGATGTCCACCAGGAGGGAGCGGACATTGGGCGGCTTGCGATGCAGCACGCCCAGGCAGATGAGGCGTGCCTCCTCCTTGCCGCTGACCACCTCCAGGTTGAGTCCCGCCTCGTCGCGCACCCGTTGGACGATCTCCTGCTGGTTCCTCGCATCGCGCATGGCACTGGTGGCCACCGCCCGCACCCGCGCCTTGTGCCGCCGGCACAGGGCCGCGTAGCGCCGCAACGTGGACAGGAGCCGGTCCGCCGTCTCCTCGGGCATCGACCCGGTGGCGAAGACGCCCTCTCCCGGGCGGATGGGATCTCTCTCCTGGTGGAGGGTCTCCAGCGAGCCGTCGGCATCGGGCCGGGCCAACTCCAGGCGGACGGCGTTCGTGCCCACGTCGATGGCGGCGAGCACGGTCTGAAGAGGAGCGGATGTGGACATGGCGTCCCTTGCTTATCAAAGTTCCGGTGCCGTCCGACGCCCGAGGTCGCCCCGCCTCTCGCGGGTACGGGGACTCCGTCGGGGCCGGGTACGCTTCCGATGGTGCCTTTGTTACCCATGGCGTATGACATGGCCAATGGAACGTTTCCAGGCGGGAGCACATTGGGCATGTCGCAAGGAGTCCGCGGGGGCGTGTGCCCGGCGCGCCGGACTGTTCTTCGCCCTGCTGGCGGAGTGCGATCCCGCCTATGCCCGCTGGTTCGAGTACGCGTACTCGCGCAAGAACGCGCTGACGCTGCCGTTCGAGCCCACCCAGGACACGTTCCTGCGCTTCTTCGAGCGCAAGAAGTACCGGCTTGGCCGGGACGCGTTCTACTTCGACGCCTGGACCGGCCAGGAGCAGGAGGGACGGGGCGGCCAACTGAGCTTCACCTGTGGCTCGGGCCTGCCCTTCTACGCCAACGGTTGTGTGCTCCACCTGCCGCGCGAGGAGCCCGTGGCGGGGCGGGTGCTCACCGTCCCCGTGCTCAAGAGGGTGGTGCATGCGCTGGTGCGCGCCTGGGAGCCGGACCGGTGTGTCATCGTCTCCGAGGATGATCCGGCCTCGAAGCGGCTCTCGGAACCGACGGGCGCCTGCCTCGGCTGGTTCATGTACTTCTCTCGCGCCCAGGGACGCGTGCCCGCCCTGCCGAAACCCGTGCGCGTGGAGCCCGTGGGGGAGCTGGGCTCGCTCATCGTCCTCACGCCAGAGCCCTTCTCCCGGGAGGACGCGGCGCACGTGGACCTGGCCGCGCGTGTGCGCGAGCGGTTGGAGAAGGCGGCGCTCCTGCCGCCGCCTTCCCTCAACTGAGGTCAGCGCCCGAGCTGGATGTTCTCGAGCACTCCGAGCGCGTCGGGGACCAGGGGGGCCACCGAGTAGTAGGTGCTGACGAGATAGGAGGTGATGGCCTTCTCACTGACGTCCATGCGCCGGGCCGAGAGTCCGGGAGAGATCTCATCCGGGAGCCCCGTCTGGTGCAGGCCGACGACGCCCTGGTCGTCCTTTCCGGTGCGCATCACGATGATGGAGGTCGTGCCATCGTTGGCGATGGGAATCTTGTCGGAAGGCAGGATGGGAACACCCCGCCAGCCGATGAACTTGCTGCCGTGCACGTCGACGTAGGTCGGGTAGACCCCCCGGCGGTTGCACTCCTGTCCGAGCGCGGCGATGGTGCGCGGGTGGGCCAGGAAGAAGCGCGACTTCCTGCGCCGGCTGAGCAGCTCGTCCATGTCGTCCGGAGTGGGGGGCCCCTTGCGCGCGATGACGCGTTGCTTGAGGTCGGCGTTGTGCAGCAGCCCGAACTCACGATTGTTGATCAACTCGTGTTCCTGCCGCTCGCGCAGGGCCTCGACGGTCAGCCGGAGCTGCTGCTCCACCTGGTTCATCGGGTCGTTGTACAGATCGGAGACACGGGTGTGGACCCTGAGGATGGTCTGGGCCACGCTCAGCTCGTACTCGCGGGGCTTGAGCTCGTAGTCGACGAAGGTCTGCGGCAGCGTCGGCTCGCCGTGGTGGCCGGCGGACATCTCGATGGCGGCCTGCCCCGACTTGTCCTGGGGCTTCTTCAGCCGCTCCTTGTACCGCTCGACGTGAGCGCCCAGTGACGGGGACTGGGAGATCAGCACTTCGAAGATCCGCTGCGGCAGCATCAACACCGTGCACGGCGTGGTCGCCTTGACCGCGAACTTCCAGTGGTCGTTCGACTCGACCACCGCCTGATCTCCGAAGTGGTCGCCGTCGCCCAACGAATCGAGGACGACCGGATCGCCATACTTGCCCACACCCAGTTTCTGGGCCCTGCCATGGGCGAGCAGGAACACATGTTCGGCGGGCTGGCCCACCTCGACGATGAGCTCCCCGGCCTTGAACTCCTTCTGGACGAACTGGCCCGCCAGGGTGCCAATCACCATGTCGGAGTCATCGCCGTCGAAGCCGCGCAGCAGCGGCAGCTTGCGCAGCTCCTGGGGAATGACCTGCACCTTGGCTCCGATGTTGCCGAAGGCAAGGCGCCCATCACCCGCCGAATAGCTCAGGCGACGGTTGACGCGATACACGCCGCCCGGCACTTCCACCCAGGGCAGCATTCGCAGCAGCCACCGTGGAGAGACTCCCTCCATCTGCGGCTGCGACTTGGTCGTCGTCGTCAACTGACGGGCAGCGGCCGTGTTCAGGCTCATCTGCTGCTTCTCGACGTCACCACCACTACCCGTCTTCTCTGAATTCGCCATGAGGTGCCCCACACACTGGGTCTGAGCTGCGTACGGACTGCCTACTCCATGCGACCGATCTCGACGCTCTCCAGGATGCCGAGCGCGTCGGGGACGAGGACCGCGGTGGAGAAGTAGGTGCTGACCAGGTAGGAGATGATCGCCTTCTCGTTGATGCCCATGAACCGGACGTTGAAGCTGGGCTCGATCTCGTCCGGAATGCCCGCCTGATGCAGACCGATGACGCCCTGGTTCTTCTCACCCGCGCGCATCAGGATGATGGAGCTGGTCCGCGTGTCGCTGATGGGAATCTTGTTGCAGGACACGATGGGGATGCCGCGCCAGGCGGGGACCATGTTGCCATGCATCTCGGTGCTGGTCGGGTAGATGCCCCGGCGGCTGCACTCCTGTCCGAACGCGGCGATGGCGCGGGGGTGAGCCAGGAAGAACGACGGCTCCTTCCACACGGTGGCCAGCAGCTCGTCCATGTCATCGGGGGTCGGAGGCCCGCCGCGCGTGTGGATGCGCTGCTTGAGATCGGCGTTGTGCAGGAGTCCGAACTCGCGGTTGTTGATGAGCTCGTGCTCCTTGCGCTCCTTCAACGCCTCGACGGTCAGACGCAGCTGCTCCTGGGTCTGGTTCATCGGGTCGTTGAACAGGTCGGCGACACGGGTGTGGATCTGGAGCACGGTCTGGGCCACGCTCAGCTCGTACTCGCGCGGCGACGTCTCGTAATCGACGTAGGTGCCCGGCAGGGTGGGCTCTCCATGGTGTCCCGCGGACAGCTCGATGGCGGCCTCGCCCGTTCCGTCCTGCCTCTTGTGCCTGAGGGCCTTGAAGTGGTCGACGTGCTTCTGGAGCGACGGCGACAGGGCCATCACCGCCTCGAACGAGGACTGCTGCAGGATCAGCACCGTGCAGTACGTGACGGCCTTGACCGTGAACTGCCAGTAGTCCTGCGACTCGAGCAGCACCTCGTAGCTGTAGTGGTCGCCGTCCGCCAGCACCCCGATCACGGACTCGTCGCCGTACTTGCCCTTGCCAATCTTCTCCACCTTGCCGTGAGCGATCAGGCAGATGGAATCGGCTTCCTTGCCGGCCTCGGTGATGATCTCACCGGGCTTGAACTCCTTCTGCTCGAAGCGGTTGGCCAGGGCGGTCAACACCTCGACGTCCTCGAACTCGCGCAGCAGCGGCAGCTCGGTGAGCTCCTGGGGAATGACCTGGATCTTCGCGCCGGTGTTGGTGAAGGTCACCCGGCCGTCGCCCAGGGTGTAGCTCAAGCGGCGGTTGAGGCGGAAGGTACCACCGGAGACCTGCACCCACGGCAACAGCTTGAGCAGCCAGCGGGAAGAAATCCCCTGCATCTGCGGCTGCGACTTGGTGGTCGTCGCCAGCTGGCGGGCCGCTGTCGTCCCGAGGCTCAACTGGTTCTTCTCATCACCCGGCTTCACCACTGGACTCGTCATGACTTACCTCTTCCCTTCAGGCAGAAGAAAACGTTCTTGCTCTTGGTTATCGAAGCCAGGCTACTTGCCGCTGAACAGCGATGTGATGCGCGCGGCCGATGTACCCAGTCCCGTGGCGCCCTTGGGGGGCAGCACGAGCTTGTGGGAATCGCGCAATTCGAATTCCTTGTAGCGGTCCACCGCTTGATGCCACCTGAGCACGCCAGCCATCCATTGCTGGAGCTGCTCGACGTACCTGCCCAGTCTCTCCCGGGCCTTGTCGTCCAGGCCGAAATCCTCGACGAGGATCGGCAGTTCGAGGGCGATGATGTGTTCGAACTGGCGCATCCGCGCGGTCATCAGGTTGTTGACGACCTCGACGGCTTGAGGGGCATCCATGTCGAGGAAGCGCTGAACGACCAGCACGCCGTTGTTGAGCTCGCCCTCGAATTCAATCTCCTTCTGGTAGGAGAAGACGTCGTTGGTCAAGCAGGCGTAGTCGGCGGTGGAGTCCTCGAGACTGCGCATGACCCGGGACCGGAGAAGCTTGGGCGGTATTCCGTGGGCATGGGCCAGCCGGCAAAGGCTCATCGTGAGATCCGAGCCGAACGTCTTCCGGCGCATCTCCACATAGTCGACCGGGTCGGGGATCCGGTTCTGCATCTGGTTGGCGAGTTCCCACAACCAGCTCTCGGTCATCTCCTGGATGGCACGGCGGAAATGATTGCGCGCGTCCGGGGGCATGGGGCCGGCCGTGCGAGCCCAGAGATCGGCCAGACCGCGCTCCACCGGGTTGGTGGGGACCGTGGTCAGGGTGGAGGGGTCATCCGGCATGAACGCCGACAACCGGGCGTTGAATACCTTCGCGCCCACCATGTCGCGGGTGTTTCCATAGAACGCCGGGAAGTAATCGTCGGCGTAGGTGCCCCACACGAGCCAGCCGGCCGTCAGATCCAGCTCGGGGCCGGAGGCGTTGGGGTGGATCATGGCACCGCACAGCGCCACGTCGGCCACGTCGAACTTGTGATCATCCCAGATGTAGGCGCCAGGAATGCCGGGCAGGGTGTCCAGCATGCCCATCCGGCGGGCCCATTCCTTGGAGTTCCGCCGCGCGGCATCCAGGTTGGCATTCACCCACGTCTTGAAGGGCATGTAGAACTTCGGCAGCTTCACCGGGCCCACGGCCTTGTAGGGAACGTGAGAGAAGCTCTTGAGCCGGATCAACCCCAGGGCGCCGGGAGACAGGTGCAGACGCGCCGACGAGCTTCCCAGCCCCGTCGGGCCGAGGGAAAAGGACTCCGTCGTCCCGGAGCCGCCGCGGTTCATGTAGCGGCTCGAGCGCATGTGCCACTCGTGACCGCCGGACTGCCAGTCCTGAAGTCCCCGGATGTAGACGAGGACGTTCGCCTGCTCCACCGGACTCAAGCCGTGCTCCGCGAAGAGGGACGGCAGCTCGGTCAGGGCGGTGTTCTCGAACTGCTGGAGCCGGGACGTCAGGATGTCGTTGGTCAGGTTGGCGGCGCGTTGCGGATCGATGTCCAGGAACCGCTCCATCACCAGCACGCAGTTGGAGAGTTCCCCCTCTTCTAGAATCTCGCGCTCGTAGGAAAACAGGTCGTTGCGCAGGTGCACGCCATCGGCGAACGAGTCCTTGAGGACGCGCATGGGCCGGGTGGCGGCGATCCGGGCAGGGATCTCGGCGAAGACGGCGTGCTCCACGAGGTCCGCCGACCAGGGGGCCCCGCCCACCTTGCGGCGCATCTCGATGTACTCGATCGGATTGGAGACCCGGTGCTCGCTGATGTTGGACAGCTCCCAGTTCGACTCCTCGAGCAGCGCCTTGGTGCTGTCGAAGAACCGGCGCCGCCAGTCCATGGACTTGGTGGGCACGGTGCGCGCCCACAGATCGAGCAGTCCACGCTCCACCGCGTTGGTTGGCTCCGGCGGGGGAGACAGGTCGACCGGCATGAACAGGGGAAGCCTGTCGAGATACTTCTTCGCGCCCGCGATATCCCGGGAGCGCTTGTAGACCTCGAGGAAGTGATCATCGAAGTAGAAGACCCAGACATACCAGTCGGTCACCAGGTCGAGTTCCGGGCCCGGCGCCTCGGGATGGGTGTACGCGCAGAGCAGGGCGTAGTCCATGGCATCGAGCTTCGCCTCATCCCAGATCTTGGGCTCTCCCTCGGGCGGGTCGATGATGCCCATCTGGCGCGCCCACGCCTTGGTGTGCGTTCTGGCCCCCTCGAGATTGGGGTTCAGTCGCGCCGGCCAAGGTACATAGAAGTCGGGCAATTCAAAGGGTTGCTTCGCTTGCGCCTCAGCCATGGATGACCCTCGTCTGACTCCGCGCCCTTGTAGCGTCTATGAGGCGAAGCGCCAAATTCTTGACCATTGAATTGTTTGATTTTTCGCATGCGCCGGATTGGAACGGGTGGGGTTCATGGTCTTGGATTTCACGCGGGTTCGACGTGAATTCCCCGGTGATAGGGATTCTCGGGAAAAGGCATGTGACATGCGAAGTAGCCTGTCATTTCAGTGCGTTGATTCGTCCGGCAGGAGACGATCGATGGGGAGGGCGTTCCTCACCCTGGCCGGACCTCCCTCGCTGTGGCACATCCGGGGTGCGGCCCCAGCGTGGGACCCGGGCCTCCAAGGGAATGGGCGAATGAGTGAGTCGGCGACAGGTGATTCAGGGCATCCCGCGCGTGATGCGCGTGTCCAGAGCGGCATCCCGCGGCTCGACTTCATCCTCCAGGGAGGCTTGAAGCAGGGGGGCACCTACGCCCTGATGGGACCCCCGGGCAGCGGCAAGACCATCCTGGCCAACCAGCTGTGTTTCAACCACATCCAGAGGAGCGGCGGGCGGTGCGTCTACATGACCCTGCTCATCGAGTCGCACGGGAAGATGGTGGGGCACCTCGAGGGACTGAGCTTCTTCCGGTTGGAGGACATCCCCGAGAAGCTCTACTACATCAGTGGCTACCAGAAGGTCCGGGACGAGGGCTTCTCCGGACTCCTGGCGCTCATCCGCACCACGTTGCGCGAGCGCCGGGCCACGGTCTTCGTCATCGACGGCATGGAGAGCGCGGAGCAGTTCTCCGCCACGCGACAGGCCTATGGGGAATTCATCCATTCGCTCCAGGCGCTCGCCAGTCTGCTGGGCTGCACGACGCTGCTCATCTCCAACATGCGCGAGCGCACGCACGTGGAGCACACCCTGGTGGATGGGGTGCTGGAGTTGTCAGACCAGCTCATTGGCCCGCGGGCGGTGCGCGAGCTGACGGTGCACAAGTTCCGCGGCGGTAATTACCTCCGGGGCCGTCACGAGGTGGAGATCTCCTCCGAGGGGGTCTCCGTCCATCCCCGGACGGAAGTCCAGTTCGCCCACCCGGGAGAGGCCTCCCACGAGCCGCGCTCGCGCATGGCGTTCGGGCTGCCGCGGCTGGACGAGATGCTCAGCGGTGGGCTGCCCTCGGGTTCCACCACCATGCTCCTGGGGGCTCCCGGAACGGGCAAGACGCTGCTCGGGCTGTCGTTCCTGCTGGAGGGCGCTCGCCAGGGTCAGCGAGGCACGTACTTCGGATTCTACGAGCCGCCGCCCCGCCTCATCGAGAAGGCCGAGGACGTGGGTCTGCCGCTGGAGCGCTACGTGCGCGACGGCACCATCCGCCTGGTGTGGCAGCCGCCGCTCGAGCACTTCATGGACTCGCTGGCCGAGCAGTTGCTGGAGAGGATCCGGGCGGACTCGCCCCAGGAGCGGCGGCGCCTGTTCGTCGACGGGGTCGAGGGCTTCCGCGCCGCGGCGGTGTACCCGGACCGCATGCCCCGCTTCCTATCGGCGCTGACCAATCAGTTGCGCGCCCTGGACGTCACCACCGTCATGACGGACGAGCTGGAGCTCTTCCAGCCCCAGTTGAACCTGCCCACGCCCGAGCTGGCCAATGTGGTGGAGACCGTGCTGCTGCTGCGCTACGTGGAGATGCGCTCGCAGATCTACCGGTTGCTCTCCATCATGAAGATGCGCGAGAGCCACTACGACACCTCGCTGCGCGAGTTCCGCATCTCCCGCGACGGCATCGACGTGGCCAACTCCTTCCGCACCGCGGAGGCCATCCTCAGTGGGACGGGGCGCCTGCGTGAGGAGGGGCGGTCGCGGCCCCGCGCGACGGCGAAGAAGAAGCCGGCGAAGAAGAAGACGGCGAGCCGCCGGAGCGGTGGCAAGCGCGGTGGCCGTGGCGATGGAGGCGGCCGGTGAGCACCATCCTGGTCGTGGAGGACGAGTTCGACGTGCAGCAGATCGTGGCGGACGTGCTGCGCGACGAGGGCCATGAGGTGTTCGTCTGTGGCACCGGGCGTGAAGCGCTCCAGCGCTTGAGCGAGTTCCGGCCGGATGTCGTCCTCATGGACGTGATGCTGCCCATCTTCTCCGGACTGCAGGTCCTGGACGTGATGCGCAAGACTCCGGGACTGGACTCCGTGCCCGTCGTCCTCATGAGCGAGGCCGAGCCCCGGGGCGTCCAGCCCGGCCACTGGCAGTTCTTCCTCAAGAAGCCCTTCCGGCTCGAGCACCTGCTCGACGCCGTGGCCCGCGTCGTGGGCCCGGTGACGCTGACGTGAGGCTCCCTCAGTGGTCGTGCTTGCGCGAGCCCTTGCCCTTGCCCTTGTGCTTGCAGTGATGGCCGTCCCAGTACTCGCTGGGGTGGCACTCGGAGTGTTTCCGGTGCTTCTTCTCCTTCTCCACGGGGACGTAGACGGTGTCGTGACGGATGAAGCAACCCGGGAGCAGGAACATCAAGGCGGGTAGGAGCAAGGCGCTGCGCTGTTTCATGGGGGGAACGCATCATACCGCAACGCGCGCGTACCGGGCATGGGCGTGCGGTGGATGCCAATTTCTACCGCGTGGCTGTCTCGCTCCCGTCCGGGTCGACGATCCGCGAGTGAATCGCTAGCCTCGCGGGCGTGCCATCCACCGACAAGCCCGTCGTCAAACATCGCAAGATAGGTGCCTACCGCGTGCTCGGAGAGCTGGGCCGTGGAGGCATGGCCCAGGTGTACCGCGGTCTCCACGAGATGCTGCAGCGCGAGGTGGCCATCAAGGAGATGCTCGCGGACCCCCTGCGGGACAAGGAGTCCGTGTCGCGCTTCCGCCGGGAAGCGCTCGCGCTCGCGGCCTTCCGCCACCAGAACATCGTCACCTTGTACGACCTGGTGGAGAAGAACGACGTCCTCTTCATGGTGATGGAGTACGTGGACGGCCCCACGCTGCACGAGCTCCTCAAGGAAGGGCCCCTGCCGCCCGAGGTGGTCGCCGCCGTGGGCGCCCGTGTCGCGGACGCGCTGGAGCACGCCCACTTCCGCCGCATCATCCACCGCGACCTCAAGCCCGCCAACGTGATGATCACCAAGGCGGGGGATGTGAAGCTGATGGACTTCGGCGTGGCCAAGGACTCGACGCTGGAGACGCTCACCGCGCAGGGCATGGCGGTGGGGACGCCCTCGTACATGGCCCCCGAACAGGTGACGGGCGCGCCGGTGGACGGGCGCACGGACTTGTTCGCGCTCGGGGTGTTGCTCTACGAGTCGCTGACGGGAACGCGCCCCTTCCAGGGCCGCAGCGCGGGCGAGGTGTTCGCGCGCATCCGCGAGGGCGACTACAAGCCGCTGCACAAGGTGGCGCCCCAGGTGCCCCGGCCGCTCGCGGACATCGTCAAGCGCGCCTTGAGCGTGCGGCCCGAGGACCGCTTCCCCAACGCCGCCTCGATGCGGCGCGAGCTGGAGGTCTTCCTCTCCCAGCGCATGGGCATGTCCTGCGAGGCGTTCCTCGTGGGCTTCCTGCGCCAGCGCGAGAAGCTCACCGAGAGCGAGGCCCTGGCCCACCTCACCCAGGAGGAACTGGCCGTGGCGGGAGGGCTCGCGAAGGCACGGCCGCCGATGAGACCCTGGACGCGCTGGCTCGCGGCCGGGCTGATCGCGGCCGGGAGCCTGGGGGCCGGGTTGCTCTCCACCCAGTCGTACTGGATGGACGTCGTGCAGCGGCTGACCGTGCGCTGACGCCGCGGCTACTTGCGGCGCGCGGGCGCGGCGGCCTTCTTCTTCGCCGCCGGGCGGCTCCGGGCCGGCTTCTCGTGGGTGACGGTGACCACGGTGCCAATGCCGCCGCGCACGAAGAAGTCACCCTCCACGGTGAGCTTGCGCGGCTGGATGGCCCGCACGATGTCGTCGGCGATCGTGTTGGTCACCTTCTCGTGGAAGGCGCCCTCGTTGCGGTACGCCCACATGTAGAGCTTGAGGCTCTTGAGCTCCACGCACAGCTCATCCGGGACATAGCGGATGCGGAAGCGCGCGAAGTCGGGCTGGCCCGTCAGGGGGCACAGGCAGGTGAACTCCGGCACGTCGAAGGCGATTTCATAGTCGCGATCCGGCGCGGGGTTGACGAAGGTCTTCAGGTCCTTGGAGGGTTGGGAAGCCATAGCGGGGTGTCGTCTAACACACACCTCGGGGATTGCAGTCCCCAATGGTGAACGCTCGTTCCCCGGGGGCGGTGCCCTGGCTGTCCGCCCTTCAACGCCACCGGGACCGAGAAGACGCGAGGCGTCCCAAGCGCCTTGTCGGCACGCGGGACGGAGCGTAATTGCAGGGGCAGCCACCCCCATGCCGCCGCCCGACTTCCAGGACATGCTCGCGTGCGTTCCCCACGGGGTGATGCGGCTTGGCGTGGACTTGTGCGTGGAGTGGGTGGAGCCGGACTTCACCACCAAGACGGGGCTGTCCGTCCAGGTGGGCGAGCCGATCCTCGCCCGCTTGGAGGCGGGATGGGGCCGGGATTGCCTGGAACGGGCCCTGCGCGAGGGCCGGGGCTACTCGGGGCATGTCATCACCTCGGGCCACTGGCAGGCCCGCGTCCAGGCGCGTCCGTGCCGGGCGGATGGCGCGTCGGGTGCATGGCTGTTCTTCGAGCCTTCTGGCACCGATGATGAAGTGACGTTCGCCCAGGCCCTGCAGGAGATCGCCCACGAGGTGAGCGAGACGCTGGACGTGGACAGCGTGTGCAAGGCGGCGGTGGTGGCGGTGGTGCGCTGCGCCCAGGTGCGCCGCGCCGAGGTCTACCTCACCGAGGAGGGGCAGCCCCCGCGCCGCGTGGCCGTGTCCGACCTGGCCACCGGGGCCCCCGAGGACGTGCCCGAGGTCCATACCGACGCCTTCGCGGCGGCGCTCGCCACCCGGCAGCCGCAGATTGGCATGCAGCGCGGACAGGGCGAGGGCGCGGGCTCCCTCTACGCCGCGGTGCCGTTGCTGTCCCAGAAGCGGGCGCTGGGCCTGCTCGTGCTCTACAAGGAGCAGGGCCCCTCCTTCTCCATGCGCGAGCTGGACCTGTGGAGCGCCGCGGCGGGGCAGGTGGCCGTGGCGGTGCAGAACGCGCGCCTGTTGCTCGAGGCCCAGGCGGCCCTGCGGGTGCGCGAGGAGTTCATGTCCATCGCCTCGCACGAGCTCAAGACGCCCCTGACGCCGCTCAAGCTCACGCTCTATTCCATGGAGCGGCGGCTCGCCCAGGGCCAGCCGGTGGAACTCTCCAGCGTCATCAAGTCCAAGCGCCAGGTGGAGCGGCTCGCGGGGCTGGTGAACGATCTGCTGGACGTGTCACGGCTGGAGCTGGGCCGGCTGTCGTTGCACCCCGCTCCGTTGGAGGTGGGCCATCTGGTGGCCGAGGTGGTGGACCAGTTCCGCCACGCCTTCGAGCGTCCCTTCTCCCTGTTCGTGCCCCGCGAGCGCGTCTGGGTGCGAGGAGATCGGGATCGGCTGGAGCAGGTGCTCGTCAACCTGCTGGAGAACGCGCACAAGTACAGCCCCGCGGGCGAGCCCATCTGCGTGGAGGTGGAAGCCCACGCGGGTCTGGCGGGCATCCACGTGAAGGACCGGGGTATCGGCGTTCCGGCGTCCGACCAGACGCGCCTCTTCCAGCGCTTCTACCGGGCGGCGAACTCCTCCCACCGCCATTTCGGGGGGTTGGGGCTGGGGCTGTTCATCAGTGACTCCATCGCCCGGCTGCACGGTGGCGCCCTGTCCATGACGAGCGCGGAAGGGGAGGGGTCCACCTTCACCTTGAAGTTGCCTCCCATGCCCGTGGGCGAGGTGCGGCGCCTGCCCCGTCGCGTCCTGTTGCTCGATGAGGATCCGAGCCAGGAGGCGGTGGCCGAGCGGGTGTTGTGCGCCGAGGGCTTCGAGGTGCTCACCGCCCACGACGGCGTGGAGGCGCTGCGCCGGGCGGCGTCCCAGCCGGTGGACCTGGTGCTGCTGTCGTCGAGTGCGCCTCCCACCCACCTGGGCATCTTCCTGGCGGCGTTCGCGGAGCTGCCGCGCGCCCGGCCCATCCCCATCGTGCTCGCCGGGGCCTCCCGGCCCGCCTGGGCCCAGCCGGACTCGGCGCGGTGCGCCCGCCCCTACCACGACGCGGAGCTGCTCGCGGCCGTGAAGGCGGTGATGGGCCCGGGCACGGAAGAGGAGAAGGCGGCGCGAGGGGAATCCCACCCCTTCACGACGGCCTCCTCCCTCGACTCCAGCCCGGCTCCCTAGGAGGCGGCGGACCTCGGGAGGGCCGCTCCCTCGTCCGCTCCAGGCGCCACCGGGCTGTCGGGTCCCAGACTTTCTACCCTCGCCGGAAGCAACGCGTTAGAGTTACCGGTTCACGCGTGGTTCATCCGCAGCGAGGGGAGCACTGATGTCGGACCGAGGCCCGGGCCGTTATGGACTTTACGAGCCGGACACCGAGCACGATGCGTGTGGCGTGGGTTTCGTCGCCCACATCCGGGGAGAGAAATCCCGCGGCATCGTCGAAGACGCGTTGGAACTCCTCAACCGGCTGAGCCATCGGGCCGCCGCGGGCAAGGATCCCGATACCGGAGACGGCGCCGGCATCCTGATACAACTGCCGCATCGCCTCTTCGAGCGGGAGCGCCTGGGCTTCGCCCTGCCTCCGCGCCATCAGTACGCCGTGGGCATGGTCTTCCTGCCCGCGGACAACGAGGCGCGCATCGCCTGCGAGGCCGCCCTGGAGCAGGTGACCGCCGACGAGGGGCAGCGCGTCCTCGGCTGGCGCGACGTGCCCGTGGAGCCCTCGCAGCTGGGCAAGCTGGCGAGCGAGGCCGCCCCCGTCATCCGGCAGTTCTTCGTGGCCCGGCGCCGCGTGGTGCCCAGCGCCTTCGAGCGCAAGCTGTTCCGCATCCGCAAGCTGGCCGAGCGGCGCATCAAGGAGCGCGCGTTGGATCCGGATGGCCAGTTCCACGTGGCCAGCTTCTCCGCGGAGACCCTCATCTACAAGGGGCTGTTGCTGCCCCGGCAGCTTCCGCTCTTCTACACGGACCTCCAGCACCCGGAGTGCGTGAGCGCCCTGGGGCTCGTGCACTCGCGCTTCTCCACCAACACCTTCCCCACGTGGGAACTGGCGCAGCCCTTCCGCTACATCGCCCACAACGGCGAGATCAACACGCTGCACGGCAACCGCAACTGGATGAACGCCCGGCGTGGCCTGCTGCAGTCGGCCAAGTTCGGCGGCAGCCTGGAGCCGCTCTTCCCCATCATCGTCCCGGGCAAGAGCGATTCGGCCCAGTTCGACAACATGGTGGAGCTGCTGTTCCTGGGCGGCCGACCGCTGCCCCACGCCATGATGATGATGATCCCCGAGGCGTGGGAGGGCCACACGCTGATGAACGACGACCGGCGTGCCTTCTACGAGTACTCCAGCGCCCTGCTGGAGCCGTGGGACGGGCCCGCCGCCATCGCCTTCACCGACGGGCAGCTCATCGGCGCCACGCTGGACCGCAACGGCCTGCGCCCCGCGCGCTACCTCGTCACCGAGGACGATCGCATCATCCTCGCCTCGGAAACGGGCGTCATCGACGTGCCCGCGTCCCAGGTGCGCCGCAAGGGCCGCCTCACCCCGGGCCGCATGTTGCTCGTGGACACGCTGGAGGGCCGCATCCTCGAGGACGAGGAGGTCAAACGCGACATCACCACGCGCTGGCCCTACCGCCGCTGGCTCGAGCACAACGTCTCCACCCTGGATGACCTGCCCACCGAGCCCGCTCCCCAGCGGCCCGGTGACGAGGAGCTGTGGCGGTTGCAGCGCGCCTTCGGCTACACGGACGAGGACCTGCGCCTCTTGCTCATGCCCATGGCGGAGAGCGGCAAGGAGCCCGTGGGTTCCATGGGCACGGACACGCCGCTCGCGGTGCTCAGCGAGCAGGCGCCCACGCTCTTCAACTACTTCCACCAGCTCTTCGCCCAGGTGACCAACCCGCCCATCGACCCCATCCGCGAGTCGCTGGTGATGACGCTCGCCACGGGCCTGGGCCCCGAGGGCAACACCTTCGAGGAGACGCCGGAGCAGTGCCACCGGTTGTCCCTGCCGGGTCCCATCCTCACCAATGGGCAGCTGGCCACCCTGGCCGCCATCCGCAACGACGGCATCTTCGAGCCGCAGCGCTTGAGCCTCGTCTACCCGGTGCACGGAGAGGCCTCGTCCCTGGCCGACGCGGTGGAGCGGTTGTGTAGCGCGGCCGTGGAGATGGTGGACGCGGGCGTGAGCGTGCTCGTGCTCAGCGACCGGGGCGTGGACGCGGCCCACGCGGCCATCCCCGCGCTGCTCGCCGTGTCGGCCGTGCACCAGCGGCTCGTGCGCGACGGCATCCGCATGTACACGGGCCTCGTGATGGAGACGGCCGAGGCGCGCGAGGTGCACCACTTCGCGTGCCTCTTCGGCTACGGCGTCTCCGCGGTCAACCCCTACCTGGCCCTGGACACGCTCAGCGCCCTGGCGGACGCGGGCGAGCTGCCGGTGGCCGCGGACAAGGCCCAGGCCAACTTCGTGCACGCCGTGGAGGAGGGGCTGCTCAAGGTGATGTCCAAGATGGGCATCTCCACGCTCCAGTCGTACCGCGGCGCGCAGCTCTTCGAGGCCGTGGGCCTGGAGCGCTCCCTGGTGGAGCGCCACTTCACCGGGACGCCCTCGCGCGTGGAGGGTGTGGGCCTGGTGGAGCTGGGCCGCGAGGTGTCCGAGCGCCACGTCCGCGGCTTCGGCGCGACGGCCGAGCACGAGGTGGCGCAGCTCACCGTGGGGGGCTACTACCAGTGGCGCCGCCGGGGCGAGACGCACAAGTGGAACCCGGCCACCATCGCCAAGTTGCAGCACGCCGCGCGCACCCATGACGCCGCCGCCTTCGCCGAGTACTCCCAACTGGCGGACGACGAGTCGCGCGCGCACTGCAACCTGCGCGGCCTCCTGGAGGTCATCCCGGATCTCACGCCGGTGCCCCTGGAGGAAGTGGAGCCCGCGGAGACCATCGTGCGGCGCTTCGTCACGGGCGCCATGTCCTTCGGCTCCATCAGCGCCGAGGCCCATGAGACGCTCGCCATCGCGATGAACCGCATTGGCGGGCGCTCCAACAGCGGCGAGGGCGGCGAGGAGTCGCGCCGCTACGTGCCGGACGAGAACGGCGACCTGCGCAAGAGCGCCATCAAGCAGGTGGCGAGCGCCCGCTTCGGCGTCACCACCGAGTACCTGGTCAACGCCGCCGAGCTGCAGATCAAGGTGGCCCAGGGCGCCAAGCCGGGCGAGGGCGGACAGTTGCCGGGCCCCAAGGTGGACGAGCGAATCGCCAAGGTGCGCTGGAGCACGCCTGGGGTGACGCTCATCTCCCCGCCGCCGCACCACGACATCTACTCCATCGAGGACCTGGCGCAGCTCATCTACGACTTGCAGTCGGTGAACCCCACGGCGCGCGTGAGCGTGAAGCTCGTGAGCGAGGTGGGCGTGGGCACCGTCGCCGCGGGCGTGGCCAAGGCCGGCGCGGGCGGCGTGGTCATCTCCGGCTACGAGGGCGGCACGGGCGCCTCGCCCCTGTCCAGCCTCAAGCACGCGGGCCTTCCCTGGGAGCTGGGTCTGGCCGAGGCACAGCAGGTGCTCGTGCACAACGGCCTGCGCGGACGCGTCCGCTTGCAGGTGGACGGCGGTCTGCGCACCGCCCAGGACGTGCTCGTCGCCACGCTGCTGGGGGCCGAGGAGTTCGGCATGGCCACCGCGAGCCTCATCGCGCTCGGCTGCATCATGCTGCGCAAGTGCCACCTCAACACCTGCTCGGTGGGCATCGCCACCCAGGACGCGGGGCTGCGCGAGCGCTTCCATGGCAAGCCCGAGCACGTGGTGAACTTCTTCCACCTGGTGGCCGAGGACCTGCGCCGCAAGATGGCCGCCATGGGCGCGCGCAAGCTGGACGAGCTGGTGGGCCGGGTGGAGCTGCTGCGGCAGATTCCCTCCGTGAGCCACTGGAAGGCGAAGCGGGTGGACCTCTCGGGCCTCCTATCGCCCTCTCGCGCTCCGGAGTCCGAGGCCCGGCGCTGCGAGACGTCCCAGGTGAAGGACGTGTCGGACCACCTGGACCACGAGCTCATCCAGCTCGCCCGGTCCACCCTGGACGGGGGGCCGCCCACGCTGCTGGTGCGCCCGGTGAGCAACACCCACCGCGCGGTGGGCGCCATGCTCTCGGGGGACCTGGTGCGCCGCCATGGCTCCCAGGGCCTGCCGGACGGACGGCTGCGCATCCGCCTCCGGGGCTCCGCGGGTCAGAGCTTCGGGGCGTTCCTCGCCAGTGGCGTGACGCTGGAGCTGGAAGGCGACTCCAACGACTACCTCGGCAAGGGTCTGTCCGGCGGACGCGTCATCGTCTACCCGCCCCAGGACAGCCGCTTCGTGCCCGAGGAGAACGTGCTCGTGGGCAACACCGTGCTCTACGGCGCCACGGCCGGCGAGGTGTACCTGCGGGGACTCGCCGGTGAGCGCTTCGCGGTGCGCAACAGCGGCGCCCAGGCGGTGGTGGAGGGCGTGGGCGACCACGGCTGCGAGTACATGACGGGCGGCGTGGTGGTGGTGCTCGGGCCCACCGGGCGCAACTTCGCCGCGGGCATGAGCGGGGGCCTGGCCTTCGTGCTCGACCGCGACCGCTCCTTCCGGGGCCGCTGCAACCTGGAGATGGTGGAGCTGGAGTCGCTGGTGGACGAGTCGGAGCTGTGGCTCGTGCACGGGATGATCGAGCGGCACCTGCACCACACCGGCAGCACGCTGGCGCGGCGGGTGCTCGACAACTGGGAGCTGATGGTGCCGCAGTTCGTGAAGGTGATGCCGACCGACTACAAGCGCGTGCTCCAGGCCCGCCGGGCGGCCCGGCGGCCCCCTCCGGCCCAACTGCCGCGCCTGCACGTCGTGGGAGGAGAGTGAGTCATGGGCAAGACGACCGGTTTCCAGGAGTGGAAGCACGTGCCCGCCCCCAAGCGGGAGAAGGCCGAGCGCCTCAAGGACTCGCGCGAGTTCATCCTCCCGTTCCCCGCCGACGAGGCCAAGCGCCAGGCGGGGCGGTGCATGGACTGTGGCGTGCCCTTCTGTCACCAGGGCTGTCCGCTGGGCAATCCCATCCCCGAGTTCAACGACGCCGTCTACCGGGGCCGGTGGAAGGAGGCGTACGTCGCGCTGAGCGGCACGAACAACTTCCCCGAGTTCACCGGCCGCCTGTGTCCCGCTCCGTGCGAGGCCGCGTGCGTGCTCAACATCGACCAGGATCCGGTGACCATCGAGTACCTGGAGAAGGAGATCATCGAGCGCGCCTTCGCCGAGGGCTGGGTGAAGGCCCGTCCCCCGGCGCACCGCACGGGCAAGCGCGTGGCGGTGGTGGGCTCGGGTCCGGCGGGGCTCGCCGCGGCGGCGCAGCTCAACCAGGCGGGGCACCACGTCACGGTGTACGAGCGCGATGACCGGCCCGGCGGCCTGCTGCGCCATGGGATTCCCGACTTCAAGCTGGAGAAGTCCGTGCTGGAGCGGCGGCTCAAGCTGATGGAGGAGGAGGGCATCGAGTTCCGCTGCGGCGTGGACGTGGGCCGCGAGCCGAGCTACCGCGCGCTGCGCGAGGAGTACGACGCGCTCGTGCTGGCCATTGGCGCCCAGAGTGGCCGGGACCTGGACGTGCCCGGGCGGGAGCTGTCCGGTGTCGTCATGGCCATGGACTACCTGACGCACCAGAACCGGGTGGTGGCGGGCCTCACCTCGCTCGAGCCCCGCTTCGACGCGGCCGGCAAGCGCGTCCTCATCCTCGGAGGGGGCGACACGGGCTCGGACTGCCTGGGCACGGCGCTGCGCCAGGGGGCCGCGCACGTGATGCAGGGGGCGCACTCGCCCGCGCCCCCCATGGCGCGTGCCCTGGACAACCCGTGGCCCCGCTGGCCCATCGTCTTCCGCACCTCGTCGAGCCAGGAAGAGGGCGGCCAGCGTGAGTTCGGCCTCGTCACCCAGCGCCTGGAGGGGCAGGACGGACGGCTCAAGTCCGTGCACACGGTGAAGGTGGAGCTGCGGCCCGGCACGGATGGCAAGCCCCGCCTGGTGGAAATCCCCGGCTCGGAGAGTGCCCTGGAGGTGGACCTGCTGGTGCTCGCCATCGGTTTCTCGGGACCGGACACCCGGGTGCTGGCGGAGCAGTTGGGGGTGAAGCTCACGCCCCGGGGCAACGTGCAGGTGGACGCGCACTTCGCCACCTCGGAGGCCGGTGTGTTCTGCGCGGGGGATGCGAGCCGCGGCGCCAGCCTCATCGTCTGGGCGTTCGCGGATGGCCGCGAGGCGGCCCGGTCCGTTGACGCCTACCTGAACCAGGACGGCTCCGCGCTGCCCACGCGCGGCAAGGACTACGCCATCGGCTGAGCGCCTCGCCGCCTCTCCAGACGAGGTTGTCCCCCCACGGGCCCGGACGTTTCGGGCCCGTTGTCGTTGCGGGCCTTCCCGATTGATTGGAATTTTACAAACTTATTATGTTTTAATCGTTTTGCGTGAATTCCTTTGACGGCGAGTCTCAAATTAGGACAAATGCTGAATCGTGGAAGCTGGCTACCCGAGTTGTCCCCGCGCCCGCCTCCATGACGTGTCCGTCGCTCCTCCCACCCCAAGAAGGGAATGTCCGATGACCCGCAAGCTCAACGCGCTCTCCACCCTGACGGCGTTGTTCACTGGAGTCGCCAGTCTGTCCGCGCTGGCATCTCCTGCTCCTCAGCCCCTGTCCGTGCCGGAGGCCTCGCCGGAGATGCTGTCCGCGATGCAGCGCGACCTGGGCCTCACCCCGGAGCAGTCGCTGCGCCGGATGGCCGTGGAGGCGCTGGCGGCGCACACGGAGAAGCGGCTGGCGGCGCAGCTGGGTGACACGTTCGCCGGCGCGTGGATGAACGAGGAGGGCACCCAGCTCATCGTCGGCATCACGGACGAGGCGAACGCTCCCCAGGTGCTGCGCGAGGGCGCCCAGCCCAAGCTCGTGACCCGCAGCCTGGCCCAGCTCGAGCGGATGCGCACCGCGTTGGATCAGAACGCCTCGCGCTCTCCCCGGGGCATCCACGCCTGGTCCGTCGACATCACCACCAACCGCGTGGTGGTGACGGCCGTGGACGAGGCGCTCGCCAAGGCGTTCATCGCCGACAGCGGCCTGAGCGCCGAGGACGTCCGGGTGGAGCTCTCTCGCGAGGAGTACCGCCCCCTGTATGACATTCGCGGCGGTGACGCCTACTACCCGGGCAACGCGCGCTGCTCGATTGGCTTCGCGGTGAACGGCGGCTTCGTGACGGCGGGCCACTGCGGCGGCGTGGGCACCAACACCACGGGCAGCGGCGTGGCGCAGGGCACGGTGCGCGGCTCCACCTTCCCCGGCAAGGATCAGGGCTGGGTCCAGACGAACGGCTCCTGGGTAGCCCAGCCGTGGGTCAACAACTACGCGGGCGGCGTCGCCAACGTCGCCGGTTCCAACGACGCCTCGGTGGGCAGCAGCGTCTGTCGTTCGGGCTCCACCACGGGGTGGCGCTGCGGCACCATCCAGGCCAGGAACGCGACCATCAATTACGCCAATGGGCCGGTGTATGGCGCCGTCCAGACCAACGCCTGCGCCGAGGGCGGTGACTCCGGTGGCTCGTGGCTCTCCGGTGACCAGGCCCAGGGCGTGACCTCGGGCGGCTCGGGCAACTGCTCCACGGGTGGCACCACCTTCTTCTTCCCCGTCAACCCCATCCTGCAGGAGTACGGCCTGACCCTGCGGACCTCGGGCGGTGGCAGCGGCAGGGCCGTCCGGTCGCGGCTGAACAACAAGTGCATCGACATCCCGAACTCGAACACGAACGACGGCACGCAGTTGCAGATGTGGGACTGCAACGGCACGGGAGCGCAGAACTGGACGTGGTACTCGGACGGCTCGCTGCGCGCGCTGGGCAAGTGCATGGACGTGGCGTGGGGCTCGGTGGACGCGGGCGCCATCATCCAGTTGGCGTCCTGCAGCGGCAATCCGGCCCAGAAGTTCGTGCTGAGCGGCGCGGGTGACCTGGTCAACCCCCAGTCCAACAAGTGCGTGGACATCGTGGACCACAACACCAACAGCGGCGCCAAGCTCGTCCAGTGGACCTGCACCGGCAGCGCCAACCAGAAGTGGTACCAGTAGTCGGCCGTTCGCCGACCCTTCCACGCCCGGGCCCGAGGGGTCCTCGAGGTCCGGGGCGTGATGCGCGGGGCCTTCCGTCCTCGGAAGGAGAGGCCCTCGCCGCGGCCCGTTTCAACGACATCCCTTCTCCCCATCCCTTTTTCAAGGAAGCATCAGATGAACCGCAAGTTCCGCACGTTCTCCACCCTGACGGCGTTGTTCACGGGAGTCGCCGGTCTGTCCTCCCTCGCGGCGCCCGTTCCCGCGCCGGAGCCCCTGTCCATCCCGGAGGTATCGCCGGAGATGCTGTCCGCGATGCAGCGCGACCTGGGGCTCACCCCGGAGCAGTCGCTGCGCCGGATGGCCGTGGAGATGCTGGCGGCGCACACGGAGAAGCGGCTGGCGGCGCAGCTGGGTGACACGTTCGCCGGCGCGTGGATGAACGAGGAGGGCACCCAGCTCATCGTCGCCATCACGGACGAGGCGAGCGCTCCCCAGGTGCTGCGCGAGGGCGCCCAGCCCAAGCTCGTGACCCGCAGCCTGGCCCAGCTCAACCGGCTGCAGGCCTCCCTGGATCGGCTCGCCGAGCGCGCTCCCCGGGGCGTCGGTGGCTGGTACGTCGACATCACCACCAACACCGTGGTCGTCTTCGGCCAGGACCCGACGCTCGCCAAGGCGTTCATCGCCGACAGCGGCTTGAGCGACGAGGCCGCCGTCCGGGTGGAGCTCACCCGGGAGGAGCCCCGGACGGTGTACGACATCCGCGGCGGTGATGCCTACTACCCCACGGGCGTGCGTTGCTCGATTGGCTTCGCGGTGAACGGCGGCTTCGTGACGGCGGGCCACTGCGGCGGCGTGGGCACGGCCACCACGGGCAGCGGCGTGGCGCAGGGCACGGTGCGCGGCTCCACCTTCCCGACCAACGACTACGCCTGGGTCCAGACGAACGGCTCCTGGGCTTCCACTCCCTACGTGAACAACTACTCGGGCGGACTCGTCGCGGTGCAGGGCTCCAACGAGGCCGCGGTGGGCTCCAGCATCTGTCGGTCGGGTTCCACCACCGGTTGGCGCTGTGGCACGCTCGAGATCAAGAACATCACCATCAACTACTCCAACGGCCCGGTCTACGGCATGGTCCAGACGTCCGCGTGCGCCGAGGGCGGTGACTCCGGTGGTTCCTTCATCTCCGGCAACCAGGCCCAGGGCGTGACCTCGGGCGTGGCGGGCAACTGCAGCACCGCGGGGACGAAGTCCTTCTACCAGCCCCTCCTCCCCATCCTGAGCAAGTACGGCCTGTCGCTCACGACGACCGGTGGTGGCGGCAGCGGCAAGGCGGTCCGGTCGCGGCTGAACAACAAGTGCATCGACATCCCGAACTCGAACACGAACGACGGCACGCAGCTGCAGATGTGGGACTGCAACGGCACGGGAGCGCAGAACTGGACGTGGTACTCGGACGGCTCGCTGCGCGCGCTGGGCAAGTGCATGGACGTGGCGTGGGGCTCGGTGGACGCGGGCGCCATCCTCCAGTTGGCGTC
>Ga0081606_1000065_pt1 | contig 93805 bp, 76 predicted proteins | sample EareggfetidaYelm_FD_71127 | JGI IMG/M metagenome (GOLD analysis project Ga0081606, IMG submission 71127) | Earthworm egg capsule microbial community from the University of Washington, USA - E. fetida Yelm (SPADES assembly) (version 2) | ecosystem: Host-associated > Annelida > Reproductive system...
GGGCCGCGCGCGGAGGGGGCGCGGTGGGGGCGGCCGCCGGCCTCGTGGGCGCCGGAACTCCGCCCGTGGGTGCTGGCGCGGCGGCACGAGGCGCCGTTGGCGCCGGGCGGGTAGGGGATGGGGCGGGAACACCCACCGAGGGAGCCTGCACCGGGGTCGCCGCACGGGGTGGGGTCGCCTGTCCCGTGCCTGGTGCTCGGGGCGCGGTGGCCGCCGGAGCGGGGGCGGAAGGGGCCGGACGGGTGGCGGGCGGCGGGCCACCCACGGCTGTCCGAGGCGGGGGGGCGGTCGGAGGCGCGCTTCCCGTCGCGGGAGGCGTCGCGGGACGAGGCGCGGTGGGCTGCCCGGTGAGCGATGGGCGCGGGGCGGCCGTGGCGGGCCGGGGGGCCGTCCCGGGGGACGCACCGGCCTGGCCCGCACCAGGCGTTCCGAGCGGACGCGCCGCCGGAGCGGGGGCTCGAGCGGTTGGAGCTCCAGCCACCGGCCGGGGCGCGGCGGGGGCTCCCGGGCGGGCGGCGGGCGCGGGGGGACGCGCGGATGCCGTCCCCACGGGGGGCGCGCCCAGGATGCGCATGATCCCGCCGATGACGGCCTCCAGCCCACCCCCCTTGAGGATGTAGGCGTCCGCACCCGACTGACGGGTCTTGGCCGCCAGTTCCTCCTCGGAGATGTCCGAGTAGAGCACCAGCTTGGACGTGACCTTCTTCTGCGTGCGGAGATACTCGACGACGTCGTCGCCGAACATCTCCGGCATGTTGACGTCCATCAGGATGAGCGAGAACGGCCCCTCGGAGAGCTTCACTTCGAGGCTCGCAAGGTCGGTCGCTCCGGTGGCGTGGTAGCCAGCGGCGGAGAGCGCCCTCACCGTCAGTTCCACCAGCATCGGGCTATCATCGATGACCAGTACGCGAGACATCTTCCTCCCCTGGAATACGGCAGTCACCCTACACCGTTGAGAAGGCCCGGACCATGTGATTCGGTCCACCCTTGACCCACTTCGCTCGCCTCCGGATACTTTGGCGCCTTGACGAACACTCCCCTTCAGCGTGCGCTTCGGATGGCCCCCGATCGGGCCATCGCGAGCCAAGCCCGACCCGAGCAGGAATTCTTCTGTTTCCGCGCAGGCGAACTCCGCCTCGCGGTTCCCAGTGAGAACGTGCTCGAGGTCATTCGGACAGGGCCCATGACGCCCCTGCCCCGCACCCCCTCCTTCCTCCTGGGCGTCACGGGACATCGCGGCGAGGTCATCCCCGTGATGGATCTCCTGCGCTTCCTCGGCAAGGGGGAGGCGCGCGTGGCGCCGAGGACCCGCCTCTTCATTGGCATGAGTGGCAACTACCGCGTGGGCGTGGTGGCCGACGCGGTGCTCGGCCTGCGGCGCGTCCCCGTGGCCGACATCCTCCCGCCGCCCCTGGGCGGTGACGCCGCCGCGGAGCATCTGCTCGGCGTGTACGAGGTCCCCTCCACCCAGGAGACCATGGCCCTCATCCACTTCACCAAGCTGCTGCAGAGCGCCCGCCAGCGCGCGGTGGTGCGATGATCTACGACGAAGAAGTCTCGCCCTCGCTCGACGAGGTCGACGTCCTCTTCTTCGCGGTCGGCGACGTCGTCTACGGAACGGATGCGTCGCAGGTCCTGCGCATCGAGCGTTCACTCCCCGACGACCTCATGGTGCCGGAGCTCGGTGCCTTGAGGCGTGGCAACCGCGCGCTCGTCTTCGATGCACCCGAAGGCGAGGGCCATCTCAAGGTGGACGCCATCCGGGGGGTGCGTCCTGTTCCCATCCGGGACTTGAGGAGGCTGCCGCTCGTGGCGGGCGCCGCTTCCTACACGGTGGGTGTGTTCCTCGATCAGGAGCGTCCCGTGATGCTCATCGATCTTCTCGAAACCTTGAATGCTCAAGGAAGGCACTGAAGGCAATGTCGCTCGCTGATTCCAAGAACGAAGTGGTCTCCGCGGAGGGCTCTGCCCCCCGCTCGAAGAAGGCCGGTTCCCTCAAGCCCCTCACCGACACGGTGATCGCGGTGCTCGCGGGCAATCTCGACGCGCGCGTGGCCAAGAACGCAGTGGACGAGGACGCCGCGGACCTGGCCAACCTCTTCAACCAGCTGCTCGACCGCCACGCCGTCTCCGAGCACCGCAAGCAGGTGGCGGCCCAGGAGATCGATCAGGCCATCGACGCGCTCATCACCCTGGTGCGCGAGGGCGACCTGGCCTCGTGGAACACCTCCACCGAGGACGCCCAACTCGGGCCCCTGCTCGAGGGCTTTGGCAAGGTGATCGAGACCCTGCGCACCTTCGTGCGGGAGATCAACGAGGCGGCCCTGCGCCTGTCCTCGTCCTCCAATCAGGTGCTCGCCGCGTCCACCCAGCACGAGACGAGCTCCACCGAGCAGGCCGCGGCGATCCACGAGACCACCGCCACCATGGAAGAGCTCAAGCACGCCTCGGCGCAGATCGCCGAGAACGCCGGCAGCGTGGCGCGCGTGGCCGAGGAGACCCTGGGCGCGGCGCGCGCCGGCCGGGGCGCCATCGGCGAGTTCATCCAGGCCATGCAGCAGATCCGCAGCGACGGCGTCGCGGTGGCTGACTCCATCACCAAGCTGTCCAAGCGCGTGGAGCGCATCGGCACGGTGGTCGAGGTGATCGACGAGATCGCCGACCGCTCGGACCTGCTCGCGCTCAACGCGGCGCTCGAGGGCAGCCGCGCGGGTGAGGCGGGCAAGGGCTTCTCCATCGTGGCGGCCGAGATGCGGCGCCTGGCGGAGAACGTCATGGAGTCCACCAAGGAGATCAAGAACCTCATCACTGAGATCCGCGAGGCCACGGCCGCCGCGGGCACCGCCGCGGAGGCTTCCAAGGAGGCCACCGAGTCCGGTGAGAAGCTCGGCGCGGTGGCGGCCCAGGCCGTCGAGGGCATCCTCGCGGGCGTGCAGGAGACGAGCGACGCGGCACGCGTCATCAACCTCGCCACCCAGCAGCAGCGCACGGCCACCGAGCAGGTGGTGGCCTCCATGGCGGAGATCGAAGACGTGACGCGCCAGACCACCTCGGCCTCCAAGCAGGCCACGGGTGCCGCCGCCGAGCTCAATCAGCTCGCCGGACGGTTGGCGGAACTCATCAAGCGCTTCAAGGCCGACTGATAACAGGAGGGGAGGGCCCCACCCGGGTGACGGTTGAACGTCGCCCGGTTTCCCTCCGGCCATGGATACCGAAGCCCTCAAGAGATCCCTCCTGCAGAAGTTCCAGGAGGTCAGCGCGGATCGTCTCCAGAAGATTCAGTTGGGCGTGCTCGACCTCGAGAAGCCCACCGCGGATCAGGCGGCGGACGAGGTCGCGCGCGAATTGCACACGATGAAGGGCGAGGCCCGCATGCTGGGCCTGGCCGCTATCGGCCAGCTCGCGCACGCGGCCGAGGACCTGTTGCGCGCCGAGCGGGACGGCAAGACGGCCACCGAGGTGGCGACGGACCTGCTGCTGCGTGCGTGCGATACCATCGCGGACCTCCTGGAGGATCACTCCGGAGCCCAGGGAGGCACGTCCGCTTCCCAGGAGATGTGCGAGGCGCTGTCCGCGGCGTCCGGACACGCGGTGCCGCCCATCGGCGGTGTCAAGGCCGCGTCCTACGCGGCCCTGCCCGCGGTCCGTCCGGCGGCGCCGCCTCCTCAGAACGTGATCGAGGTCACCGCCGAGACCGAGGAGCCCTTCCAAGCGCCTCCTCCGGTGGCGCCTCCCGTACCCGCCGCGCCTCCACGTGCCGCCAGACCCGAGCACGAGGAGTCCCACGGTCACAAGGCACTCGCCGATCGCAGCATCCGCGTGAACGTCGAGGTGCTCGACTCACTCGGCCTGCTCGCGGGAGACCTGTTGGTGGAGAGCGCCCGCGGCCGTCTGCGCGCCACGCAGGTCGAGGCCCTGCTCCAGCGCTTCTCCCGCCTGGGGGATCGCTTCCTCAAGCTGGCCGAGCGCCTGGACGTGCCCAACGTGCTGCGCAACGACCTCGAGCACATCGAGGGCGATCTGCACATGTTGCGCGACGACGCGTTCCGCTTCGTGCGCACCAACGGCGACGGTATCGAGGCGCTGCACGGCAACCTGGCCATGATGGCGGACCACGTGGCCGAGGCCCGGCTCGTGCCGCTGGCCACCGTCTTCGACGCCTTCCCGCGCGCGGTGCGTGACCTGTCGCGAGCCCAGGGCAAGGAGGTGGAGCTCGTCATCGAGAACGCCGACCTGGGGGTGGACCGCTCGATGCTCAACGATGTGCGCGACGCGCTCGTGCACCTCTTGCGCAATGGCGTGGACCACGGCCTGGAGATGGCCGAGGAGCGGCGCATGCTCGGCAAGCCCAACGCGGGCCGGTTGCGCATCCGCGTGCGGGTCGACGGCGACATGCTCAGCATCGAGGTGGACGACGACGGCCGCGGCATGGATCCGCAGAAGCTGCGCGAAGTGGCCGTGCGCAAGCGCCTGTTGACCGAGCATCAGGCCGCCTCCCTGTCCGAGCGCGAGGCCATCGAGCTCGTCTTCCGCCCTGGCTTCTCCACCCGCGAGGAGGTCACCGACATCTCCGGACGCGGCGTGGGCATGGACGTCGTGAAGAAGAAGGTGGAGTCGCTGGGCGGCTCGGTGGGCATCGTCAGCCGCCTGGGCCGGGGCTCCACCTTCACCCTGCGCCTGCCGCAGTCGCTGGCGTTGATGAAGGTGCTGCTGGTGCGCCTGGGTGACGACGTCTACGGCATTCCCGCCGCCGACGTGGTGGCGGTGATGCGCGTGAAGCCGGATGATCGCATGGAGGTCTTCGGCACCCTGGCCGTCAAGCACCGGGGCAAGCCCATCGCGCTGGTGGGCCTGGGGCCGCTGCTGGGCGTCAACGGCGGCAACCGCTTCGACAAGCCGCCCGCCGTCGTGGTGCGTCATGGCGATGACCATGCCGCCCTGGTGGTGGATGGCTTCGTGGACGAGCGCGAGGTGGCGGTGAAGCCCTGCGGAGGTGAGTTCCTCAAGGGCGCCGCCTTCATCGCCGGCACCGCCGCGCTGGAGGACGGCCGCATCGCGGTGCTCCTGCACGTGCCGGACATCATGACGGAGGTGCGCCGCATGGCGCGGCCCGTCACCCAGGGCACCTCCATCAAGCGCCTCAAGGTGCTGCTGGTGGACGACTCGCCCATCGCCCGGGCCACCGAGTCCGCGCTCGTCAAGGCCCTCGGCCACTCCGTGGACGAGGCCCAGGATGGAGAGGAGGGCTATCTCCGGGCGCAGTCCCAGCCCTATGATTTGATTCTCACGGACGTTCAGATGCCCAGGTTGGATGGCTTCTCGTTCACGCGCAGACTCAAATCCACGGCGGGTCTCGCCCGGACTCCGGTCATCATCCTGTCCTCGCTCGCATCACCGGAGGACAGGCGGCGTGGGGCCGAGGCGGGAGCGGATGCCTATCTGGTCAAGGGCGAGCTGGGCGTGGAAAGCCTGGCGCAGACGATCGACCGTCTGACCTGAGACGGGACGAGGAGGGGTGAGTTTGGACGTTGGTGCGTCCGCATACCGCGTGTTGCTCGTGGGCGAGGTGTTCCGCGGCGCTTCACGCGGCCTGTTCGACGGGGTGGTGCTCGCCCCGTCCGGCGGCGTCTGTGCGTTCTCCGAGGCACTGGAGCGCGTGCAGCGGCTGCATCCGGACGTGGTCGTGGTGGACTTGTCCGGCCCCGAAGCCCTCAAGGCCATCGCTCGGGTGATGGGCGAGCGCCCCGTGCCCGTGCTCGCCCTGCACCCCGGCCTGCTCTCGGACGCCGAGGCCTTCCAAGCGCTCGCCTCGGGGGCCGTGGACGTGTTGCCGCGCCCCGCGGAGCCTGGCGCCGACTTCTGGCATAACGTGAGCCGCAAACTGCTCCTGCTGGCCGAGGTGCGGGTGACGCGGCCCGCGGGCCAGTCCAAGCCCGTGCGTCCCGCGCCCGATGCGGCGCCCTTCCCACTGGTGGCCATCGCCTCGTCTCTTGGCGGCCCCAAGGCCCTTTCCGTGCTCTTGAAGACGTTGCCCCAGGACTTTCCCGCGCCTGTGTGCATCTGCCAGCACATCAGCGATGGCTTCACCGAGGGGCTGGCGCAGTGGCTGGGCTCCAGCTCGGTGCTGCGCGTGGTGGAGGCCTCCCAGGGCGAGGAGATGACGCCCGGGTGCGTCTACATCGCCCCCTCGGGCGCCCACCTGCTGGTGCGTCCTCGAGGCGTGCTGGCGCTGGAGCCGAGTCCGCCGGTGCGCGGCTTCAGGCCGTCCTGTGATGTCCTGCTCATGTCCGCCGCGGAATCCTTTTCCACGCGTGTGCTGGGCGTCATCCTCACGGGCATGGGCCGGGACGGGGCGCGGGGCCTCAAGGAAATCCGCGAGCGGGGCGGCCGCACCATCGCGCAGGACAAGGCGACGTGCGCCGTGTATGGGATGCCGAAGGAAGCCGTGCGGATGGGTGCCGCCGAGGAAGTCCTTCCGCTCGACCAGATTGGACCAACGCTCACGAAGTGGGTGCGCACATGCTGACAGTGACCTCCAGGGCCCTGCAGCAACTGGCTGCCCTGCTGCTCGAACGTGCCGGGCTCAAGATCACACCGGACGGCTTCCACAGCCTCCGGCTCGCCTTGTCCACGCGCATGCCCGTCGTGGGGCTCGAGGACTCCGAGGAGTACGTGCGGCGCCTGCGCGGCATGGAGGACGAGCTGCGCGCGCTGCTGCCGCTCGTCACCGTGGGCCACACGGAGTTCTTCCGCGATCCCAAGCAGTTCCGGGCGCTGGAGAGCCGCATCCTCCCCGAGTCGCTCGCGCGGGCGCGGCGCGAGACGCGCCGGGTCTCCATCTGGTCCGCGGGCTGCGCCACCGGTGAGGAGCCCTACAGCCTGGCCATGGTGCTCGCCGAGCTGGGCGCGTTGCCCATCGAGGTGGACCTGTGGGCCACCGACTTGAACCTCGCCGCCGTGCAGGCCGCGAAGCAGGGACGCTTCGCGTCCCGGCGGGTGGCCAGCATTCCCGCTGAGCGCCGGATCCGCTTCTTCCGGCCCGTGGAGGACGGTCATGAGATCGTCTCCTCGCTCAAGGACTATGTGCGCTTCGACGGGCAGAACCTCGCCGTGCCCGTCTTCGAGAAGGTGAAGTCCGAGTCGCTCGATCTCATCCTCTGCCGCAACGTCATCATCTACTTCGACCTGCCCACCATCCGCGCCCTGATGGACCGCTTCCTCGCGGCGCTGCGGCCCGGGGGCCTGCTGCTGTTGGGCTACTCGGAGAGCCTGTTCAAGGTCTATGACCGCTTCGAGATGGTGGAAGTGGAGGGCTCGTTCATCTACCGGCGGCCCCTCAAGCCGCTGGAGCCCCGCGCACCGGGATCCGGGCCCAAGTCGATGACGATCGGCGCGCTGCCGCCGTCGACCTCCGCGGAGCGCGCGGCCGTGCTCGCCGCCGCGTCGTCGCTGGGCGTGCCCAAGCCTCGCAAGGTGACACCTCCGCGTCCCGTGCTGCCCTCCGCCGCGGCGCTGCATCAAGCGTTGGACGCGGGGACGCTCAAGGCCACGGAGCCGGTTCCCGCCGACATGGCCGCTCCCGTGACCTCTCCGCCCACGCGCAAGGTGCCCCGGCTGACCGCTGAATTTCTCGCGGCCTCGCGCGAGCGCCCGACGGTCGAGATGCCCGCGTGGTCGCTGATGCTCTCGCCTGGCGAGCGGCTCAACGCGGCCGTGCGGATGATGGAGCGGGGCGACTTCGTGTCCGCGGTGTCCACCGTGGAGCAACTCCTGACGGACGAGCCGAGCCACCTGGATGCCTTGCTCACCGTGGGCAACCTCTACTCGTTGACGGGGCGGATGTCGGACGCGCGCGATGCCTTCGGACAGGCGCTCAACCGCGAGCCCCTGTGCGTGGAGGCCCGGGTGTTCGGGGGACTCGCGGCGCTGCAGGCCGGTGAGCTCGCCGAGGCCCGCGCGGAACTGGGCAAGGCGCTCTTCCTGGAGCCCTCGCTGGCCATCGGGCACTACCTGATGGCGCAGGTGCACGAGCGCTTGAGCGATCACGAGGCGGCGCGGCGCAGCTACCGCAACGCCATCGCCCAGCTGCGCTTCCCCCAGCGCCCGTTGGCCGGCCACTACCCAGAGCTGCCGGACTCGGCCGAGGCCATCTCCCGCGCGGCGCGTTACGCGCTCGCCGCGCTGGAGGAAGGACCGCTGCTCTAGGCGAAGCCCTTGTTCACGTCGTCCAGGCTCTTCTTGGGATCCAGCACGGTGCTGAACTTGTCCTGGATGTAGGACTTGGCCTTGCCGCGCAGCAGCATGCCCGGGTCGGTGCCCTCGCCCTGAATGGTGCCGTCGGTGATGGTGAAGTTGGCGTCCAGGCTGATGCCCATCACCTTGCCATTCACCTTCGCTCCGTCGCCGCTCCAGTTCGACTGCACGCCGTACTTGTCCTTCCAGTACTTCAGCAGCTGCTCGACGCGCTGCCTGGCCTCGTCCTTCGAGAGGGAGTGGGGGACATCGAACTTCATCGTGCCCATCTGGCGCTCCTTTGGGGTTATTCCGTCCTTTATCCGGGTTAGGGAGTCCGGGACGGGATGTGAACCCGGGTCTCGCCGCGAGGGGCCTGGAAGTCAACATTGATGCGGTGCTCCGATGCGGTGCTTCCGGGGGTTGGCTCCCTGGACGCCGCTCGGGCGAGAAGGCCTTCCGGGCAGGAAGGCGAGCGCATCCCCAAGTTGGGGACATGGCGCGTGTCCTTCCATTCTCCGCTCTGCTTCCCTCGCTCGAACCCCACCTGTCGGCGGATGCCGAGGGGGCGTCCTTCAACGCACCGCCACGGGCCAGCTCGGTCCGTCCCCTGTTGGACCGGGTGGATCCCACGGCGGAGCTGGGCCGGTGGCGCGCGGCGGGCTCGTTGCTCCGGGATGCCCGGCCCGCCCTTTACCTGGCCGAGGTGCACAATCCCGAGGGGCTGCTGGGGGCGCCTCCCGTGCGCTTCCTCCTGTGCGGCCTCGCGCCGGACGCCGCCGAGCCCCTGGAGATCGAACCCTACCGGCCCCGCTCCGCGCAGGTGGAGCCCACCGTCACCCTGGCGGCGGATGATCACGGCGTGTTGAAGGGCCTGCTGGCGGAGGCCGCCGAGCGTGGCAGCGTCGTGTGGCAGGGGACCTTCCAAGGCGCGCCCATGTCCCTGCGCCGCATCGAGCCCTCTCCCGTGGCGCGGCGCATCCAGGCGGTGCTGGACGAGGCGCCGCTGCGGCCCCTGGCGGAACTGGACGAGCGCCGGCCGAGCCTCGCGGCCATCGTGCCGTTGTCGGATCCAGGGCTGCACTTCGAGCCGGTGCACCGGGCCCTGCATGGGTTGTCGACCTTCCACGAGGACACCTTCCTGCGGCTGGTGACGGCCTATGCGCGCGTCTATGACCTCGACGAGCCCTTGACGTCCTCGCGAGGGGTGGCGCTGGCGAGTGAGCGGCTGGCCACGCTGGTGCGCGGACACCATGCCGTGCTGCTGGTGCTGCCCGAGGGCCGGGGGAAGATCCTCCGTTTCCGGCAGGGCCTGGATCTGGCGCACCTCAAGGGCGCGCCGCGCAATCCCACGTTGCGCAGCCTGGACCTGGCCCTGCTCAACGCGCTGGTGTTGCGCACGGTGCTGGGCATCCAGGAGCCCGAGGTGCCCGGCCACCCTCAGGTGTTCGCGGTGCAGGGGTTGAATTCGCTCGTGCGGGATGTGCAGGCGGGGAAGTACCAGGTGGGCTTCGCGCTCAACCCGCCGCCCCTGTGGGAAGTGCGCGCGGTGATGGAGGCGGCGCAGACGTTGCCCGCGAAGACGCTTCGGGTGGAGCCCGCGCCGCCCGCGGGACTGCTCTTCCTCGACCCGGAGGCCTAGGACCGAGCGGCCCGAGTGGGGGAAGGGGGCTCACCGCGTCTCCTGCTGCTCGTGGCAGAACGTCAGTTGCTTCTTGATGGCGTCGAGCGGCACGGCCATCTCCAGGTTGAAGGAGTCGCCGTCGGGCCGCACCGTGGCGAAGTCCAGCAACTGCGCGAGCTTCGTGTCGCCCTCCGCCTGGGCCTTCATCCGCGCGAGCGACAGGGCGCCTCCGAGCGACTTGCCCAGGTCCGCCACCTTGGCCGGGTCCGCGCCTTTCACCATCGCCGTCATGGCGAAATCCGAGCTCGCGTCCACGTGCAGTTCCACGTTCTCGGCCACCTCCGCCAGCTTCGCCGCCAGCTCCTTCTGCTCCGGCGGCAGCAGTTTCTGGAGCTGTTCCACCGAGAGCACCCCGTACATCTCCCCGTACGTCTTGCCCTCGTTGATGAGGGGGGGTTCATCCGGCCCGCGGCCCTCCACCCGGTCGAGGATTTCCTTCACCTCATCCGGTGACCGGCCGAACACCAGCATCTGATCGTTCCACATCCCGACGGGGGAGATTTTGTTCCGCCTCCGGGTTCCATCCTCCAGGGTCTGCTCGAACGAGGGCTCGAAGAGCTTGCCCCCCGTTCCGTAGTCGTAGTTCGTGGGCGCCCGGCCCTGCAGCATCTCCTTGAGCCGCGGATCCCCGAAGTTGCCCGAGAGGATCACCCCGTCCTCGGTGATCACCATCCGGTCCAGATCCTGGAGGGGATCCACTCCCGTCTGTTGCTTGAACTTCTCCAGGTCATCGCTCCCCTGACGCATCAGGCACTCGAGCAGCATCTCCCCGAGGGGCGAGTGCCGCAGGGCGTTGGCCTCGATGACCATGGCCGACTTGCCCTTGCCCCGGGGCAGCGCCGCGAGCAAGGGATCCTTCGGCCTGACGGGCTCCGTCCCCGCGTCGGCCGTGGCCACCAGCGGCGCCGTGTACGTGCGCCGACGCTCCGCGCGCTGGCGCTCCTGGGGCCGCAGCCAGCGGGGGAATTCCACCTTCGCGGGGGGAGGGGCTTCCTCTTCTCCCTGCCCGGACAGCATCAGCCACGCGGCCAGACCGAACAGCACCCCCGCGAACACCAGCCACATTCCTCGGCGCCGTTGCATCAGTAATCCCTTCCCTCGAACCACCAGAAGCCCAGGGACAGCACGCCCAGGCTGAACACGAACACCCCCACCAGGAGCATCGGCAACGAGTGCACCTCCAGCGGCTGCGAGGCCGCCAGGTCCATGCTCGCGCTCGCGAGGGATGACAGCCGGGGCATCAGCAGCGTTCCCCCCTTGAAGAGCGAGCGCATGAGGCCCGCCTCGACGAAGGGCGCCATCTTCGCGCGGTAGCCCGCCACGATTCCCAGCGCCAACGTGATGCTCCCGAGCGCCGCGCACAGCGCCGGACTGCGCACGAGCGTCGACGTGGTCAGCATCACCGAGTACACCGCCGCGAAGCTCACGCACGCGAGCAGCGCCGAGATGATGGGCCCCATCGTCCAATAGCCCGTCTTCACCCCGAAGATGAGCACCAGCCCCACCGAGCCATACACCGCCCCGAGCACCGCGAGCGTCATCACCCCGATGAAGGTGCCCGCCAGGATGTGCCAGCGGCGCAAGGGCAGGGCGAGCAGGTGCTCGATGCGGCCGGGCGACAGCAGGCTCGGCGCGAAGTCCGAGCACGCCACGATGCCGAACAGGATGCCCCCGTAGAAGACGAGGCTGGCCGCCGTCATGAACACCGGCCGCAGGGCCACGTCCACCGCGCGGATGTCCTTGGACACCAGATGGCCGAACAGCCGGGATGCCGCCAGGGCTCCGTCCACCACCTCGATGCGCAGGCTCAGGGCGATGGTCACGAGCAGTCCCGTGACACCCAGGAGGAAGGCCAGGATGAACTTGCGCGCCGCGGCCTCGCGCAACACGTAGCCCGCGATTCCCACCACGGCCTTCATGCCGCCACCTCCATGGCCGACGTCAACACGGCCTCGAGATCCCGCGCCTCGCGCCGCAGCTCCACCAGCAGCGCTCCCGAGGCCCTCGCCTTGTCCAACGCCCCGTTCAGCTCCGCCGCGTCCGCCGCCTCCACCCGGTACATGCCCTCGGTTCCCGCCGCCACGAAGCCCGCCTCCGCGAGCGCGAGCGCGTCCATCCCCGGTGCGAAGCGCACCGTCCAGAGCGCGCCTCCCCGGGACAGCTCCTCGATCCGCCCCTCTCGCAGCAACTGGCCTCGCGCGAGGATCGCCACCCGGTCACACACGCGCTCGGTCTCCGCCAGCAGGTGCGAGTTGAGGAAGAGCGTGGCGCCGCGCTTCACCTCCTCCTGGAGGATGCGCCGCACCTCCACCCGGCCCAGGGGATCGATGCCATCGGTGGGCTCGTCCAGGATGAGCAGCTCCGGGTTGCCGAGCAGTGCCGCCGCGAGTCCCAGGCGCTGGCGCATGCCCTTCGAGTAGCCGCCGATGCGCCGTCCCCGGGCCTCCGCGAGGCCCACGCGCTCGAGCAGCCGCTGGTGCGCTGCGGGGTCTGGCGTCATTCCCTTGAGCCTCGCCACGGTGGCCAGGAAGGCCGGCGCGAGCCAGGAGCCTGGCAGGTGCAGGCGCTCGGGGAGATAGCCGATCCGCGCCCGGATGCGGGGATCCTCGGGAGAGCCACCCAGCACCCTCACGGTACCGGCCGTGGGTTGCACGATGCCCAGGATGCTCTTGATGAACGTGGTCTTCCCCGCGCCGTTCGGACCGATCAACCCGAAGGCACTGCCCTCGGGCACGCACAGGTCCACGCCGCGAAGGGCCTCATGCCCCGGGCGCCACAGGCGCCGGTAGTTCTTCCGCAGTCCCACGACTTCGATGGCGAGCACACCGCACTCTACGATGCAGCCCGGAGGACATTTCCATGGGGAGACTCCATGCCCGGGGAGTGGGCGGGCACGGGGCTCGCGGTCTGGCGACACGGATTGCGCACCCCGGGAACAAACTTTCGCACCTTCTTCCCGGCTCTCCCGACTTGGGCCCCTTCCGGCCTTCGTGGTTTCGCACCTTTGGGAGGTGAGCCGGTGTGGCGCGGGGTGTGCAAACTCCTCGGGCCGATTGGGGGAGGTCCACACTTATGTTCACCAACGAATGGATGGAGAAGGAACTGCGCGCGGCCCGGCGGGAGCTGGCCGAGGCGGAGCGAGGGCTGAATGCGAACACCGAGGCGGCCCGGACGCGCTACGCCCGGGCCCTTCATGAAGCGGACCTCGCCGAGGGCCGTGCCGCCCGCCTGGCCCGGGAGAGTGCCCAGTTCGTGAGCAGCTGACTCCCTGCCCGCCCTCGGGCCAGCCGCGAGATGACAAATCCTGTCCGGAGGCCTTGGGCGGTTTATACCGTCGCTCATGGCCTATCCGATCCACCGGCCCCGGCGGTTGCGCCGCACGGCGGCCCTTCGTGACATGGTGCGCGAGACCACGCTCGCGCCCTCCGACTTCATCTATCCGCTCTTCGTCGTGGAAGGCCGGGACGTGCGCCGTCCCATCGGTTCCATGCCGGGCGTCTTCAACCTGTCGCTGGAGCACACCGTCGCCGAGGCGCGCCGGGCCCATGCGCTGGGCGTCAAGGCGGTGATCCTCTTCGGGATTCCGGATCACAAGGACGCCCAGGGCACGCAGGCCTACGCGAGCGAGGGCATCGTCCAGCGCGCCGTGCGCGAGCTCAAGAACGCGCTGCCGGACCTGCTCGTCATCGTGGACGTGTGCCTGTGCGAGTACACGGACCACGGCCACTGCGGTCTCATCGAGGCGGGGCATGTGGCCAACGACTCCACGCTGCCCCTGCTCGCGCGCATGGCCGTCACGTGCGCCCAGGCGGGCGCGGACATCATCGCCCCCTCGGACATGATGGACGGGCGCGTGGCCGCCATCCGCTCGGCGCTCGACGAGGTACGCCTCACCGACGTGCCCGTCATGTCCTACGCCGCCAAGTACGCCTCGGCCTTCTACGGGCCCTTTCGCGAGGCGGCCCAGAGCACGCCCCAGTTCGGCGATCGCCGGGGCTACCAGATGGACCCGGGCAACGTGCGCGAGGCCCTCAAGGAGGTCGATCTGGACCTGGAGGAGGGCGCGGACATGATCATCGTGAAGCCGGCGCTCTCCTACCTGGACATCATCCGCCTGGTGCGCGACCGCGTGGACGTCCCCGTCGTGGCCTACAACGTGTCCGGCGAGTACGCCATGGTGAAGGCCGCTGCCCAGAATGGGTGGGTGGACGGAGATCGGATGACGCTGGAGCTTCTCACTTCCATGAAGCGCGCCGGCTCGGACCTGATCATCACCTACCACGCGCTCGAGGCCGCGAAGCTGCTGGGTGCCTGACAGCCCGAGGCCCCGTTGCACACGGGGCTTGCGTCCACCCCCCTCCTTGAGCGCAAAGATCTGGATTGGCCATGGCCCCCCGCAAGAAGAAACGGCCCCCCGCTCGTAAGGCGACCCCTCCGAAGACGACCGCCCGGCGCACACCTCGCGCGGGCAAGCGTCCAGGGGCCGCCCGTGCAGTCGTACCCGCCGCGCCGCGGCTCCTCCAATACAAGGTCGTCGAGCTGTCCACGGTGGACGAGGGGACGCTCGATCGCACCGTGAACGAGTGGAGCGCGCGGGGATGGACGCTGGATGGCGTGCAGTTCGCCATGCGCGAGTCCTCCAAGCGTCCCGCCATGGCGTTCGTCTTCTTCACGCGAGAGGGCGAACCCGCGGCTCCCGACCTGGAGTCCGCGCGCGACCGGCTCCGGGAGATGTCCGAGGCGGGCTCGCCCACGGCGCGGCTCGTGGCGTCCCCGGACTTCACCGGCAACGCAGCCGCCAGCGAGTATGTCTATTCACGTCCGCCCGGCATGGTGAGCGCCCACGAGCGGCTGGCGCAACTGGCGGGCCTGGACGAGCCCGAGCGTCCCGAGCGCGGCCTCATCCTGGATCCCGAGTCCGAGCCCGACGATGGGGAGTTTGGAGCGTGAGCGCTCCGGCCAGACCCCATGCCGCCACGCGCCCCAAGGGCCTGCGCGTGGTGCACGAGGGGGAGCAGAACGGCTCGCCCTATCCCAAGGCCTCGCTGTGGCTGCGTCTGGGCGCGCGCCTGGTGGACGTGTCCGTGGCGTGGGGCCTGTACGTGCTGGGCGGTGCCGCGGGCGGGGTGGTGGCGCTGCTCTTCCTGCTCCTGGCCGACGGCATGCTCCAGGGCCAGAGCGTGGGCAAGCGCATCTTCGGCGTGAAGGTGATGCACCTGCCCACGCGCTCGGCCGCGCGCCACCGCGACAGCACGCTGCGCAACGCCCCCCTGGCCCTCATCGTCCTGCTCGGGATGATGCCCGAGCCCCTGGGCCGGGTGGCCTTCTTCGCGGCGCTCCTCGTCATCGGAGGGGTGGAGACCCTGCGACTGGTGAGGGATCCCCTCGGCTGGAGGCTCGGGGACACCTGGGCCCAGACGCAGGTGGTAGACGGCAAGGTCGTCGCAGGAGCGACCACCGCCGTGCGTTCACCCGTGACGCCCGCGCGCGTCCCGGGCCGTTTCCTGTCCGCGGCCCGGGTCCGCCGGTACCGCTCGTTCACGCAGTCCCCAAGGGGTAAGCCGTGCGCATCGCGCTGACGTACAACCTCAAGCTGTCCGACGCGGAAGAAGAGGCGGAGTTCGATTCCCAGGACACGGTGAACACGCTGGCCGGGGCCATCGAGCGGCTGGGTCACCGGTTGGAGCGCTTCGAGGTGAGCGGTCCCGCCTCGCGTACCGTGGCCCGGTTGGAGGCCTACAGCCCGGATCTCATCTTCAACATCGCGGAAGGCCGCCGGGGCCGCTTCCGCGAGGCCTTCTACCCGGCGCTCTTCGAGGAATTGGGCTTCGCGTACACCGGCTCGGACGCCTACGCGCTGGCGCTGACGCTCGACAAGCAGCTCACCAAGCTCGTGCTGAGCAAGCACGGCATCCGCACCCCGGGCTGGCAGTTCGTCGAGCACCTCAACGAACTCAAGGTCGAGGAGCTACGCTTTCCCGTCATCATCAAGCCCAACTTCGAGGGCTCCTCCAAGGGCATCACCCAGGACTCGGTGGCCGAGACGGTCGAGGAGGCCCGCGAGAAGGTGGCCCAGGCGCTCGCGCGCTACCCCAACGGGGTGCTGGTGGAGGAGTTCATCCGGGGCACGGACATCACCGTGCCCTACCTGGCCTCGGTGCAGAACGACCATGACGGCGTGCTCAACCCGGTGGGCTACGACTTCGATCCGGCGGCCATGGCCAGCCGCAAGTACGCCATCTACGACTACGACCTGAAGACGAAGCGGGAGCAGGTGGTCAAGGTCCGCGCTCCCGCGAGCATCTCCGGCAAGCTGGCCGAGGAGATGCGCACCCTGTCGAAGAAGATCCTCCATGTGCTCGATTGCCGGGACCTGGGACGGATCGACTTCCGGCTGAGCGACGCGGGCGTGCCGTACTTCCTGGAGATCAACGCGCTGCCGAGCCTGCATCCGGACGCGGGCATCTACGCCGCCGCGGCCCTGGAGGGCGTGCACCTGGACGGCGTCGTCAACGCCGTCATCCAGAGCGCGGCGCGGCGCTACAAGATCAAGGACGGCAAGCGCGCGGGAAAGCCGACGCGCAAGACGGGCCCCCTGCGCGTGGGCTTCACCTACAACGTCAAGCGCGTGAAGCCCGTGGCGGACGCCGCGTCGGTGGAGGACAGCGAGGCCGAGTACGACTCGCCCACCACGCTGCAGAAGATCCGCGAAGCCATCGCCTCCTGGGGTCACGAGGTGGTGGACCTGGAAGCCACGGCGGAGCTGCCCAGCGTGCTCGCGAGCACGCCGCTGGACATCGTGTTCAACATCGCCGAGGGCTTCAAGGGCCGCAACCGCGAGAGCCAGGTGCCCGCCATGCTGGAGCTGCTGGACATCCCCTACACGGGCAGCGATCCGGCCACGCTCTCCATCGCGCTCGACAAGGCCCTGGCCAAGAAGATTGTCCGTCAGGCGGGCATCCACACGCCCAACTTCCAGCTCATGCACACGGGCAAGGAGCGGCTCAACAAGGAGTTCACCACCTTCCCGCTCATCGTGAAGCCGGTGGCGGAAGGCTCCTCGAAGGGCGTGCTGACCAAGAGCGTGTGCAACAGCGAGGCGGAGCTGCGCGAGGTGGTGAAGGAGATCGTCACCCGGTACCAGCAGCCCGCGCTCATCGAGGAGTACATCGGCGGGCGGGAGTTCACGGTGGGCCTGCTGGGTGAGCGCCGTCCGCGCGTGCTGCCGCCCATGGAGATCGTCTTCCTGGACAAGGAGGACAAGACGCCCGTCTACAGCTTCCAGCACAAGCTGGAGTGGAACGATCGCGTCCGCTACGACGCGCCAGCGAAGCTCGAGCCGGCGTTGTTGGAGAAGCTGCGAGCGGCGGCGCGTGGCTCGTTCATGGCGTTGGGGTGCCGGGACGTGGCGCGCATCGACTTCCGCATGGATGACAAGGGGCGCCTGTACTTCATCGAGTGCAACCCGCTGCCGGGACTCACGCCGGGCTGGAGCGACCTGGTGCTGATCGCCCAGGGGGCGGGCATGGACTACCGGGGACTCATTGGGGAAATCATGGCCCCGGCCATCCGCCGCTACAAGGAGCGCGAGGCCCGCCGTGCCGCGGACGAGAGCGCCCTGATGAAGCTGGCGCTGGAGAAGGCCGCGCTGGAGAAGGCCGCCCTGAGCGAGGAGAAGGCGACGGGCTCGGGAGGCGGCCTGGGCGCTGGAGCGGCACCCCAGCGTCTGGAGATGAAGGCCTGACGAAGGGAAGGGCGGCGGGTTCGATTCCCGCCGTCGCCCGCTCGGCCAGTACGAGGCTGATGGATCGCGTGCGGTGTAAATCAGGTACCATGCCGAGCGGCGGCCGCACTCGGCGGCCCTGGATCACCCCATGCTTCGAATCCTCAGCAGCGTGCTGCTTGTCCTCACCCTGAGCGGCTGCGCAGCGGCGCCTCTTCGACAACCCGCCACCGCCCCGCCCACAGGAGCCGCGCCCATGCGCCTCGGCAACTTTTCCGTCAGCCTCGCCGTCAAGGACCTCGCTGCCTCCCGCGCGTTCTACGAGAAGCTCGGCTTCCGTGCCATCGGCGGTGACCAGGCCCAGAACTGGCTCATCCTGCAGAACGAGACCAGCACCATCGGCCTCTTCCAAGGCATGTTCGACAAGAACATCCTGACGTTCAACCCCGGCTGGGACCGCGACGCCAAGCCACTCGCCGACTTCGACGACGTCCGCGAGCTCCAGCGGACCCTCCAGGCCCGCGGCCTCACCCTCACCTCCGCCGCCGACGAAGCCTCCACCGGCCCCGCCAGCCTCATGCTCATCGACCCCGATGGCAACCCCATCCTGATTGATCAGCACGTCCCGAAGCCGTAGCAGGGGAGTGGGCGACTGGGGCAGCGTGACTGCTCGAGGCTCAACACCCCGCGTGCTGGGGGGCCCGCACCGCCACGCTCAGCGCGGCCAAGGATCTCTTCGGCTCGACGAGCGCCGAGTACAAGGCGGTGGCCGCCGCCTGGTCCGCCGTCAGCGTGAACTGAGCCGCTTCCACCGTGGATGACGCGGGCCGGTGTCCTCGCGAGAGGCGCCGGCCCGCGTCATTTCACGCCACCGTGGCATGACGGGGCGCATGAGCCCTGAACGGCGCGTGCTGCACTTCATCGCGGGAAAGGTGGGATCGGGAAAGACCCCGCTCGCGCGGCGGCTCGCACGGGAGCTTCCCGCGGTGCACCTGTGCGAGGACCCGTGGATTGCCCTGCTGGGTGGCGAGGTGAAGACGCTGCGCGACTACGTGCGCCAGTCCTACCGCTGCCGGAAGCTGATGGGTCCGCACGCGCGGGAAATCCTGCGCGTGAAGAGGAGGGCTTCCACGTCGTGCACCATGACGCGGAGGCCCTCCTGGGAGATGAGTAGCGGAACGGGGAGGCCAGGGCTGTGCGCCGGGCCGGCGGAGAGGCCGTGCAGCCCCATGGGGCACACGCCTGCCCAGGCCGCCCTCCCAGGAGGGGTGCGGCAGGGGGGGCGTAGGCCTGTGGGCAACTACTGCCTGGCGCTCAACACCACGCGGCCTGGGGTGGCCCTCGCGCCGGGGCCAGCTGGACTACTGGATCGTCCAGTCCACCGTGCCGCTGCAACTGTAGGTGAAGTAGCAGCCCTCGCGGATCTGGTACGTACCGCTGGTGATGCTGGTGAAGGTCAGTCTCGAGGCGTAACCGTTGAAGCAGCCGTTATCGCTGGCGGCAACCTGCGTGGTGGAAGGGCCATAGAGCCGCAGGTAGGTGTCGCCCGTGAAGGTGGTGCCCGGCCAGGAGTTGTTCTCCAACCGGCTCACCTGGAGGGAGTTTGCTGGGCCCACGTGCGGCGCAAATTCGTGGAGGCCGAGCAGGTGGCCCCCGCGTGCGCCCAGGTGCTGCTCTCATTGGCCAGCTGTATGCCATTGAAGCCGGCCTGCCTGACCAGACCGTGGCGCTCGCGCACCGTCTGCTGGTGCGACGGGGCTTGAGGGAGCAAGGGGCGGATCCGCACGTGTCGCGCCTGCGCCGACGTGCTTCACCCCAGTCGCCTCATCCTTGCAGCTCCCGCAGGGTCACCGAAGGCGGCGTGTCCAGCACGCGCCGGGTGGCGAACATCCCCGCGCTGACCGCCGCCAGCACCCCCAGCCCGCCCCCCACGCCCACCAGCCGCCAGTCCGCCGTCCACGGCAGGTCGAAGACCTGGGTGGCGATGATCCCCGCCAGCACGGAGGCGGCGACCGCCGCGGTGAGGCCCGACAGCAGGCCAATGGCCGCGAACTCCGAGGCCTGCGCGAGCCGCAACTGTCGACGACTGCCGCCCAGCACCCGCATCACGCCGCCCTCCAGCAGTCGCTCGTCCTGACTGGCGCTGACCGCGGCCATCAGCACCAACATGCCCGCGAGCAGGGAGAAGTAGAACACCACCTCCACCACGGTGGAGACCTGATCCGCGGTGTCGCGCACCTGCTTGAGCAGCGCATCCACCTCCACCACCGAGAGGTTGGGGAAGCGGGCCACCAGTTGCGTGGTGAAGCGCGTACGCTCGGGGGGCACTCGCACCGCCGTGATGTAGCTGGCCGCATAGCCCGTGAGCGCGCCCGGCGACACCAGCACGATGAAGTTCGGCCGGAAGCTCTCCCACTCCACCTCGCGCAGGCTGGTGACGGTGGCCTCGAGCCGCTGTCCCGCGATGTCGAAGGCCACGCGGTCCCCGAGCTTCCAGTTCATGGTGGTGGCGAAGCCCTCCTCCACCGAGAGTTCCGGCGTCTCCGGGAGCCGCTGTCCCCAGAAAACGCCCGAGGTGACGCGGTTGTCCTCGCGCAGCGTGTCGGTGCTGGAGAGGTTGTACTCGCGGTCCCTCCGACGCTGTCCGGAGCGCTCCTCCTCGGAGCCAGGAGGCGTTTCCGCGGGCGTCGTCTTCACCGGCTCGCCGTTGTGTGACACCAGCCGGCCGCGCACCATGGGATAGAGGTCCGGCGCGGACAGCCCCTGCTCGGCCATGAACGCACGGACCGGCTCCCGCTGGTCTTCCTGCACGTTGACGATGAATCGGTTGGGCGCCTCCTGGGCGAGCGCCGTCTGCCAGCGGTCGAGCAGGTCCGTGCGCACGAAGATGAGCAGCAGCAGCGCCATCAGTCCCAGGCCGAGCGCGGACACCTGGGCGACGCTGGTGGCCGCGCGCCGACTCACATTGGCCAGTCCGTAGCGCAGGCTCCCGCGCAACCGCGAGCGCAGTCGCCGCACGACGTGGATGAGCCCCCACGCCAGGGCGGCCAGCACGCCCAGCGTGGCGAGGATGCCCAGCAGCATCACGGACGCCAGTCCCGCCGAGCCCGCCTTCCACCAGAGCAGCGCGGCCAGTCCCGCCACGCCCACGAGCCCCACCAGCCAGGCGCTCGGCTCGGTCCGGTCGAGATCCCTCCGCAACACGCGCAGCGCGGGCACCCGGCGCAGCGCGAGAATGGGGGGCGCACCGAAGGTCAGCAGCACCAACAGGCCCACCCCATAGCCCTGCACCGCGGGCACCCAGCCAGCCGCCGGGATGTTCACCTTCAGCGTTCCGGCGAGCCACCGGCCCACCAGCCACTGCATCAGGAAGGCGAGCAGGACGCCCACGGTACTCGCGAGGAGCCCGACCAGGAGCAGCTCGCCTCCGTGGGTGGCCACCAGCGTGCGCTGGCTCGCGCCCAGACACCGCATCACCGCGGTGCTCGACAGGTGCCGCTCGCCGTGCCGACGCGCGGCCATGGCCACGGCCACCGCCGCCAGCACCACCGACACCAACGCCGCCAAGCTCAAGAAGCGGTCGGCCCGCTCGAGCGCCGAGCGCATCTCCGGGCGCGCGTCCTTCACCGTCTCCAGGCGTTGGCCCCGGGCGAGCCCCGCCCGCGCGGTGCGCACGAAGCGCTCCACGGCGTCGGGTTCTCCGGCGACGACCAGGCGGTAGCGCAGCCGGCTACCCTCCTGCACCAGTCCCGTCGCGGGCAGGTCGGCGAGGTTGAGTACCACCCGGGGCGCGATGTTGAAGGCGTCGAGGGCCGCGTCCGGCTCCTGGACCACCAGCGCGGCGAGTCTCAGCCGGGACTCGCCCAGGGCAATCATGTCCCCCAGCCGGGCATCCAGTGCGTCCGCGCCCGCGCGGCTCATCCACACGCTGCCCCGTTCGGGAATGCCCGGGGCGTCGTGCTCGGGGCCGTCCGCCGCCTCCACGATGCGGAAGCGGCCCCGCAGGGGAAAACCCTCGCCGAGCGCCCGGAGCTCGCCGAGCTTGAGCCGCTCGTCGTCCGCGTCGCCGACCCGGATCATGCTGGTCAGCTCCTGCGTCTCCGTACTGCGCAGCCCGGGGGCTCGCGCCGCCTCGCGCACCGCCTCACCGAGGGGGGTATCTCCGAGCGCCACCGCATCACCGCCGAGCAGCCGGTTGGCCTCGAGGGCGAGCGCGCGCCCAGCGCGGTCGGTGACGAAGCCGATGGCCGTTACGGCCAGCACGGCGAGCACCAGGGCGGCCAGGAGGATGCGCAGCTCGCCGGCGGCGAAGTCGCGGCGCAGCTGACGCCAGGCCATCGCGAGCGGTCTCATGGCGCGTGCCGCTCCCCGGTCATCAGGCGACCTCCATCGAGCCGCAACCGGCTTCCGCAGCGCGCCGCGAGGCGCTCGTCATGGGTGACGAGCACCAGGGTGGTTCCGGCCTCCTCGTTGAGGGAGAAGAGCAGCTCGACGATGGCCTGGCCGGTGCGGGTGTCGAGGTTGCCCGTGGGCTCGTCGGCGAAGAGCACCGCCGGCCGGGTGACGAAGGCGCGCGCCAGGGCCACTCGTTGCTGCTCTCCGCCCGACAGCTGGCGCGGGTAGTGGCCCAGCCGCTCCCCCAGCCCCACCTTGTCGAGGATGGCCCGGGCGGGCGTCTCCACATCCGCGTCTCCGCGCAGCTCGAGTGGCAGCATCACGTTCTCCAGCGCCGTCAGCGACGGCAATAGCTGGAAGCTCTGGAAGACGAAACCCACCTTCTCGCCGCGCACGCGCGCGCGGCCGTCCTCGTCCAGGGCGGACAGCGGTGCGCCGTCCAACAACACGCTCCCGGAGCTGGGCGTGTCCAGCCCGGCCAGCAGCGACAGCAGGGTGCTCTTTCCCGAGCCGGAGGCTCCGACGATGGCCACGGTGTCGCCATGGGCGATGGAGAAGCCCACGCCGTCGAGGATGGTGAGCGCGCCGGAGGGCAGGGGGACGCGTTTGCCCAGGTCCGACACCTGGAGTGCCCACCGCTGGGGCTCGGGCTGGACTTGGGGGTGCATCGCGCGGTCGTGGGTCATATGGGATTCTTGGTCAGGGGCGCGTCTGCTCGCGGAGCGGGCTTCTAACGGCGGCCCGGAGGAGATGCAGCGGATGAATCAAGACTACATGAGGCAGCGCACCTGGACCGCCCGCGTGCTCGGCCAGGTCGTGGTGACACTGGCCGTGGGACTGGCCGCGCTGGGCGCATCGGCCGCGCTGGGGGGGCCCACGCGGACGGTGCTGGTGATGGGGGATTCGTTGTCCGCCGCCTACGGGCTCGTGCCGGAGGAGGGGTGGGTGGCGCTGACGGCCGCGCGGATGGCCAGGGAGTATCCGGGCTGGCGGGTGGTGAACGCCAGCGTCAGTGGGGAGACCACGGCGGGCGGAGCCGCGCGCATCGAGGGCGAGCTGACGCGCAACCGGCCGGAGGTGGTGATCATCGAGCTGGGCGGCAACGACGGGCTGCGGGGCCTGCCGCTCAAGCAGACCCGGGCGAATCTGGAGAAGATGGTGAGCGCGGCCAGGGCTGTCGGCGCCCGGGTGTTGTTGGTGGGCATGCGCATGCCGCCCAACCTGGGCAAGTCCTACACGGAGGGCTTCGCGGCCAACTTCCGGACCGTGGCCGAGACACACCAGGTATCCCTGCTCCCGTTCCTGCTGGAACCCATCGCCATGGACCGGGCCTCCTTCCAGCCCGACAACATCCACCCCGTCGCCGCCGCGCAGCCCAAACTGAGCGAACATGTCTGGCCGGCGCTGGCCGCGTTGCTGAAGTGAGCGGTCCCAGCTCCCCCCCGGGGAGTCAGGACGGTGGCCAGTCCCCGGGCGGTGCACCACCGCATTCTTCCCAGCCGCTCCGGGGCCACGGCCCGGCAGGTGCTGGCACCATCGTCACGGAAGGCGTGGCGCACGCGGGGGCCGCGGGCCGGGGGCGAGCCATCCCCGAAGTTCCAGGAGTACTCCAGGGTATCGGCGCTGCCCGCGGGGTCCACCGCGAGGGCCGACAGCTCCACCTCCTGGGCCTCGGAGACGGCGTCGGGAATGGAGAGCGTTTCCACCACCGGGGGAGCGTTGCTCACGATGACGAGGACGGAGGCCTGGTGCGTGCCGTCCGCGTCCGTGGCGCTCACCCGCACGATGTGGAAGCCGTCGTCGGGGAAGGTGTGGCGAGGCGCGGGCTCGGTGGATGTGGTGCCGTCGCCGAAGTCCCAGGCGAAAGTGGGGGTGGCGCTGGCGTCGGCCAGGGCCGCCGAGAAGGTGACGGCGCTGCCCTCCAGCGGCTCGAGGTCGCTCACGGACACCGTGAGGAGGGTGGCCACCACGCGCACGGACACGGTGGCCGGAGCCGACTGGCTCAGACGGACTGGCCCTCGCCCGTGGTGGCGCTGAGCGCATGGGCCACGGGGTCGTCATCGACGGGCGTGACGGTGAGCCATCCTCCAGGGGTTGGAGCTCCAGGACCAGGGTGAGGCGCTTCTGCGCTCGGACCTCACGGGCACCGTCTTCTTCGGCTGCCACCTGGACCCTGGCGTCGAGACTTCAAGAAGCGAGGCTCAGGCCTTCTCGAGGATGAGCCGTCCGCAGCGGTCGCCGACCATCATCGCGGGCGCGTTGGTGTTGCCCGAGGTGATGACAGGCATGATCGCGGCGCTCGCCAGCCGGAGGCCCTGGACACCTCGCACGCGCAGTTGCGGATCCACCACGGCCAGCTCGTCCGTGCCCATCTTGCACGTCCCCACCGAGTGGAAGTCGGACTCGGAATACTGACGGAGGGCCTCCACCAGTTGCTCGTCGGTGACGGTGTCGGGGCCCGGCGAGTGCTCCACGTCCTCCACCGCGTCGCGCAGGCTCGGCGACCCGAGGAGTTGGCGGATGAGCTTGTAGCCCTCGAGCTGGTTGGCGAGGTCCTCGTCCGTGCTCAGGAAGTTCGGATCGATGATGGGGGCGTCCCGGTAGTTCGCCGAGCGCAGCTTCACGGTGCCGCGGCTCGTCGGGTGCAGGTTGATGAGACCCAGGGCGAGCGCCTCGGAGGGATGGGAGCCCCAGCCGTAGCGCATGTAATACGACTGGACCTGGAACTTCGGAGACCCCGGGCGGGGCCCGTTGCCGGCGAAGAGGTTCACGTCCATGGTGGTGGTGTGGGAGGCAGGCTCGGGCTGCCGCAGCTTCCGCACCGCCACCGAGACCAGGTGGTCATGCAGATTCTTCCCCACGCCCGGCACGTTGGCCACCACGGGAATGCCGTGCGCCCCGAGCTCCGCCGAAGCGCCGATGCCCGAGAGCATCAGGAGCTGGGGCGTCTGGATGGTGCCGGTGCAGACGATGACCTCGCGCCTGGCCCGCACGGACATCTCCCCGCCCTGTTGGTCGATGATGACGCGGTCGAGCTTCTTCGAGCCATCGAAGGAGAGGCGCTTCACCCAGGCATTCATCATGAGCGTGAGCCGGGGGTTGGCCAGGTGCTGCGAGACGAAGGCGGCGAAGGCGTCCTGGCGGATGCCCTCCACCACGTTGAGCTGGCTATAGGTAGCGCCGAGCTGGTTGTCGCCGTTGTAGTCCTCGTTGAAGGGGTAGCCGAGGTTGACGGCGGCCTGGACAATGGCCTGGGACAACGTGTGACGGGAGGTCAGTGAGTTCGAGGGGCGGATCGGCCCGCTCAGGGACTGGAAGGAGGGCAGGACGCTGGCGAAGTCCCAGCCGGAGCACCCGGCCGCGGCCCACCCGTCGTAGTCGGCCCGGTTGCCAAGAACCCAGACCATGCCGTTGATGGCGCTGCTGCCGCCGAGCACCCGGCCGCAGGAGTAGGACTGGGTCTTGCCCTTCAAGGCCGCTTGCGGCTCGGACCTGAAGGCCCAGTCGGTCTCGGCGCCCGGCTGGGTCAGCCGGTAGGACTGGGTGAAGTCCCGGATCTCCTCGCGGTCGTTCGTGCCTCCCGCCTCGATGAGCAGGACGCGCGCGTCCGAGTCCGTGAGGAGCCGGGCGGTCAAGGTACAGCCCGAGGAGCCGGCACCGATGATGATGTAGTCGTACTCGGTGGAGTCCGAGCAACCGATGAGCGTGGGCATCGCGAGCGCCGCGCCCGAAAGACCCAGCAGCTTCAGCAGGTCGCGGCGGGAGTACCGGCCGGCCGCCGCCGTCTGGAGAAGCCCTTTCATGTCGGGGGACTTCATGTTCCTACTCATGGGAGTTCTACCTTTCTGGGAGAGTGGAGTCGGAGAGCCAGGAAGAGCACCGCGGCGCGCACCGGGATGGAGGTGCGCGGGCAATGCCCCAGCCACGGAAGTAGCGGTGGCGAAGCGCGCGCCCTTCTACAGGGCAAGGCTCTGAGACAGCAAACCTATCTCAGGGGCGGGGCGGGGGCGCATACTCTCTACAGGCCTCCCATTCGTCCTATCGAATGCGTGAGCGTACCGTGCAGGATGTCTTGATATAGTCCACATCATCATAATAGGCACATGTGAAGTACACATCTAGCTTGGCGGTCTCGGTGCAGTCCTGACGCCCGGTCTGGGCGGTGAGGTCTGTGTCCAGATTCACGCAGTCGCAGCTCTTGCAGCTCGCCTTCTTATTCAGACACACATAGCTCGTCACATCGGTTATGATGGTCGCGCAGTATTGAGTGGCGCGCTTGCAGCTTATGTCGCCACACTCAATGGTCTCTGGGAATGGGTTGGTGTCTCCGTCCACATCGTCTTCGTTCGAGTCACCACAGCCCACCACCAGCATGGAGAGAAGCACCAGGTACCGCGTCGTCGCCTTCATGTCGTCCTCCCGAGGAGTTATGGGGGGCATGAACGCCCCCTCCTGACGGGAAGAGACAGGCTGGGCGACACCGTTGCATGAAATCGACCGCTACCCTCCCCGGCAGTGCCCCAGCCGTAGACGAGGCGATGGAAAACCCCAATTAGGACGCGCTGTTACCCGCTATCGGGTACTCCCACCCGCGCTCCCCCACCTGCCCCTCCCCGGTCACACCTCGCCAGGGCACACGCTACCGCCTGGCTCCCACGAGACTCCGCCAGGCCCGGTCTGGGAGTGCCAGGCGGCAGGTTCGATTCCCGCCGCTTCCACTGGAAGTAAAGAGCCCCCGGGCGCCATCAGGCGCGCCGGGGTTTTCTTTTTGTCCGTTTCCAGGGAACAGGAGTTTTCGGGTACCGAGCCCATCGGGTTCCGGCGATTGAAACCTGATTCCGCCGCATGGTAGGACGACGGTGATCGCTCGCTCCCGACCGAACATCATGGAATCCCCCGGAGCTGGACGACCTCGCCAGCGGTTGGCTCGAATCATCGCAGGCGTGCTCCTGGTTCTCGTTGCGACCCTCGCGCTGGTGCTGGTCACGGCGGTGGCCGCTCTGCACCTCCTCGACCGTCCCTGGCTGAAACAGCGCATCGTCTCCAGGGTGGAGACGGCCACTGGCCTGCAGCTCGACTACCAAACAGCCCAGCTCGCCGTGTTCTCGGGTTTGCGACTGGAAGGGCTGGTGGTGCGTACTCCGTCGCCGTTTCAAGGCGTCGCGCCCGAGCTGCTGCGCATCGGCACCCTGGAGGCGCAATGGTCGCCCGGATCCCTGCTGAGCGGGACCACCCGGGTTGAGCGGGTGGCGGTGCGGGACGTGGCCCTTGCCCTGGTGGCCGACGATGCAGGGCCCACGTCGCTCACTGGATTGATGGGGCCGGGAGCCCCTGAGCCGCCGCCCGTTGAAGCTCCACTTGGAGCTTCTCGGCAGGTCGCCGCCCTCCTGACCTCCGCGCCTCCCATCGGGAAGGTCGAAGTGTCGGGCGTGTCATTGACTTATGTCCGCGTTCGGAACGGTGAAGTGCTCGATCGCTGGTCCTTGCGTGGGCTCGCAGCCGCGGTCGAAGCGAAGCATCAGGACGAGGGATGGAAGGTCTTCGCGAAAATCGGCCAGACCGGTACGCCGCTTCCACTGGAGTTGAGCCGGGAAGGCTCGGCCATTCCGCCGGCCCTGGCCCAGCTGGAACTGACCCTTTCGGCGGAGGCAGGGGCGTCGGCCGCTCGCGCGCGGGTGGACCTCGATGTCGCGCGGCAGACTTTCGATCCGCGGTTCACGCTCCGCACACTGCTGCACGGCACGGCCTCCGCGAAGTTCGATGGCGAGAAGCGGCACATCGCCATCGAGCTGGACCGTACCCAGCTGACCGACAGCGCCGAAGTGCAAGCCCAGTGGGTGCTTCCGGATGCAGCGGATGTTCCGCCTGTCGTGACGCGGGCCTTGGTGGATCTCGATCTCGGACGGCTGCTGCAACGGGTCCCCGCCGATTGGCGTCCGTTCTCCATCGAGCGCGGCAAAGTGCATCTGGACGCCCGAGAGGTCACGCTCAGCGCCATGCCGCGGCTGGGAGCCCAAGGCAAACTCGAGCTGGACGTCGACGTCGCGGAGCTCCGGCTCGTTCAAGACGATCTTCGGGTGGCACTCGGCGGTGGACGCGTCTCCTTGGTGGCGACCCCTGATCCCCAAAAGGGGCTGGCCGCTCAACTCGCGTTCGCGCTCCAGGGGCTTGAGGTCAGGGGGCCCACCACGCTTCGTGTTCCGAAGGCCCACGGTGAACTGAAGGGCCACCAGTTGCGGCCAGACCTCTCATCACCCATCAAGGTCGCGGGGGATGCTGCCCTGTCCGGGATGGTGGATGCATTGGACGTCCGTGCATCCGGGATCCGTGCGACTGCTGAACGTCTGGGATTTCATCTCCATGCCCCCTTGGCGGGTGAGCCACCCTTCGCACTGAAAGCGGACGTGCCCGTGGGGGCGCTCCAGGTGAGCACGGCGGATGGACGCGAGGTGCTGAAGGGCCCCGTGCATGTGAAGCTCAACGCGTCGGAGGTGTTCCCTCGGTGGGACGAGCCGCGGCTGAGCCGGGCCCGCGCCCGTCTGGAGCTCGACGTTGGCACGATGCACGCGTCGATGGATGCCACCAAAGGGACCGACGATGTGGCGTACACCTTGGCCGTCCAGACCCCGGACCTCGTCGCCGCTCGGCCCTTCATCCCCGAGTCGGTCGCCGCACGCGTTCCCTGGAATCACCTGGCCGTGAACCTGGCCTCCACGGGCAGACTGACGGCGCTCTTTTCCTCCTCGCCACGGTTGGAGCACCGAACGGAGCTGCGCTTGCAGCGGCCGGGATGGGACGACATGTCGGCCAGCGACATCGCCGTCGTGATGCGTTCGCAAGGAGATTCCTGGCGGCACAAGGGCGAACTGGATCTTCGAATCGAAGGGCTGCGCGCCGGTGAGAACGACGCGGGTCCTCAGCACCAGACACTGACGCTAGACCTTGATCGCCGAAAGCCGTCGCTCCGGCTGGGGCTCACCAGCCATGCGGGGCTGAAGATCGCTCTCGATGCCGCACTGGCGTTCGACCGAAAAGCCCGCGCGCTTCGCTGTGATGTCAAGGGCGACCTTCCGCCCCTCGGTGCGCTGTCACCTCTCTTGGCCAAGGCTCGGGTGCCCGCGGAACTGGATCCCTCGCGGCTCGCGCTGAACGTCGAACTGCATGGCACTCTGCTCGGCGTGCTCACGGGCATCGCCGCTGACGGAACCCCAAGTCTGGCCCCGGCCCCTTTGCGTACCGCCAGCTTCGAGGGAAAGGCGGTGGTGGACGCGCGCGGCATCCGCTGGAGACAGGATGGCCGGTCGATCAACCTCCCCGCGTTGCATTGGCAGGTCGAGTCACAAGCCGATGGGCCCCGGCGAATCGTCCACAGCAGCCTGACGGTGGAAAAACTGGCCGTGGGCATGAGTGATCGTCGGCTGTCATTCGCCGGCGTGTCCAGCGACACCACCGCCACCTTCACCGAGAAGTGGGAAGCGGACGAAATCGAACTGAAACAACTCTTGAAGGTCCGCGCCCTCGAACAGAAGCCAGCGCTGCCCTATCCGGTTCAGGACCTGGAATGGTCGTTCTCCGCTCGCCGTGAGCCCAATGGCGTCATTCACATCCCCGACCTGCGACTGTCTCATGCGGGGACAAGTACCCAGCTGAAAGTCAAAGGCCAGCTCGATCTCGGCGACGGCCAGCGCCGCCTGGCGCTTCGGGGTGAGCTGGAGCAGGACTTGTCCAAACTCGCGCAGCCCGGCCTCATCGAAAGCAGCGGCAAGGTCACGGTCGATTTCCGGGTGGCTTCGCCCAACCTGGTGGTCTTCCGGACCCTCTCTGACCTTCTTCTCCACAACGTGAACCTGCGGCTGCCCGGATCGGGGGTCGCGCTCGAAATGCTCGATGGCAACGTGCCGCTGACGGAGAACGTGGAGTTCACCCAAGGCCGGGTGCGGCTGCTGAACGACATCGACGTGAACCCGTACTCGATGCTTCGTTTCGCCGACCAACACCCCTTGCTCTCGCGCAACGGATTCATATCGGTGGGCAGCATCACCACGCCGCTCATTTCCATCGCGCCCCTGGCCGGAAACCTGTCCATCAACCAGAACATGGTTTCCTTGAGTCAGCTGGAGATGGGCGTCCGTGGTGGGCGTATCACCGGACAGTGTGTGTTGGACTGGCAGGGAAAGCACTCCACCCTGGAGGCACACGTGCGGGCGACCGGCGTGAAGTCGTCCCGGGGCGAGCCCTTTGACGGAAATGCCGCCGTGGTCATCTCCGGCAAGGATCGCAGCGTCAACGGACGCGCGGAGATCCTGCGCATTGGCAACCGCCACCTGCTCGACTTGCTCGATCTCGAGGATCCGCACCACACCGATCCCGCCACCAATCGCGTCCGCTACGCGTTGAAAGTGGGCTACCCGGAAAACGTGCGGGTGAGCTTCAACCACGGCTTCGGTCGCCTGCGCATCACCCTGGGCGGCCTGGCCAGGCTGCTCAGCATCGACGAGATCCGGGGCATCCCCATGGGGCCCATCGTCGACCGTGTCATCAACTCCTTGTCCCCTCCGGAGGCCACGCCATGAAACGCCGCGGGTTGCTGCTTCTTGCCGCCTTCGCCTTTCCCGGGTGCATCCGCGCCCCGGAGATCGTCATGGTCGATCGCGCGACGGCGCTCGAGGAACAGGCCTCGGGATCGTTCAAGGACGTGGAACGGCGTCTCGCTCGTGCGGGCATGAGCCCGACGCCGGTGCCACTCACGCCCAACCAGCTGGAGGAGTTGGGCATCCAACCCACGCCGTTGGTCGAGAACATCGGCAAGACGCAGGCGGACCGTGTCGACGAGCTGCTGCGGCGCCACTGCGTGGGGGAAGGGCGGGACGGGCTGCTGGTGGACACCCGGAGCCGCTGCCGGGCCGGGCGCTTGTCGGCCGATGACGCCGCCCTGGTGGAACGGGTGAACCGGACCCGGCTGCACCTGTGGAAGTGGATGCGGACGATCCGCCCCGGTGTGCCCGAAGAGTCGGTGCGCCGGAGTTGGCAACAGGTGCATGCGGAGGGTGTGATCTGCGGCGGCTGGGTTGAATCCGATGACGGCACCTGGGGAGAAAAGAAGTGCTGACGCCCCATGGCCGGTGTTTCATGGTCCTGGCCGTGCTCATCGCGGGCAGCGCCTGGGCGCAGGACGATGAGAACGGCGGAGGCTTGCGCACGCCATCCCGGCTCACCGTGGGCGTGGGAGATCAATTCCTGGGGCAGTTGGGGCCCGATGGCAACACGCTGATCTTCGTGTCCAACCGCAACATCGCGACCGAAATCTACGTCCAGGATCTGGAGCAGGGCCGCGAGCGCCGCCTCTTCGACGAAGGCGCCGACGTGACCTGGCCACGGGTCAGTCCCGACGGCAAACACCTGCTCTACATTTCATTCCGAAATCAGGCCAGCGGCCAGCTGTGTGTGCGGGAGCTGCCTGGTGCGGAAGGCCGCCGCTGCCTCGAAGAAGAAACCAGCGCGCTCCAGGCGGAGTGGATCGATGCCTCGCATGTCGCGCTGGTGAGCCGGGCGACCATCCAGGGCGATCTGCGATTGTCGCGGGTCACGGTGGAGCGCGAGTTGAGCGTGAGTCCCCTGCTCGAGCGTAACCTGACCAGTCCCACCATCTCGCCCGATGGGCGCTGGCTGGTGTACGTCCCGATCGAACGGTCCGTGCAGCAGGTGGGCCCCGGATTCGCCGCGCGCGCCTCGCCCCATTTGGAGGCATTTCGGCTGGATCGCCCCGGCGCCGTCCCCATACCGCTGGCGCTCGATCTTCCGGGACAGACCGGACAGCCGGTGTTCGCGCTCGATGGGCGCTCCCTGTACGTGGTGCAGTTCTTCACCGACTCCAATGAGGACGGGGTGATCGACGCGAGCGACAGCGGAGTGCTGTTCCGGGTGCCTTTCGCTGCTGAGCGCGAGGACGCGCCCGAGTTGGCCCGCGCCTCCAGTCCGGACCAACTCACCAGTGAGTCCTGGAGCTGCGAGTACCCGGCGCCCGCGGCCGCATCACTCATCGCGACCTGTTCGCGCGATCGATCGCTGGATGTGTATCAGCTGCCACTGGATGGCCAGGTTCCCAGCAACTGGGACGTTCCTCGTCTCAACGAAGAATTGGGAATGGCCGGTAAGCGCGCGGATCAACTCCTGCTCTATCGCCAACGCCTACTGCGCGAAGCCCGGCCCAAACTCCGTCGTCTGCTGATGATGCGCCTGAGCCTGCTCCTCCTGGCTTTCGAGGACTTCGATGCGGCGGAGTTCTACGCCCGCCACATGCGTTCGGTGAACGATCCCGCCACGGCGGGACTGGCGGAGCCGCTGCAACTCCTCATCGACCACCGGCGCGCCATGAAGGAACGCGAACGCGGCCGCATGGTGGACGAGCTGCGCGACGCCGAACGGCAACGCATGGCCGCGTTGGATCCCGCCGCCGCTCCCAGCCCGCCCTCCGCCGTCTTTCAACACGTGGTGCGCAGTGAACTGGCGGATGCGGCCGGCGACTTCACGCGGGCGCGTCAGGAACTGGAGGCCGCCCAGGTGACCGACACCACGCCGCGCGCGGTGCTGGAGGCCTATTTCGAACAAGCGGACGCGCTGTATCGCAAGCTCGACGATCGGGAGGCCCTGGTCGAGGCCGGCCGCCGGCTCTCCATGAACAAAGTGTTTCATGATGACGACCAGCTCGACTTCGCTCGCGCCGCCGTCCGCGCCCTGTACCGGGGACGTCCCCACGACGAGGCGGATGCCGCCATGGCCCAGGCTCTCGCATCGGCACCGGCCGGCTCGGCCTATGCGTTCGCCTTGGAGCTGGGCCGGCATGTCAACGCGTTGCACGACGAACGTCCCCCCCGCCCCGTCCGGGAGGCCTTGATCACGTTCTACCATCAGCAAAAGGATCCCCTTCGCCGGCGCGCACTGGTGCAAGACGCCGTCGAGCGTGCGGCGGGTCTCGGCGCCGACGGCGTGTTGGAGGCGCTGGCGACGGTCTACGTCGACGACGCCCCTCCCGGCACCGAGGAGTACCGCCGGGCCGAACGGTTGTTTCGCCGCGCGATGATGGGGCGCGCCTACCGCCGGTTGGGCAGGCAGCGCCTGGACGACGCCCGTGCCGACTTCGACCTCGTGACTCAACGGACTGGCTCACTGGAAAGCGCTGTCGAATCCATGAGCCTGCGTTTGCGTGCCGGCGTCAGCCCCGAGGTGGTGGAAAGGGAAGTCACCACTACCTCCGCGAGTAGGGCCAGGCCGCTCGCGCACTTCGTGAAGGCCTACCTCACGGCGCGCCAGTTGCCCAAGCTGGATGACCGTGCCCACGCCCAGGCGGTGGACGCGGCCGTGAAGGAGCTGCGCACCTCGTGGCAAGAGCTCAAGAACCAGCGCGCGGTGCATGCCCTCTATGCTGCCATTCATCACGAGGACTTCCTCCGCGGCCACGCTCCTTCCGCCGCTGAGCGCGCCAACCGGCACTACTTGATCGCCCTGGACCTGGTGCGCAACAACGTCCGCTACCGGGCGATGATCCTCGGCGCGTTGGGGCTGTTGCACACCCAGGTGGGCAACTTCCACATCGCCCTGGGCTACCTCGAGCAACGGGACAAGTTGCCCTACGTGGACAACGCGGCGGGGCTGGCGGTGTCCCTTGCCCGCGCCCGGGCGCTCTTGCACGTCGGCCGCGAGGAAGAGTCAGCGCACGCGGCGGATCAGGCCTTGGCCATCGTGGACGCCACACCGAAGCTGGCCAGGTTCGTCACCCTGGCACTGGATCGCGCGGCGCTCTACAACCTTGCCGCGGGCCGATTCGAGCGTGCGTTGGCGCTCTACGATCGCGAACTGCCCACCGTGGAAACGGGCCCCAGCGACGCGGAGGGTCTGCGCAACCGGTTGGTGGTGCGGCTGGCCCGCTGCGCCGCGGAGCTGGGGGCGGGTCAACCCCAGCGGGCGTTGGAGGACCTGGACAGAGTTGATCGCGACCTGGCAACCCCAGCCGTGCAAGCCACGCTGAACTGGGCACACGCCACACCCCAGCACATTCAGCGCTCCTATCGCATCATCGCCGCGGGACTGCGCGCCAATGCGGAGACCCGACTCGGGCACCTGGACGCCGCCGCCCACGCACTCGAACAGCGGCGCGCGCTGTTCCTGGAACTGTTCGCCGAGTCGGATCGCGATGAGGACATCCGCGCGGTGACGCTGGCGGAGATGCGGCTGGCCGAGAATGCCGTGGATCGCCAGGACACGGCTCAGGCGGCCCGCTGGTTGGGCAAGGCGATCGAGCACGCCGACACCCTGATGGATCGCACCCACGCACCGGTCGATGCCAGTCAGCTCGACGTGCTCTGGTTCGCGGCGCAGTTGCACTCGGATGGGAACACGCAGGTGCCTTTCGACGTGCCCAAGCGTCTGGGCCAGGCGCAACGCTCCCTCATCGACCAGCGTGATCCTTCCTGGCGCTCATATCTGGCGTGGTTCGAGATCTATCTGGCGCTCAGTGCAAATCCGCCAGCAGCGGTCCGGGACGCACTGCTGCTGCCCGCACAGCCATAGTCGGTCGGCGGCCTCTGAAATGGATGGGGGCCCCCGTCGGCCGTGGCGCTGGAGGGAGGGATCCTCCAACGCTGGGAGCACTGGGCGGAAGAGGGACTCCCGCCCGGCCTCGTATGTGACCTTCAGCTCCCGGGTCAGAATCTCCTCCAGGGGCAGGCTGAAGGCCGTCGACACGGTCTGTCCGGTGAACGTCCAGTGGATGCGTTTCCCCGTATCAACGAGCATGGGTCTCTCCTTCGGGCGCGGGCCGGCGCGAGGGCTCCCAGGGGACGCGGGCCAGGAAGAGGGCGTTGTTCTCGAAAGGAATGCGCCCTCGGCCAGACCACATGATGACGGAGCACCCGGGACGGGGCCGGTTTCATGCGTCCCGATACCTGGCTAGCCTTCACAAGACGGGGGAACACGAACCATGCTGAACGAGCAGCTCGCGAAGGACGTCGGACCGGCACATCTCGACATCGCCTGGGAGCAACGCGGCGATCCGAAACACCCAACCGTGCTGCTCGTGATGGGAATCGCAGCCCAACTGGTGAACTGGCCGCTCGGCTTCCTGCATGCGCTCGTCGCGCGCGATCTCCACGTGGTGCGCTTCGACAACCGCGACTCGGGGCTCTCCACGCACATGCGTGATGCCCTGCCTCCCGATCTGCCCGCGGTGCTCAAGGGAGATCTGTCATCGGCGTCGTACACGCTCTCCGATATGGCCGCTGACGCGGTCGGTCTGCTCGATGCCCTGAAGCTCGACTCCGCGCACGTCGTGGGAGCTTCGTTGGGTGGTGCGATCGCGCAGACGATCGCGATCGGGCACCCGACGCGGGTGCGATCACTCACGACGATGATGTCGACGACCGGCGACATGTCCGTCGGGCAGGCGCACCCCGCGACCATAAAGGCGTTGTTTGGAGGGCCGCCCGCACGCACGCGCGAGGAGGCCGTCGCGCGCGCCGTGCGCGGCTTCGCGGTGGTCGGCTCTCCGGCGTTCCCGACGGACCCGGCGGCTGTGGCCGAGGTCGCGGGGCTCGCGTACGACCGCGATCACGACGAGGTCGCCATCGCACGCCAGGCCGTGGCGTCGGTCGCGTCGGGCGACCGCACCCGGCTGTTGCGCGCGCTCGACGTGCCGACGCTCGTGCTGCACGGGCTCGCGGACACGCTGTGCGACCCGAGCGGTGGGCGCGCCACGGCCGCCGCGATTCTGGGGGCCGAGCTCGTGCTCATCGATGGGATGGGGCACAACCTTCCGCCCGGGCTCTGGGAGCGGATCGCCGATCACATCGCCGCCATCGTGCGCGAGGGGGAGGCGAGGGCTCCTGCCTGGATGCCATAGTGGCGCTCCCACGCTTTATGTGGTTCGCGAGCGTGGGAGCGCTACGTCATCGGGGCAAGCCCATCAGCGGCGCTTCGGCGCTGACCATCCAGCAGGCAGCCGTATAGCGAACCTCGGCGCCATGCACATAGGGCTCAAAGGCGGCGCGGACGGTGTCGATGACTTGCGTGCGCGTCCGCTCGTCCGCCTCTTGCAAGATCAGACCGACGGGACCGATCCGGGTGAAGTAACCGACCAACTCGTTCTCGGGCAGGGTGCAGTCAACATCGAGCGGCCGGACGTCGATCTCGGCCCAGCCGCTCTCTTCCAGGATGGAAGCGACCCGATGCCGGTCCGCGAGGGAGAACGGTCCCGGCGCGTCTGGCTGGCGGGCGGGCATGTTCGGCAGCAGCGGTGCCGCGGCGCGCTCGGCTGTCGTCGTGAACGGATTTTCCGCGGCACTTCGCCAGGCGATACACCGGAGTGCGGCGCCGTCCCTCGCGGCGCGCCGCAAGTTCGCGAAAGCCTGGACCGGGTTGTCGAAGAACATGACGCCGAAGCGCGAAATAATCGTGTCGAAGCTCGCGGGCTCGAAGGCGTGGCGCTGCACGTCGGCCCGGAGGAAGCTCGCGGTCGTATCTTCCCGTTTGGCGCGTGCCCGTGCGACGGCGAGCATCGGCTCCGAAACGTCGACGCCGATGCAATGGCCCGTCGCGGCGAGCCGCCGCGCGACGGCGAGCGTGGTGCTGCCCGTACCACAGCCCACGTCGAGCACGCGGTGCCCGGGTCCGGCGCGGACTGCTTCGACAAGCAGGTCTTCGAACGGCTTGAGCATCTGGTCGAGCACCTCCTGTGCATCGACCCAGGCGCGTCCAGAGCGGCCGTTCCAAAGCGCAGCCTGCCCGTTATCGGTCTGGTGCTTGACTTCCATGGTCGTTTTCCTTTGCTTGCCCTCGAGGAGTAGAAGCTAACTGTGCCAGTTCAAGTCGACTTGAGGTCAAGAGGGTGAGACACCTGGACATCGCCGAAGTGGCGCGGCAATCCGGCGTTCCCGCATCGACGCTGCGGTTCTACGAGGAAAAAGGGCTGATTGCCTCCACCGGCAGGCGCGGGCTGCGTCGCCTGTTCGATCCCGGCGTGCTGGAACGGCTGGCGCTGATCGCGCTGGGTCGCGCCGCCGGCTTCTCGCTCGATGAGATTGCGCTGATGTTCGCGCCGGATGGGCGGCCGTGCATCGACCGGCGGATGCTCGTGGCCAAGGCGGAGAAGCTGGACAGGACGATCCGCGAACCGCGGGCCGGAAATCAGGTTCTCGATGACGTAGGGCAGCCCCTTGGCGTCGAGGCCTGACTCCGGGGCGGGCCGCTCGGCTGCGCTGTCAGTCCCTCACGACGCCGTCATAGACGCCGTAGCCGCCGGGAATGAAGAAGTCCCTCCCCGGCTCCAGCCCGAAGGTCCGGAGGACCGTCGCCGCGATGTCCTGCGAGCGCGGCGCGCGCGTCACCCGCTCGCCGGACTCCTCCACCAGCGTCACCGGCGCCCCCATGGGAGAGCCGTTCATCGTCTCGTCGTACCCGCCGAGCATCTGGTTCCCCTGGATGCCGCCGCCCACGAGGATGGCGCAGGTCGCGGGGTGGTGGTCGCTGCCCTGCTTCGGGAAGGTCCGCCCGAAGTCGCTGTAGACGTAGACCAGCGTCTCGTCCAGCAGCGACCGGGACGCGTCGGTCCGGCTCGGGGTCAGGCTCATCTCGAGGCACAGCCGACCCACCATCTCCAGCGCGATGCGCAGGTGGTTGGTGTGCATCTGCGGTCCATTCGCGCTGTGGGTGTCGAAGGTGTTGTTGGTGAAGCTGGAGGCCCGCAGGTTCACCGACGTCACCAGGTCCGACTTCAGCAACTGCAGGGCGAAGGAATACGCGCCCATCGACGCGCCCGTGCCGCAGGAGTCCGCGTAGCCGATGCAGGCCGACCAGTCCGCGGGATAGGCCGGGTCGGCCTTGAGCTTCTCCCAGGACGGCGTGCTGGCCAGCACCGAGAGGATGTCCCGGCGCACGGTCCTGCTCGCGCCCTTGTATGTGTCGTAGAGCTGCTCGAGCATCGCGTCGGTGCCGCTGCTGGAGATGCCCCGCTCCTGGCGCAGCGCCTTGAGCAGGGCCGCGTCCACCGCGGTGGCGGGCACCGTGCCCGGGAGCTCCGAGCCATCGAAGGCGACGTCGGGCACGTCGCTCCGCGCGCGGAGCCCCTTCCAGGCGCTGTCGCGCTTGTCGGACAGCGTCGGCTCCACCGAGGCCCCGGAGTGCAACGCCGTGGGGTTCGCCAGCGCGGGCAGCCCGAGCGCGCTCGGCAGCGTGCCGCCCAGGCTGACGTTGGGGATGGGCCGGTCCGGGAAGCGCCGGGACAGGGCGTTGGCGATGACCGCCTGCACCGACGGGGCCCGGAAGTTCGAGCCCGCCACGCCGCACATGCTCGCGATGATGCCACTTGTGTGCGCGGCCGTATTCTGGTCCGCCCCCACGAGCAACGTGGCCTTGTCGAAGAGCCTGTACGCGGGGTTCGCCCACGCGTAGCCCCAGGGCCGGAAGTTCTGCTGGTTGCCCGAGGCGGGATTCAGCCCGCTCGCGTCGGCCGGGTTCGCCCAGTTCCAGAAGACGGGCCCGCGCAGCTTGCGCACGGGCCCGGGCGCATCCAGGTCCACCGGAGAGCGGTCGAAGTTCTCCACCTGCTCGGGCCGGTAGCCCACGGGGATGATGCCACCCTGGGGCGTGGGGATGAACTTGTTGATGCCCGCGCGAGTCAACGGAGAGAAGAAGGTCTCCCAGTGGAGTCCTCCATCCAGCCAGATGCCCAGGAGCTTGGTCGGCCGTCCCGAGGCCGTCTGCGCCGACGCCACCGGCAACCCGAAGCGCGTCATGAGTCCGAGGTGAGCGGCCCCGAAGGCCAGCTCGAACAGCTTGCGGCGAGTGAGCTTCATGGGTGCCTCATCAGTAGAAAATCCAGTGGGGGTGGCGGATGAAATACGAGCACGCGCCCACGTAGGCCGGCTCGGTATCGGTGGGCGTCGCGAGCGGCACGAACACGTCCTCATACAGCGCGTCCACCTGGGCGTCGGTGAACCGCTCGCCCAGGAAGTGCAGCGACCACCGCCGCAGCGTGGCCTTGACGTCCGCGGGGTTGGCGGTGCGTGGCGTGTCCGTGGGGAACAGCGCCGTGTTCCCTGTCTTGGCCAGCGCGCGGCGGCACCACCGCTGGGAGACCTGCGTCAGCGTGAGCACGAAGGTCGGAGACGCGGTCCGGTCATGGGACACCTGGTTGAGGACGGAGCCTCCCCCCAGCGAGTGATAGCGCTCCGCGGTGGCTGCCTGTCGCGGCATGGGCAGGGCGTCCGGCGGCTGCAGCGGGTAGAAGTCGTCACCCCGCGACTCCGCCATCGGAAAGCCGAACTCGTTGGCCGAGGTGAAGAAGTCGTCGTGGCCCAGGCCCAGCTGCTGGTAGAGCGCCCGCTGTACCTGGGTGGCGCTCATGCGGGTGATGCGCGGCGCCTCGGGGTCTGGACGCGAGTCCCTCTGCTGTGCCGCGAGCCCCTGGACCCACGCGCGAACGTCGGCCACGGGCAGCGTCGCCGTGCCTTCGGCGACGAGCTGGGCATAGGACTTCTGACCGATGGGCATCTGCTTGAACGCGCCGGTGCCACGGCCCTCCAGCAGCCGCACCAGCTCGCTGTCATCCGGGCTGCCCGGCTTCACCATCCGGACGTCGGACACCAGCAGGGACTGGAAGGCCTCGGCCGAGGCGAAGTAGCCGCGCGCGCCCTGCGTGTGGCAGCCCTCGCAGTGGGGCTTGAGCCCCTGCATGATGCGCACGGTCTCCGAGCTGGTCGGCGTGGAGCACTGGGCTTGCCCCCGGGCACGGAGCGCGGACGGGGCGCCCTCACCGCCGCACGAGAGCACTCCGGACAGCACGAGGAGGAACAAGAAGCGGTTCATGGTCAGCGCCCCCTCTGGAAGAGGTTCGACTGGGTGAGTGACTTGACGAAGGGCCGGACCTTGCGGCCTCCCGCGATGAAGCGCGCCACCTGGTCGTCCAGGTAGCCCGCCTCTCCCGCCGGGTCGATGTCGCGCCCCAGCACCTGGGCGTGCAGGCGCCGCACCACACACCGGTCGAAGGCGCCCGCCGCGGCGATGAGCTTCGCGAAGCCCAGCGGGCCCACCGTCCCGTCACTGACCTGCCCGAGCAGGGTCTGCTCCGGCGGGAGGAAGTCGAGGAAGAGCGCCTCGGGGTTCACCTGCGCCTGGGCCTCGGTGACGGGCGTGAGCAGCGTGTCGGGCGTGTACCACCGGTTCCAGTGGCTGAACGGGTCCCCGCCGTAAGGGTACTCACCCGTCCGCCACCGCGCCGGCCAGTGCCACATCGTGCCGACGCCGGGCATCAGGTACTTCGCGCCATAGCCCTCGGTCGCATGGCCCTGCTTCGCGTAGCGCTTGAAGTGGATGGCCGCGGGGTCGAGCCGGCGGTGGCAGTGCTGGCATGGCCCCTCCGTCCCCGGGTCCCTCCGGTATTCGTTGAACTCCTGGCCCGAGGGTGGCGCGAGGACCTCGCACGCCAGCGTCTCCAGCGCCCGGGCGCCGCGCACGCGCTCGCGCGGATAGGCCGAGAGGAAGCCCAGGCTGGTGAGCATGCCCGCGGCGGGAATGCCCCGGGAGGCACCCGTCTGCGTGCGGGGGTCGAACCGATAGTCCCGCTCGGCGAGGAAGAAGGGATTGCGCGCGGGGACCTGGTACTCACGCCACGCGAGAGGGTCTCCCGGGGAGTGCCCGGGGTCCACCGGCGCGCTGGCGAACCGGGACGGCCGCCACCACGAGTCGTCGTCGAGCAGGCTCGTCACGCCCCCCGCGAGGCCCTGCATCACATAGGCGGCCTGGAGGCGGGTCGGCGCGACGGAGTAGGTGCCGAGGATGAGGTCCGTCGCTGGCCTGTCATGCCATGCGAGGTGGGCGAAGAGGCGGGCGGGCTCCTCGGAGACGAGCCTCCGCTGGCCCTCCCCATTGTAGGGCAGGTAGTTGTCGAAACCCGCGTACACCTGGAAGTCGGCATGGCAGCGCACGGCATTCGGGCCACAGCCGCAGGTGCCCTCCGGGCCGGTGGCGCAGGTAATCGGCACGGGGTTGCCAGAGACCGGATCGCGCCCGGTGCCCGTGGCCGCGGTACTGGCCGCGAAGCCCACCAGCGTCACCGTCGTGCCGGGGGCCCACCACGGCTCGAGGGAGCGCTCGTCCACCGGCGAGCCATCCGCGTTCTGGCCGCTGCACGCCGACGTCTCTCCCCGGTAGTACTTCCAGGCGCCAGCCCTGGCCGTGCCCACGGGACACCGCTGGAGGGTGCGTTGTTGTGGCAGCCCGTACTCCGGCTCGTCGGCGGTCCTCGGGGTGAGCGGGAGGTTGAACCAGTCGCGCGCCTGCTCGAACATCATCTGGTAGAAGACAGGCTGCTGGAGCGTCTGGTCGACGAAGGCCGCGACGAAGGCCCGCTGCGCGGCATCGTCGCCCGCCGCCTCCAGCGCCTCGTATTCCTCGCCGGTCGGCGGAGTGCCGCGCAGCGCGAGCGAGGCCCGCCGCAACAACCGGCTCGGCGTGAGGAGGTCGCTCTTCTCGCCAGCGTCGGGAGTCTCCGTGGGAGGAGGCTCGACGCAGCCGGCGTCCTGGGAATCCACGGGCGGGTCAATGCCAGAGCCAGAGCAACCCACCCAGATCATCAAGGGCAGGACCCACCAGAGAGGACTCGGCGTGGGCCCCGGCCCGCGGCGCGGATCAGGTGGCTCCAGTCGATCGTTGCGAACAGCCGAGATGCGCGGGTTCATTCATCACGACATAGCATCTCATGTGCCACGGGCTCACGACGTTGGCGCCGTGCTCGCGTACCCAGTACCGGGGCTGACTCATGACGCCCTCCGAGCGTGCGTGGAGACCACCTCGTAGAGGTGCGGCTCGAACTTCTCCACCAGCGCCGCCGCGGCCCGCATGTGCGTCTGCGCCCTCGGGTTGCGCAGCATGGCCTCGAAGTGCTCTCGGCTTGCCCACTGCGCGTAGTTGGCCACCCGGGTGCCCTCCAGGTCCCGGTGGATGTTCGCCGAGATGAACCCCGGCAGGTGCCGCATCACCTCCTCCGTTGCTTCCTCCAGCAGCCTCACCAGCTCCGCCTGCCGCTCGGGCGCCACGGTGAAGACGTTGATGAGGGTGCACACCCCACTGCCGGGAACGATGCTCGTCGTGACCGCTTCCATATGATTAGGCTCCTAACTACCAGGATGAAGAAAGAGGTTCAGGGCTCCCGCACATGAGGGATGCCGGCGGCGACCTTGGTGAGCAGGAGCGCGAGCTGCTGGCGCTCCTCGGCGGACAGGCTGCTCATCAGGGCGGCGGTGCGGCGGTAGTGGTCCGGGAGCAGTCCCTCTAGCCGCTGGCGCCCCTTGGCCGCCAGGCGCACCACCGACATGCGCCCATCCCCGGCATGCGCCCTGCGCAGGATGAGACCCTCCTTTTCCAGCCCGTCCAGCAGCCCGGTCATCGTCGCGCGCGTGACGCCCGTGCGCTCGGCCAGCTCGGCGGGACGCAGGCCCTCCTCCTCGCGCTGAAGCTGCATGAGGACGATGAAGCGCGCCTGGGACAGCCCATGCCGCGCGAAGTGCGCCGCATAGGCCTGTTCCACATCGTCCGAGACCCGCAGCAGCGTCAGGCACGCCTCCACGGCCGACGCGTCCGACCCCGGGTAGCGCCTCGCGTCCTTCTGGAGGGTCTCGTGCTCCGGGAGCTGTTTCAGTCCAAGTGCCATTTCGTTAGGAGCCTAACTACATGGACGCTCGCGTGCAAGTGGAAGGCGGGTGAGGAAGGAGCATGAGACGGAGCTTGAGGGAGGCCGATGCTTCACGGAATCTTCACGGTTCCCTCATCACATGCGCTGCAACCGGCGCTTGTACTTCTCACCCCACTCCCGCAGCCCCAGCAGCACCGGCGCAAGGGAGCGGCCGAAGGCGGTGAGCTCGTATTCCACGTGCGGCGGCGGCACCTCGAGCGAGCGCGGGGTGGTGTCGAGTTCGAGGACCGGTGGGACGTGGGACGAAGGGCGTCTAGAGCTTCACGCGCAGGCAGGCGGGTCTCGTTGGGCCTGGTGCGCCGCGTCATCCTCTTCCTTACGGAATCGACAGGATGATCGATGATTTTGAGTGGGGCCAGCTGTCTATGGGTTGAAGCTCCTCTGGGGAGTCGTTCTCTCAATCGAAAGGATCCGACATGACGATCAAATCAGCGACCCCGTACCTCATCCTCAACGGCAGGGTCGAGCAGGCTATTGCCCTTTACCAGCGCGCCCTCGGCGCGAAACTCAAGACGCTGCAGCGGTTTGGAGACGTCGACCAGAGTTGTTCCGCGGCGATGAAGAGCCGGGTCATGCACGCGGCGCTGCACGTGGGCGATGCTCTTCTGATGATGAGCGATGGCCCCAATGATGCGGCACCGCCGCAGACCGGGAGCGTGAGCGTCGCCCTCGACTTCGACGATCCCGAGCAGGCAAGGCGATGCTTCGACGCACTGGCGACGAACGGCAAGCTCGTCCAGCCGCTCGTCGACGCCCCCTGGGGTGCCCTGTTCGGCGTGCTTTGCGACGAGTTCGGCATCAACTGGATGTTCAACAGCTCCAGTGCCAAGGGTACCTGACGGAACCTCGCCAGGAACCGCCGCCAGCCAGAAGCAGCTGGCGGCATGACCTACGGCACCTTACGCAGGCTGCGGGAAGTGTCGAGGCATTGTGGTTCGGGGGTGGGGGAGTCGGAAACTCCCCTCGCCGGGATTGAGTCGGTTCAGCGCGGTGTGAGCTTGAGCAGCTTGCCGTTGGTGGCGTCGGTGAGCAGGTAGAGCGCTCCCTCGGGACCCTGCACCACCTCGCGCACGCGCACGCGCGAATCCGTGAGCAGCCGCTCCTCGCCCACCACACGGTCATTCCTCATCATGAGCCGCACCAGCGCCTGGCTGGACAGTCCTCCGATGAAGACGTTGTTCCGCCACTCGGGGAAGAGGTCCCCGGTGTAGATGGTCATCCCCGAGGGCGAAATCACCGGATCCCAGTAGTACACGGGCTGCTCCATGCCCGGGCCCTGGGGACTCTCGTGGATGGGCGCGCCCGAGTACTCCTCGCCATAGCCGATGGTGGGCCAGCCGTAGTCCTTGCCCGCCTCGGGGCGGTTGAGTTCGTCACCCCCGCGTGGCCCCATCTCCACCGTCCACAGCCGCTTCTGGCTGTCGAGCGCCGCCGACAGGATGTTGCGGTGTCCCACCGACCAGATCTCCGGCCGGGCCCCCTCGGTGTTCACGAACGGGTTGTCCTGGGGCACCGAGCCGTCGGGGTTGATGCGGACAATCTTGCCGAAGTGGCTTTTCACGTCGCGAGCCTGCACTCGGCCCTCGAGGATGGAGCGCTCCCCGAGCGTGACGAACAGCTTGCCATCGGGGGTGAACACCAGTCGTCCTCCCGCGTGCAGGGTCGACTCGAGTGTGGGCATCATGCGGAAGATGACCTGCACGCCCTCCACGCGCGGCTGTTCACCGTCCACGAGCTTCGCGCGTGCCACCGCCAGGCCATTGCCGCCCTCGCGCGGCTCGTAATAGGTCCAGTAGATGAGGCCGCTCTGGGCGTAGTCGGGACCGATCTCCACGTCGAGCAGACCGCCCTGTCCGCGGCCGTCCACGGGCGGCAGACCCGCGACGGCGGGAGACTTCCCGCCCTGGGGCGTGACGATGTAGAGCGAGCCGGTGGGCTTCTCCGTCACCAGCATGCGCTGGTCGGGGAGGAAGGCGATGGCCCAGGGGTTCCGGAAGCCCGAGGCAATCTCGGTGACCTGGAAGGCCGTCTTCGTCTGGATGGCCGGGGCGCGCGTCTGACCGGGGAAGGCCGGTTCGAACTCGGGCACGTTGGGAGGACCCGTTGGGACCGGGGGGCCGCTAGGAAGGGGTTCCTCGGGGGGAAGGCCCGGGTCCTCGGGGGGGTGGCCCGGGTCCTCGGGGGGTTGAGGCGTGCCGCCCATGGGGTCGGGGGTCTTGCTGCTACAGCCCGACAGGAGGGTGGCGAGGAGGAGGGTCATCGACAAGGTTCGCATGTGGCTCTCTCCACGAGAATGATGGGTCCGCCCAGGAGCGATGAACGATGGGTGTTCAGGCGGGAACGGGAGTGTATGCCTCCTTGCAGGTCCAACAATAAAGAATAAAGGTGGGCTGGGCAGCAATTGGCCTCTCCACCCGCCGCCAAGACAACACCGAACTGCGGCGCACCATTCTCTTCAGGCGCATGTCGGCTCGCTCTTCCCAATGAGCCTGGCGGGTGGAGAGGCAGCGCAGCCCCCCTGGGCTTGAGCCGGTTACGCGCGTCGCTCCACGAGTCTGGCGAGTTGTTCCGTGACGCCGCCCCACCCATCATGGAAGCCCATCGTTTCATGCAGGGTTCGATCGGCGCTGTTCTTGTGCATCACGCGGGCGACATAGTGGGTGCCCATCGGATGATCCTGCAACGTGATGATCGCGGTCATGAAGGGCTGTTCCGCGGGCCTCCAGCCACCGACCAGGGAGTTCGTGAAGACGAGCCGTTCGAACTCGTCGAGGGCGAGATAACAGCCACTCAGATGCGGCATGAACTCGCCACCGTTCTCGCTGATCTGCGTGACGAGTGAGCCGCCGGGATGGAGATTCATTTCCAGGACCTTGCATCGGGCCGGCGCTGGGACCCACCATTGCTCGAAGCTCGCAGGGGTCGTCCAGGCGCTCCAGATGGCCTGCCGGGGAGCCTTGATGACTCGCGAGATCGTCAGGTCGAGTTCCGCAGGTGAAGACTGGCTCATTCGGGTTCTTCCTTTTTCTGGTGGGTGACAAACAACTCCAGCCTGTCGGTGCGGCCTTCCCAGAGGGCGCGTTGTTCAGACAGCCACGCCTCCAGGGTGGCGAACGGTTTCTTGTCGAGGGCGCACGTCCGCACGCGGCCTTCCTTGCGCGTCTGGATCCATCCGCTTTCCTCGAGCAGATGGATGTGTTTCATGAAGGACGGCAAGGCCATGTCGAAGGGTTTCGCCAATTCGCTGATGCTCGCGGGCCCCTTGCCCAGCCGCTTCAACACCGCTCGGCGGGTGGGGTCGGCGATCGCCTGGAAGATGCCATCCAGCCGCTCCGGATACTGTTCCATGTGGCTAAGTATCAGGCCGTGAAACTAACCTCAAGGGCTAAGTAAGGGGAGGGCGCGGGAGGGGTTCGGGGGACGCCTCACCTGCTTCCTTCTGCCGGTTTGACCGGCGCACCGAAGGGCTCTGGCGAGCAGTTACGACACTTCGTCCCAAGGGGGCGCGATGCGGTGGCTCGCCGGAGCCGAGGTGTCAGGTTCGTGCCATCACCGGAAACCGATGGGGCCCGGGCGACGGCGTCAGGTTGCGCACGAAGAGGTCGGCCTTCGTGTCCTCGCCGACAACGCCCGCCCGAGGCCACCAGCGCTCAGGCGTGAAGCCGAAGTGGACCGAGGTGATGGGCTGGTCAATCAATCGCGGGATATGGGGCCGCAGGTCGAAGGGCTCTCGCGCGAAGATGTCGTCGATGTAGAGCGTGCCGTTCTCGACGCCGGCGAACACCCAGGCTTCGGCGTGCAGCCGGCGCAGCGGTCGCGAGAAGGCATTCGCCGCATACCAGCTCGCGATTCTCGCATGGCCGCGTGCTCCGAAGCGCTCGGTCACCGCGAGCCCCTCCTCGGACAGCGAGACCAGCCCCGAGCGGACGTGGGCCTCGGCCAGCTCGAGCACCGGCGCGGGCTCGCCTCCCGGCACCGCGTGGAACTCGGCACCGAACAGCGCTTGCTCCCAAGGCGTGAACCCGAAGCGCGGATAGAAGCCGAGCACGTTCTTGTTGGCGAACAACAGCACGGGCGCTTCGCCGCAAGACTCGAGCGCCGCCCTCATCACCACCCGCGACAACCCCCGGCCTCGGTGCGATGGCACGCAGCCGACCGCGCCGAGTTGGTAGCCGATGACCTCGCGGCCCTCGACGCACAGCCGCATCCGCGTCACCGAGGCATTGGCCACCACGCGTCCCTCGTCGAGCACCGCGAAGGCCCGGTAGTCGTCGTTCCATTCACCCCACGCGCACCAGCGCCGGAAGTCCACGGTGCGGAAGACCCGAGGCACGTAGTCACAGAAGGCGGCTTGCAGTGCTGGGTCGCGATGGTCGATTTCCGCGATGGCGGGAGTTGTCATGGATGAAGGACGGGTGGCTCGTCGGGAGACTGGGGTGGTGGCGGGTGGCTTTCTGCGCCGTGCCGTCCAACGGTGGGACGATTGGGGCACGGTGAGCGAATCGCTCGGTTGCAACTTGTTCTGACTCTCACGGGCAGGGCGGTGAGTTGCTTCGCCGTTACGACAGGTCGTGCAGATCCTTGCCGAGGGGGGGCGTGAGACGGAACTCGGAGAATCGCACCTGAAGTCCTGCCCGCTCCGGCGTGCAGCACATCGGTCCCACGAGATAGGACCTGGCTTCCGGGAAGGGTGCCAGCCGCACGAGCGGCCATGTCTTGCCGTCGGCGGACACCTGTAGACGCAACACTCCCTTGGCGACTGTCGCACGCATCCAGAAGTCGCGCGGGTTCGCCTCGTAAGGCCCGGTAGCCCAGTCCGATTTGCCGTTCGTCAGCACGCTGCTGAGCATCGCCCGACCATCAGACAATTCGATGCCCGCCTTCACCCAGTGGCGGTCATCGACCCGGACCATGATTCCGGCCTGATCGTACAGCTTCTCATAGGCGCCTTGGATGCGCACCTGCGCGGTGAAGGCGGGTTCGGTGCGCACGCCCAGGAAGTGACCGCTGTCGCGCGTGAAGCCGTAGTGCGTCTCCCGCCAGAAATCGGTGCCCTTGTCGGTCGTGACGTCCAGTACGCCGTTCGCGCGGTTCCAGACCTTGGGCTCGTTGAGCCACACACCACCGTCCATCGTCGCTCCTTTTTTCATGCCCGTGGTCGGCTTCGTGGCCCGGGCGCTCACCGGCACCAGCATGGCGCCTACGCCCGCGACGATGATTGTCCGGCGTCCAATCGCATTTTCGCTCATTCACCACGCTCCCATTCGCAGACTTGATTCCTACTTCACGCTGCGTGAAACGCATAGGACGAATGGGAGTCCCAAGGTGTGGGTCGAGAGCTCAGAACCGTCCCATGAGGCCCAGCCGCGCGCCCGCCGGGGTCACGCTCACCACGGGCGCGAGGCTCCGGGACGCGTGGGCCGAGTGGGACCAGTCGTAGCCGATGACGCTGCCCAGCAGCATCAGGGGCGGCGCGGCCAGCAGGGCGACGAACTCATTGCCGGCGGCCAGACCCAGGCCCACGCCGCCCGCCGCGCCCACCAGCATTCCGGGCAGCGCGCCGGTGATCCACTCGCCCTGGCCTTCGAACAGCGCGCCGCCTCCGGTGACGCCCAGCGAGGCCCCCAGGCCCGCCCCCAGGAGCGTGCCGGCGACGTACCCCGTGGCGCAGCCCTTGACGCTCTGGGCGCCCTCGCAGAACGCGGCGCCCGGCAGCAGGTAGCCCAGGCCCCCCCCCACCACGAGGCCCAGCAGGCCCAGGCCCAGCTCCGCCGGCGTGCGCCCGGACTCCTCCTCGAGCGCCTCGGCGGGCGCGGCCGCTCCGGGCGTGGTGGCCAGCAGGCGCGGCGAGCGCGGCGTGAGCGCGCCCCCGGCGAGCAGCGATGGCGCGGCGAGGCCCCCGCGGGGAAGGGTCAGCAGGGCCAGCAGGACGAGGAGCGCGACGGGCGGGAGACGAAGCATGGGCTCCGGGTCCTGCAAGGCGTTGGCCCGAGGGCCGCCGGGGGAGGGATGGCGCGGGGCGTGCCATGGCCTTCACAGGTGTGCAGGCTGGGGCTCATCCCGGGCGGCCGGGCTGGAGGAAGCCCGCGGCGCGCATGAGAAAATTGGCGGAAAGGCGCGAGCGCGGATCACGGGCATGTCCCCCCCTCTCCACCGTTGGCCTCCCGCGAGCTAGGATAGGGCATGCGCGTTGGCCTTTCGATTGCCCTCGGCGTGCTCGTCGTGGCGAGCGCATCCTCAGCGGCCGACGAAGCGGTTCCGAAGCCCGGCGTGGGCTTCGAGGTCGAGCGATATGACGTCTCGATCACGCCGGATGCCGCGACCGGAAGGGTGATGGGGGTCGAGCAGGTCACCATCCGTGCCCGCCAGGACGGAGTGCGGTGGCTCGGCTTCTCGCCCAACGCGCTGACCCTGAGTGACGCGACGGTCGAGGGGCGGCCGATCCGGTTTTCGTCCGATCGCGATGCGATCGCCTTCCGGCTGCCCCGACCGCTTCAGAGGGGACGGCGCGCCACGATCCGCTTCCGCTTCGACGGCCGACCGGCGCGAGGCGTCACCGCGACCGCCTCGTCGATGCACACCAGCTACTTCGCGTGTGACTGGATGGTCTGCCTTCAGGATTCGCCGGGAGACAAGGCGGAGCTCGCCACGACCCTGCGGCTGCCCGCGGGCTGGTCGTCGCTCGCCCCGGGCGAGCCGGTCGCGACCAGGAGCGAGCCGGACGGGACGGTCGTCCACCGCTGGCGGACGTCGCGTCCCTATTCGCCCTACCTGTTCGGCTTCGCGATTGGCAAATTCGAGCGGCATGTCGAGCGCAATGGCGGCGTCGAGCTCACCTATCTCGGCGAAGGGACGACCGCCCCCGAGCTGGCGCGACTGTTCACCGAGACGCCGGCGATGGTCCGCTTCCTGTCGGACAAGGCCGGCCTGGGCTTGCCCGGCGGTCGCTACGCGCAGCTGCTCGTCGCCGGGAACGAGGCACAGGAGGCGGCCACCTACGCGCTGATCGGCGGGAAGGAGCTGGAGCGCGAGGCCTCCGAGCCCGAGACAGCGTGGATCCTCGTCCACGAGCTCGCCCACCAGTGGTGGGGCAACGCGGTGACCTGCGCGACGTGGAGGGACTTCTGGCTGAACGAGGGGATCGCTACCTTCATGACCGCCGCGTGGAAGGAGCATCGCTTCGGACCCGCGGCCTACGAGGCGGAGCTGGACGTCGCGCGCAAACGGGTCGCCCGCCTGCGCGAGACTGGCTGGGATCGGCCGCTCGCGTTCGGCGGCGAATACCCCTCGCTGGGCGCCAGGCGCGCCGTCCAGTACAGCAAGGGCGCGCTATTCCTCGCTCACCTGCGCGGGAGGATCGGGGATGCCGCGTTCTGGAAGGGCCTGAGGTCCTTCACGCGCGACCATGCCGGCGGAACCGTCACCAGCATCGATCTGCAACGCGCCATGGAGCGCGCGAGCGGTCGCGACCTCTCCCCTGACTTCGGGGCCTGGGTCTTCGAATAGCAGCGCCGCATGGCGGTGACGGGGACGCGCTGACGTACGCGTGGAGCGCCACGGGGTGCGCGGGCAGGATCCGCGAGTTGGAATACGCGTGGGAATGACCCACACGCGTTCTGGGATTGGGAAACCCACGAGCAGCGGTTGGAGGCCAGAAACGTTGAGAACCGGACAGCGCACCGCGAACGGAAAATCTGCGGGCTATCAGTTTTGTCCGGATAAGTGTGAATCAGGGAATGAGCACTTTCACTCTCGAGAATTCGATCGTCCGGAAGATCTGGGGCGATGCGGACGTCATCCTGTTGCTCTTCGCGGGGGCTGCGGCCGAGTACTCCCTGCACCGCTCCGTGGACTGGCTGGCGTTCACGGGCGCCATCCTGAATGACCCGATCGGCCGCATCTTCGCGACGGTGGGCTTCGCCCAGGACATCGCCTTCAGCAGCGAGCAGAAGTCCAATGCGAAGCTGGCGCAGATCAATGCCATCCACAAGGCGGTCGAGCGCAAGCGGGGTCAGTCCATGCCGGACTGGGCCCACCGGGATGTGTTGTATCTCGTGCTGGACTACTCGGAGCGGGCCTACACCCTGGTCCACCGGCCGCTGACCGCCGAGGAGCAGGAGGGCATCTACCAATACACGCGGCGGATCGGCGAGGGCCTGGGGATGCAGGGGCTGCCCACGAGCTATCCGGCGTGGCGGCGGCATCGCGATGAGGTCCTCACCGAGAATCTGGCGCACAGTGCCTACACGGTGGAGTTGCTCAAGGCGTTCCGGAGGGACCTGGGTCCCTGGCGCTTCCAGTTGCTCCTGCAGGCCCAGAGCCTGATCACCCCCGCGCCGGTCCAGAAGATGCTCGGCTTGAAGCCGGTGCCGGGCCTGAACCAAGCGCTCCAACTCTACCGGTTCCTGGTGGCGAGCGGCCTGCGGGGCGTCATCCAGAAGACCCTCATTCCGCCCGACCACCTGTCTTCCGTCCAATCGATGGATCTGTCGCGGGCGGCCTGAGTCGCGAGTGGGCTCGCCCCCGGTTACGTGGGGCAAGCCCAGTTCATGGTGAGTGTCATCCCTTCTGCATCAGCAGCTCCTTGGCCGTCTCGAGGAAGAGCCGGAGTGGCCCGGAGCGCTGCGCACGGCTGGGGAAGTAGAGGAAGAAGCCTGGGACGGTAGGGGCATAGGCCTCCAGCACCCGCACGAGCCGTCCGGTGCGCAGCTGCTCCGCCAGCGCTGGCTCGAAGGCGTACGTCAGCCCCAGGCCCTGCTCCACCAGGGACAGCCTCAGCGCGCTGTCGTTGGTGACGATGCTCCCGCGCACCGGCACGCGCCAGTTCTTGCGCCCGCGCTCCAGCTCCCAGGCGAAGAGCGCCCTCGTCGTCGGTACGCGGAGGGTGAAGCACTCGTGGCGCAGCAGGTCCTCGGGGCGCTCGGGCGTCCCGTGCCGCTCGAGGTAGCCGGGCGCACCCACCACCACGAAGCGGAAGGCGTCGGTGAGCCGCACCTGCACCATGTCGCGCTCGATGGCCTCGCTCAGTCGCACGCCAGCGTCGTAGCCCTCCGCCACGATGTCCACGAAGCGATTCTCGACGACAACCTCCACCTCCACCCGAGGGTGGCGCGCGCGGAAGGCAGGGAGCACCGGGGTGATGACGTAGGGCACCGCGATCCCCGGCACCGTCAGCCGCAGCTGCCCCACGACTTCTCCCGGCTGGGCCGACACCTCCTTGAGGGCCTCGAACGCCTGACCCAGCCCGGGCCCCGCGCCCTCTACCAGGCGCCGCCCCGCTTCCGTCAGTGCCACGCTGCGCGTGGTGCGGGTGAGCAGCACGACACGCAGTTGCCCCTCAAGCTGGCGCACGGAGTGACTGACCGCGGCCGTGGAGACGCCCAGCTCGCGTGCCGCGGCGCTGAAGCTGCGCAGGCGCGCCACATCGAGGAATACCTGGAGGTGAGGGAGGACGGCCGTCTTCATCAGGAGCGCTCCTGCGGGCCCCGGTGGGCCTCGCCTCGTGCGTGTGCGCCCCCGCCTCGCGAGGAGGGGGGGCTGCTCGGCGGACTGCTCGAGGGCCCCCAAGGCCCGTGGAGTTCGCGCCGCATTGTCAAAGCTGATTTAACAGCCCATCAACACCTCGCCGTCTAGTCCCTGGCGGCAGCGGGCCGTATTTCTCTGGACGTCAAGGGAGGTTCCCTCCGGTCCCCAGGGAGAAACGTGATGTGGCTGCTTCAGCCTCGGCCGCGGACGGGACGCGGGCGCCGTCATCGGCGGCAGGACCACGAAGCCTGTGCGAGAGCGCTCGAAAGCGACGCCGACCACCACTTTGTCATCGGCCTGGCGGGCTTCGAGGGCTGAGCCACGCTCACTCCCGACGAACGGAGCACGCCTGCCGCAGGGGGCGCTGGATCAGATCGACCCCTGAAGAAGTATCAAGCCAAAGAAGGGATTGGACCGATGAAACACCTCACTGCCCTTGCGCTGATCACCGTCGCGCTCACCTTCGCGTGTGCAACCACGGCCGGAGACAACCAACCCGGGCCGCTGCTCATTCAGGAGCAAGGCAGCTTTGCAGTCGGCGGAACGGTCATCACCGCGCCCGGCACGTTCGACCCAATAAAACAGGGCAGTTACAACCCCGCGGGGCCCGACTCCGCGGGGCAGACGTTGCACGGCGATCACGCTTCTGTGTCCTATGAGATCCCGGCAGATGCCAGACAGTTTCCGCTCGTGTTCTGGCACGGCCATGGCCAGTCCGCGAAGACGTGGGAGAGCACGCCGGACGGTCGAGCGGGATTCCAGAACATCTTCCTGCGCCGTCGCTTTCCGGTGTATTTGATCGATCAACCACGACGCGGCCGCGCGGCACGCAGCACTCAGCCCATCACGATCACGGCTGCGCCTGACGAACAGCTCTGGTTCGGCATCTTCCGCCTTGGCCTGTGGCCGGACTTCTACCCAGGCGTGCAGTTCTCGCGCGATCCGGAGGCGCTCAACCAGTTCTTCCGGCAGATGGTGCCCAACACGGGCCCCTACGACGCGGAAGTCAATTCCAACGCGGTCTCCGCACTCTTCGACCGGATCGGGCCCGGCATTCTCGTCACGCACTCACAGAGCGGTGGACTCGGCTGGAGCACGGCGATCAAGAACAGAAATGTGCGAGCCATCGTTTCCTACGAACCAGGTGCTGGCTTCGCCTTCCCGCCGGGCGAAGCACCTGAGTTGACGACGTTCACCGGCGCCGCGGTCAGAGGCGTCGAGGTGCCGCTGTCGGACTTCATGCAGCTCACGAAGATCCCGATCGTCATGTATTACGGCGACTTCATTGCTGAAAACCCAACCATGAATCCGGGCCAGGACCAGTGGCGCGTCACGCTCGCCATGGCAAGGCAGTTTCGCGATGCGGTGAACCGCCACGGCGGTGACGTGACTGTCGTGCATCTGCCCGAGGCCGGGGTTCGTGGCAATACGCACTTTCCAATGTCCGATCTCAACAATGTCCAGATCGCCGACCTTCTGTCGCAGTTTCTCGCGCAGAAGGGGCTGGATTGAGCCTGGTTGAGCTGTACCACCTAAGAGCAGACGTCGTAGGACGATGAAGGGAGCAACACACATGCGTTCGAAGAAGAATCAGCCGGAGCGTCCCGGCACGGCGGGAAGCAGCCGGCGTGACGTTCTCAAGGGTGCGGTGGCGATTGGTGCAACTCCGCTCGTGGCCGGGCTCGCAGGATGCGCGGGGCCGAGCAGCGGTGCCCCTCCTCAAGAGTCGACGGAGCCGCTCGGACGCCGCAGGATTGGTCAGCTGGAGGTGTCGGCGGTCGGGCTGGGCGTTCAGAACATGAGCCGCAAGTATGAAACGACCGTGCCGAATCGGCCCGAGATGCTCAACATCATCCGGGCAGCCTTCGACCGCGGTGTCACCTTTTACGACGCGGCCGAGGCTTACGGCCCCCATGAGGTAGAACGCATCCTCGGCGAAGGTGTGGCCCCCTTCCGAGATAATGTCCAGATCGCAACCAAGTTCGGCTGGAACATCGATCAGGAGACCGGCCAGCAGCTCCCCGGGCTCAACAGCCGGCCGGAGCACATCAAACTCGTGGTGGAGGGCATGCTGAGGCGCCTTCGCACCGACCGCATCGATCTTCTCTACCAGCACCGAGTGGACCCGCAAATCCCGATCGAGGACGTCGCCGGCGCGGTTCAGGAGCTGATGGGGCAAGGCAAGGTTCTGCACTGGGGCCTGTCCGAGATGGGACTGAACACGCTGCGCCGAGCTCACGCCGCGCTGCCTGTCAGCGCCGTTGAGAACGAATACTCAATGCTGTGGCGCGGGCCGGAGCTCGACGTCATTCCGCTCTGCGAGGAGCTAGGAATCGGCTTCGTCCCATGGAGCCCGCTGGGGGTCGGTTTTCTCGCCGGTGCCATCGACGCAAATACAGGGTTCGCTCCCGGTGACATTCGCAACGCTGAGTCCCGATTCTCGCGAGACAACCGGCCCCACAACCTGGCGCTCGTGGACTTGGTGAAGAGTTGGGCTCAGCAAAAGCAGGCCACCCCCGCGCAAATCGCGCTGGCGTGGCTGATGGCGCAGAAGCCCTGGATCGTGCCCATCCCCGGGACGACACAGATGGCGCATATGTTCGAGAACACCGGCGCGGCTGCTATTCGATTCACGCCCTCCGAACTCGCTGACTTGAATTCGGCGGTTGCCGCGATCCAGGTCCAGGGGCAGCGTCTGCCAGACGCAGTGCTGGCCTTGTCGGGCGTGGAGGCGCCGCCGAAGCCATAGGAAGCTTCGACAATGACGATCAGGGATGCAGAGCACACTCTCAAGCAGGGTTTCAAAGCCCATTCAAAGATCCCGATCGTCATGTATTACAGCGACTTCATTGCTGAAAACCCAACCATGAATCCGGGCCAGGACCAGTGTACTTCCCCATGTCGGATCTCAACAATGTCCAGATCGCCGGCCTTCTGTCTCGGTTTCTCACGCAGAAGGGGCTGGATTGAACCTCCAGGAGGAACTCCCATGACCGTGTTCGCCGCGGCCGTCCTCTCGCTGTTTCTCGCCGCTTCCGCATCCGCTCAAACCATCACCATCGCTCGGCGCGGCACGCAGCCATCGCGGCAGGGGCCGGCCGAAAACTTCACCGGCTCCGTCCGCGTCGACCCGCTGTTTCAGGCCAGCGATCCGGCGCGGGCGGCGGGCGCGCTCGTCACGTTCGAGGCGGGCTCGCGATCCGCATGGCACAGCCATCCGCTCGGCCAGATCCTCATCGTCACGGCCGGAACCGGGCGCGTGCAGCAGTGGGGCGGACTGGTCGACGAGATCCGGCACGGGGACGTCGTCCGCATTCCGCCGAACGTGAAGCACTGGCATGGAGCGGCGCCGACAACGTCGATGGCGCATATCGCCATCGTGGAACAGCTCGAGGGCAAGAGCACCGATTGGCTGGAGAAGGTCGCCGAGGAGCAATACCGCATGCCCGTACGGGGACCATCCGCTCCCCAGGCATCAACGCAAGCCGCGCAACCGACGCCCGCCCAGAAACTGATCGGCGACTTCTCGCCGAAGCTGGTCGAGCTGACCGACGAAGTGCTCTTCGGCGATGTGTGGACGCGCCCGCAGCTCTCGCCTCGCGACCGCAGCCTCGTGACTGTCAGCGCGCTCATCGCCATGAACCGTCCCGACCAGCTCCGCTCGCACCTCGCCCGCGCCCGCGACAACGGCGTGACGCAGGAGGAACTGGTCGAGACGATCACGCACCTCGCCTTCTATGCCGGCTGGCCGAGTGCAATCACCGCCGTGACCGTGGCCAAAGAGGTCTTCGAAAAGAAATGAGCAGAGAGTCAGGGTCCAGCTCGGCCACGGTGGAGGCCCTGCGAAAAATGGCAGCGCGGCATGCCGGGGCGCGCCAGGATGGCAGCCATCCTCGCTTGGCAATGCAGCACACGCCAGGCCGTTCGGCAGTGCGCCTGGCCGTTCACCTTCTCGGTGCCAGATCAAGCAAGGGCTCCTGATGCCACAGGGTCGGGAGACGAAAGGTACTACGACGTAGGAGGAGAAATGCAGAAACGCAGACTCGGAAACAGCGGCATGGAAGTCTCTGCGATTGGGTACGGCAGCATGGGGCTCAGCGCAAATTACGGCCCACCAGTCGACCGGCAGGAAGGAGTCAAGATCATTCGCGCCGCCGTCGAACTCGGCGTCACCTTTTTCGACACCGCCGAAGCCTACGGCCCCTTCAGGAACGAGGAGTTGGTAGGCGAGGCGCTTGCCCCCTTCCGAGAACAGGTGACGATCGCCACCAAGTTCGGCTTCGGGATCAACCCGGACGGTAGTCGCTACGGACTCGACAGTCGGCCCGCGCACATCCGGCAGGTGACGGAGGGCTCGCTCAAGCGGCTCGGGGTTGAAACGATCGACCTTCTGTATCAGCACCGCGTCGACCCGAATGTGCCGATCGAGGACGTCGCCGGCACGGTGAAGGAGCTGATTCAGGAGGGCAAGGTCAAGCACTTTGGTCTATCGGAGGCGAGCGCGAAGACGATCCGCCGTGCACACGCGGTTCAGCCGCTCACCGCGGTGCAGAGCGAGTACTCACTGTGGACGCGGGATCCGGAACAGAACGGCGTGCTGGCGATGTGTGAGGCGTTGGGGATCGGCTTCGTGCCATTCAGCCCGTTAGGCGCGGGCTTTCTGACAGGAAAGATCGATACCACCACTCAGTTTGACAGCACCGACTTCCGCAATCAGGTCCCGCGCTTTGCTCCTGAGGCTCGCGCGGCAAATCTGGCCCTGGTCGATCTGCTGAAGCGGATCGCCGAGAGGAAGAAGGCGACGCCCGCGCAAATCGCACTCGCCTGGTTGCTCGCCCAGAAGCCGTGGATCGTGCCAATTCCCGGGACCACGAAGCTGCACCGGTTGGAGGAGAACGTCGGCGCGGCGAATGTCGAACTCACGGCGGACGACCTCCGAGAGATCGAGGTCGCGGCTGCGAAGATTACGGTGCAGGGAGCGCGGCTTCCCGAGTCTGTGCTGAGGCTGACGGACGGCTGAGCATCGCCCGCGGTATAGATGTTGATCACCTGCTGATGCCGCCCCGTGCTGGTGGTGGCTCTTTGCCGAGGGCGCCGTAAAGAGCCACCGGCAGCCCTCAGGTCGACGTGTGCAACAACGGTAACCGGGAGCTTGGTTTCAGAGTGAAACCGGGGGAGCGCCGCTTTTTTCGGAGCGGGCCGGTTTACCCCCTACACGGCTTCGATTCCCGCCGCCTCCACGGAGTGAGGCGCGGTGAGGACCCCGGGAGCCATCAGGCGAGCCGGGGTTTTGCGGCGGAGGAAATGGCCTTCATCGCCGACTTCTTCTCTCGGCTACAAGCCCTTTGGCACCTCCTTGGGACATCTCCTCGGACAGATTGACCACGCATCCGGGTCTCGGGTCTCCTCCCGGGCGTGCGCCCGCTTTCCCTTCTCCTTGCCCTGGCCTTCGTCGTCCATGCGGCCCTGTCGTCCTCCTTCGTGCCTCAGTTGCGCGAGGCGTGGGACACCGATGGAAGCTACCGCGAGCGGCGGGTCCGGCACGCCCTCGGTGGGATGGACATCGAAACCATCCGGGCCCGGCTCGACGCCTGTCTCCACTCGTCCCAGTCCGTTGCGCTCGGTCCCGACGTACTCGCGGATGCGTTCGTGTCCCAGCGGCTGACGGAGACCCTCTACCCGCGCCTCATCGACGCGACGTCACGCTTCACGGTGGAGTGGGTGGACCGTTCGCGGTTCGAGCCCGAGAGGATGGTCGCGCTGGGGGCCCCGCGAGGTGACGCGGAACTCGTGCTGCTCGGCGCGTGCTCCCCGGAGGCGCCCCGGGACATTGTCGCGGCTGACAGGTTGCGTCTCGCACTGCCCCGGCTGCTCCTGTCGGCGGCGAGCGCCTGGGGGTTCGGACTGTTCGCGTTGGGACTCGCGGCCCGGGTCCTTCGCCGGAGCCTGGATCCGGGCTCGGTCTGGGTCGCCGGCGCGGTCATCATCGCGCTGCTCATCGCGGGGGCCACGGTGCTGCAATGGAGCCTGTCGTGGACGTTCCTGCGCGTGCTGGGAATCATCCTGGGAGCGCTCACCCTGGCGTCCACGCGAGCCCGGTGGCGGGAATCCTTCCACGCCTTCTTCGGGCGGCTTCGCCGTGCGCCGGAAGCACTCCTCGCCGCCGCCCTGCTCGGCGCGTTCACCCTGCGCATGGCGCTGTGGCCCGTGGTGGGGTGGGATGGCCGGTCCATCTGGCTCTTCCACGCCCGGCGCATCTTCTTCCACGGGATGTTCGCGAGCGTGGATCTGCTGCACGTGGACAGCCGGTGGTCCCACCCTCAATACCCGCCCCTGTTGCCCGGCTGGCTCGCCTTCTTCGGGGCGGACGGTCCGGTCTTCAACGAGCGCTCCGCGGGCATCTCCCTCGGCCTCCTGTTCGCGGGCCTGGTGGGATTGCTCTGGAGGGTGTCGCGCGAGCAGCTCGGTCGCTGGGTGGGGGGGGCCTTCACCCTGGGGGCGTTCTTCGGCGTCCAGCGGCTGTGCGCCCTGGGCTACGCGGATGGCTTCCTGGCGCTGCTGTTGGTCATCCAGGTCCTGGGGATGAGTTCGTCACGGTTCCGTTGGGAGGGTTGGCTCGCGGCGTTTGCCGCGGCCCTGTTGAAACAGGAGGGGGCCCTGCTCGCGGAGGTCTTCGCGCTCGCGCACGTGGCGCTGCGCGTTCTCGCCACGCCCACGTGGAGCCAGCGCGCGAGAGCGGCCCTGCCGCTGGCGGTGTTCCTGCCCACCCATGCGTACGTGCGCTGGTTTGGCGCGCAAGGCCTTGGCAGCGACTACGCACGGCCCAACTGGTCCGACTTCATCGCGCATCCACTCCAGCGGCTCGACGCCATCCTCCGCGCTCTCCCCGCCGCCGCGCGAGAGCAGCCCGTGCTGCTCTCGGGGCTCGTGGGTGCCCTGGTCGCGGCCGCCTTGCTGCCTGGGTGGGTGCGTCGCGCGCCGGGCGCGCGGGCGCTCCCGGCCTTCGCTCCGGTGGTGGCGGTGGCGTTCGTGCTGGGCGTGTTCCTCGTCACCCCCTTCGAACTGGAGTGGCACCTGCGGACCGCGCTCGACCGGGTGCTCGTACACGCCTCGCTGCTCTTCGTCTGCTTGGCGCTCCACGCGACGGCGTCCGAGTGAAGGGTCGGCGGGTGTACTGCCGCTCCCGATCCCCAGCCCTCCCCACTGCGCGCGGGGGAGGTTAGTGGTGCCGCAACCACGCGGCGAACGGTCCCCAGGCGAGTGTCGGCGCGTCCTTCGCGTACAAGAGATCGCCATGGCCGAAGTCCTCGGCGACTCGATCCGGTCCGAACCGATGGATGACGAGCGTGGTGACGTCGGTCGACGAGACCCTCGTCGTCGAGTACAGGCCGTGGTCGCCAAACCCGCCAGCCGCGCCGAGATAGAAGAGCGGGACGCGGATCTTCGCGAGCGAGGGCCTCGGCGAAGTGCCGCACCAGATCTCATCGAAATCCGCGGCCTCGCGCATGGACTGGTGTGGCGGTGCGCTGGCGAACCATGCGCTCACGCTGTCTTCGGACGACTCGCGCAACCCCGTGACATCGCCAGCGGCGTCGAGGATGGGCGCACTCAAGTGGTACAGCGGCGTGTACGGCGCGAGCCAGTAGGTCTGACCCGCCAGCGTGAGCACGACTCCGCGATTCGTGTAGGACGGGAACACGGGCGAGGGCTCATCGGGTGTGCTCCGAGCCAACAGGCCCGCCGTGATGAACAAGCTATTGCTGGAGTCGGTCACCCCCTGGGCGAGAGCGTCGCGCTCCGCCGCGGCATTGGCGCACGCGAAGGCCCGCAGGTCGGCATCCTCGGGCGCGATGTCGTAGTAGATGTCGAGCGCGGCGATCGCCGAGACGTGGCGGCCATCGGCGGCGGCGTACGCGTAGGTGAGCTGCGCGCCATGCGAGAATCCGCCGAGGGCAATCCGACCCGGATCGAGGTCGGTGACGGTCCGCGTCGCCCGCGCGAAGGCGAGCGCGACAGCGGTGTCCCCGAGTGCCTGGTCGACGCCCATTCCGCCCAGATCGGAGATATCACCGTCGGCGGTGGGCAGCGTCCAGCGCCGATCGACGCCCCATGCGTCGATGCCGCGGGACACCAGATACGGGGCGAGCCCTGGGGCCGACGACGTGGGATTGCCCAGCGACGGCACGAAGTTCGTGACGAAGTTGGCGAAGTCTCCGTGCAGCAGCATCACCGCGTGCGGGGTCGGTCGCGGTCGCCACGGCGAGAGCTCGCGGACGACGCGGTGGACGCGCACGCGTGCATTCGGCGTGGAACCGACGCGGATGTCGAATTGATAGTGGTAGATGTCGTCGGTGACATGCTCGCGTGACACCGCGAACGGTGCGCTGACAGACGCGAGCTGTTCAGCTTCGCTGAGCGTGAGGGGGGACGCGAGTGCGGGCGCACACGCGACGAGCACGGCGATGGCGAGACCAAGGCGAGACATGGTGGAACCTCCTGAGTCGGAGCCAGTGTCGATCATGGAGGGCGCCAGAGCGAGCCCGGGTGGGAGTGTGGGCACCCCATTCGTGAAGAATCACCGCGGAGCTGTTGTGCTCGTACCTGAAGCGCCTGATGACAACTGTCCCCAGGGGCTCGCGGCACGCGGAGACCTGGCTCCCCATGATGTCGAGGGTTTATGCGGGAGCGAGAGCGTCCGGGGGACTGGCACGAAGGCTGCTTTGGGTGGAGCGGGCAGCGGCATCATCGAGACCTACGCGGATGTGCCTTCGGAGGTGCCGTCGATCTGAGAAGGGAAGGGCATCACGTCTGACGGCTCTTCCCCATGGGGAAAGGCCGCGGGTTCTCCACCCATCGGCCTTCCCCGGGAAGACGTCGTTACCAGCCGCTGTTCCCCGAGACCTTGTTGAAGGTGTACCTGTTGTTGGGGTTGCTGAGTCCCCCCAGGGCCGCGCCCGTCACGGTGACGTTGGTGCAGGTGGCCGTTCCAGGCACGTTGAAGGTCTCCAGCCCGTAGGCGCCAGCGCCCTTGATGGTGACGTTGTTCAGGGTCACGGGAGAGATGGGGTAGTTGTTCACGGCGGGAGTGGGCACTTGCGCGTACGGGCCATGGCCCCAACTGAACTTGACGGCCGAGAAGGTGCTGTCGTTGATCTCCACCCCGTCAATGAGGATGTGCCCCGAGATCTCCCTCTTCGACGCATGGATCCACACGGCGCCGGCGTTCATGTGCCAGTTCGTCTGCTGTTCTCCTCCGGTCCGATTCAGGGTCACGCGCTTGACCTCCGTGGTGCCGAGGAAGGGCAGGTCCGCGAACCAGTCGGTGATGAGGACGCCCGAGGAGGCGTAGTTCGTATCCGCGCCCACGCTGTCCAGGAGCTTGTTGTCCCTGCCATTGTAGATGGCGAAGGTGTTGGCGAGATTGGGCATCTGCGCGGTGTCATAGCGGAACGTGCAGTTCTCGTTGATGGCGCCACTGGACCACATGGCGAAGGCGTCATCGCCCGAGTTGCGGATGTTGAAGTGGCTGACCATCGTGTTCTTGACGCCGCCAAAGATGTTGATGCCATCCGCATAGGTGTTCCGCACGCGGCCGTTGACGATGTACAGACCGTCCGTCCCCGGGTTCAACCACATCCCGACCTTCACGTGCTCGATCCAGACGTTCTGGATGAGCGAGCCCGTGCCGAAGACGCCTTCGAACGCCGAGCGATCAGGATCGTCATGGCGTTCGACGGTATCGCCGAAGAACGCCAGGTCGAGCACCTTGATGTTGCTCCCCCCGCCTCGGAAGCCCACGCCATTGGTGGCTTGGATCCGCGTGTACCAGGGGCCCGCGCCGCGCAGGTGGATGTTTTCCAGGTCGATGAACTCCCTCATGTTGAAGACACCCGAGGGAAACCAGACCCCCGCCTTGCCGGTGGACTTCGCGTTGTTGATGGCGTTGCGGATCGCCTGGGTGTCGTCGCCGTTGTCGTCCGCGATGGCTCCGAAGGACGTGATGCTCACGAAGTTCGCGGGCATGGTCAGGGCCGCGTCCACCTGCTCGAGGTTGATCAGGTCGATGGTGTAATAGGCCGCGGTGTCTCCGCTGTCCTTCTGCAGCTTGACGGTGGCTCCCGCAGGAATGGACGGCAGCAGGAACCGAGCCTCGTCATAGACGCGATGCGGACCCGGGTCCCACTCGCCCGGCTTGGGCGGCGTGCTCGGGCTGTCGCCGTAGGGATACCCTCCGTAGACCCAGGCATGCCGGGAGGTCAGGTTCAAGGGTTGGATCTTCGTTCCGTTGACGTACAGGCTCAGCGTCGCGTTGATCCCGCCTCCAGATGGGGCGTCTGGCATGCTGTAGCGGACGACGAGCGAGTTGGCCGCCGCGGGCGCGGTCCATTGCACGAAGTGGCCCGTCGCCGTCAGCTTGACGGCCCGGCGGCCCGAGGACTCGGCCTCCACCGTCCCGGGGGTACGGTTGGGGTTGAGCACCTGGGCGTTGGTCGTGCCCGCTTCGGCTTCCAGCTCCAAGTAGGGCAGGGTGGCTCCGCGGGCAGCCAGGGCCTTGCCTTTCGGGATGACGAGGGAGTCGACGGTGACGCCCCCGGTGTTCCCATTGTCATACTGATAGGAGATGGTATTGAGCCCTCGACGCAGGGCCAGGGTCTCCGTCTTCGCGCCCCAGGCAGTGGAGCCACTATTGGCCAGGGTCGTGGTCAAGGCATACAGGCCATTGACATAGACGTTCAGGGTCTTACTGGTCCCCGAGTTGTTGAGATAGACCAGACTCACGTCCTGGGCCGTCGCGGATTCCGAGTTGACGGTGAAGATGACCCTCGCGCCGGGGGCGACGAAGTTCCGCAGGGAGGTGCTTTCCTTGACGACACCACCGGAGAAGAACTGCTCCTCCGCCTCATAGATATATCCCGGGGGAGGGGGGGGCGGAGGAGGCGGAGGCGTGATGGGATCACTCAGGGTGATACTGTCCAGATTGACGTTGCCCGAGTCGGTCATGTCGTACTTGTAGCGCAGGGTGTGGGTCCCGGCGCTCAGGCTGACCGTGTCGGTCTTCGTGCTCCAGCTGTCCCAATTGGGGGTCGTGGCGAGGAGGAGTTGCGTCAGCTTGGTGCCATCGACATAGAGGCTCAGGGTCTGAGCGACGCCCGAGCCATTGGAGTAACGCAGCGCCACGTCGTAGTTGGCCGTGGCGGACGCCTTGACGGTGAACTGGGCGGCGGCATTGCCCTTGTTCCCATCCGTGAAGCCTCCCACGAAGCCGGTACCAGAATAGCCGGGGTGGTCGCTCGCGATGGCGACGCCACCCGACAACTCCGCGGACTCCGCTTCATAGAGAGGGCCCGAACCCGCGGGCGGAGGGGTGGCTTGTTGACTCAGGGAGAGGCTGTCCAGATTGACGTTGCCCGAGTCGGTCGTGTCGAACTTGTAGCGCAGGGTGTGGGTTCCGGCGCTCAGGGTGAGCGTGTCGGTCTTCGTGCCCCAACTGTCCCAATTGGCGGTCGCGCCGAGGGAGATCTGCTTCACCTTCACGTTATCGACGTAGAGACTCAAGGTCTGCGCGCTGCCCGTGCCATTGGCGTAGCGCAGCGTCGCATCATAGGTGCCTGTGGCGGACGCGCTGACAGTGAACTGGGCGGCGGCATTGCCCTTGTTCCCGTCCGTGAAGCCTCCCACGAAGCCGGAGCCGGAATAGCCGGGGTGGTCGCTTGCGATGACGGCGCCGCCCGACAGCGCCGCGGCCTCCGCTTCATAGGTCGACCCGGCGGCCTGTCGCTCAGAGAGCAGCTCCTCCTCGGCGGTCATGTCCGTCGGGGAGCCGCATCCCATGCCAGCGCTCAGACACGACACCACGAGGAGCCGACCGCCCCATGTCTTCCACACACTCTTCATCGCTGTCTTCACTGGGACTCCTCCCATATTTTGAATGGGGGAAATGATTACCCAGGATTCTACGAGAAATCCATAGAAAACGAGAAAAACAGGTGTCCGTCTCTCGGTTGAGAGCCATTCCCTGGTTGGAAATGCCCAAGCAATCCCAGTTCAGTGGTGAGGAGCGGGGGCTCCATCCCAGACCTCGCGGGCGAGATCAGGGAATGGAAACGCCGGAGGCGATTCGGCCTTGGTTGATCCAGCCGCCGTGACCGTCGCCTCCAGCCCAGGAGTACACGGTGGCGGCGTTGGTGGACGGGTCGGCCAGGAGGTAGTCGGCGTTGCCGTCGCCGGTGAAGTCCGCGAACGAGACCTGGGCGGCGTGGGTGGTCAGGCCGGAGGCGACCTTGCCGAGGAGGAGCCAGCCTCCGCGGCCGTCGCCGCCGCGGTTGAGGTAGGTCTGTACGGAGCCATCGGTGGCGATCACGCTGTAGTCAGCCCGGCCGTCGCCGTCGAGGTCGGCGAACCGGACGAGACTGGCGTCGGTGGTGATGCCGGAGGCGAGCTGGCCGAGGACGATCCATCCGCCACGACCGTCGCCGCCGCGATTCAGGTAGACCTGGATCGCGCCGTTCGTGCCGATGACGAGGTAGTCGGTCTTGCCGTCGCCGTCGAAGTCGGCGAACCGGACGCGGCTGGCATCCGTGGTCATGCCGGAGGCGATCTGGCCGATCGGCAACCAGCCGCCGCGACCGTCGCCGCCGCGATTCAGGTAGACCTGGACCGCGCCGTTCGTGCCAATGACGAGGTAGTCGGCCTTGCCGTCGCCGTCGAAGTCGGCGAACCGGACGAGGCTGGCATCCGTGGTCAGGCCGGAGGCGATCTGGCCGATCGGCAACCAGCCGCCGTGGCCGTCACCACCGCGGTTGAGGAAGACGGACACCGCGCCGCTGCTGGCGATGGTGAGGTAGTCGGCCTTGCCGTCGCCGTCGAAGTCCGCCCACCGCACCTTGCCCGTGCCGGCCTCGGTGCCAGCGCCCAGCGCGGGCGCGCCCACCGCCCAGCCGTCGGTGAACGCCCGGTCCAGCGGCCCGTGGAAGGCCTGGGCCATGCGCTCGTAGCCCGCGTCGTTGGGGTGGAGTCTGTCGGGAAGCTGGGCGGAGGTGAGCGCGGGCGGTTCGACATAGCGGAACTTCTTGCCCGCCTGCTGCTGGCTGCCTTCCAGGGCCCGGAGCCGGCTGTTGAACGTGCTGGTCTGCGTCTCCAGGCCAGGTGTGGTCGGGATCAGGCCCATCACGATGAGGGTGACGCCGGGCTTGTTCGCGAAGATCTGGTCGACCAGGGCCGTCAGCCGGTTGGGCGCGTTGGGGACGTCGATGCCGCGGTTGAGGTCATTGATGCCGATATGCAGCAGGACGACGTCTGGCCGTGCCCCGGCCATCCAGCCGTCGATGCCGGCACGGATCTGATCGATCGTGTAGCCGCTGTGCCCTTCGTTGGAGAGATCGGAGAGGCTGCCGGACGCTTGCGAGCCCACGAAACTCACGTTGTATCGGGACTGGCCGGCCAGCAGGTTCGCGAGCGGCCGCCGGTACGACGAGGTGGTTGGGCTGCCCACTCCCCAGGTGATGGAATCGCCGAGCGGCATCACCCGCACGGTGGGTGCCGCGGAGGCGCTCGTGGACGTCAGCGCCAGTCCGGCGCCACCGACAAGTGCGAGGACGCAGCGAGCCGCCCTCGTTGGCCAACTCATAGCAGTCGACTTCATCACTCTCTCCTTCTAGAAGGTGAGAAAAAACAGTAATCGGGGCCAGCACGGCCTTGCACCGCGCCGGTGCGGGAGGCCGTGCTGGGGTGGAGGCAGCGATGGTGCTGCCCAAGCCGTACGCGCTCTTCTGGCTTGGGCAGTGCGATCAGCAGGTGGCGTCCTACTTCAGCGAGCCGTCGATGGCGCGGAGCAGGGACTGATCGCTCGAAGCGCTCACGTCTCCGGCCAGCTCCCAGATCATGATCCCGCCATACTGCTTCGCCAGAGCCGTCTTCGCGCGCATCGTCGCGAGCCCGTTATACGAGTACTGGGCTCCGTTGGCGCTGATCCAATCCGAGTTCGCGGCATTCGGGTATTTCGCCAGGATGTCTTTGTAGAGCACGTACGTGCTGCTCTGTCCCCCCCCACAGTTGCCCCAGCAGTACCCGTAGAAGGGCACCCCGAGCACCAGCTTGTCCTTCGACACGCCCTTGTTCGTATAGAAGGAAAGCGCGGTCTGCGCCTGGGCGTAGCTTGAATGCTCGCCCGCGCCCGTCCACGTGCCCGTGTTGTCATAGGACATGATGGTGATGAAATCGAAGGAACGCAGCGTCGTGTCCGACATTCCATGTTGCATCCACTGCGACACGGCGGCCGTCACGGGAAGACCGCGCGGTCGAGCCTTCGCGATCAACTTCGCGATGAACGTGTCGTAGTTGGCACCCATGCGATCCGGCGCCTCCACGTCCACATCGATTCCGTCCATGTTGTTCGAGACCACGTAGTCGATGATGTGATCCACGAAGGCATCGACCTTGCCGGGCTGGTAGAAGGGCGCGATCTGACCGTCTCCGCCGCCACCACAGAGCGAGGGGAACACTTTCACGCCCCGTGCATGCGCGGCGTTCACGAACGTCGCGAGGTCGCTGCTCGACGCCAACTGGAGGTGCCCGTTCGCGTCACCCAGGGCGAATGCGAGGTTCACATGCGTGAGCTTGCCGAAGTCCACCTTGCCGACCCAGCTCGCGTAGGAGCCGTACCAGTTCGGCAGGTAGCCCACGACGCGCGTCGTCGGCGTCGTGGGCGGTGTCGTCGGCGGGCTCGAGGACAAGCCGGAGATGGTCAATTGCTCCCAATTGCCGAACGCGGCGCCGTACGCGAACACCGTGCCGCCGCCGCCGTTCTCGGCTGACACCCAATGACCGGTCGTCACCGTCTGCAGGCCGACGACGTCGCCGTTGGCGATCACTCCGCTCCCGCTTTGCTTGACGATGCGGAACGTCTCCCAGCCGAGGCGGCTCGCGCTGGCGGCGTTCAGCGAGGAGCCGCCTCCGTTCGCGGCTTGGAAATACTGCCCATTACCCGCGAGGATGAAGATCGTGTCCCCACTTTCGAGGGACCCTCCGTTGATGTCATCGATCGAGAACTTTTCCCACGCTTGCGCACTCGTCGCCGTCGCGATGACGGCGCCGCCGCCGTTGTTTTGAGCGCCCAGGTATCGGCTGCCGGGCACCGTCTTGAAACTCACGCCGGAGGTGAGCAACGCACCTGAGGTGGCTTCCGTTGCATCGTCTTGCTTGTCAGGCGAGCCACTCTCGGGGGTGCACGCGCTCGTGAGGAACAGAGCCGCGCACGCGGTACGAAGCAATCGCCTTGAACGCTTGAAATGGAGCATGGGTCCTACCTTGATTGAGCGAGGGTTTAAGTTTGCCATCACACGAATTTTTATCGTTTTACCAGTTTTTTTACTTTCGGTCGTTTTCCTGGTATGTGTCAAGGCCCTAGGAGGGACGGGGCTGTGTCGAGCTGGCCCGTTCACCGCTCGCAGCGCAGGGCGACCGCGTGCGGGTTGTCGATGTAATCCTGCCAGAACTCGCGGCCGTACTTGGTGAGCCCCTCCGGGGAGCACTCAGGACGCTGCCAGGTGATGGAGTGGAATCCCGCCGCGACAAGCGCCTGTTCGTGCGTGCTCCGGCTCCAGTAGGAGAAGTGGATGGTGAAGGGGCTCTTCGTGTGCAGTTCCGCGGAGATCGCGTGTCCATCCCGGGGGGTCTCCGGGAAATCCAGCATCGTTATCCCGTAGCGGGTGCTGTTGGGGCTCTTCGCGCTGAACTCGGGGTTGAACGCGTAGGTGACGAAGCTGCCCCCCGGCTTCAGGTGGGCATGGATGTTCCGGCACATCCGGAGCATGTGCTCGGGCGAGGTCGCATAGTGCAGCAGGTAGACGGCTGTCACGATGTCGAAGGAGCCTAGCGAGGGCATGTCGGCCACATCGGACACGTGGTACGAGAGGCCCAGCGGTTGAGCCTCTTCCCTCTGCCGGGCACTGCGAATCATCTCCTCCGAGATATCCACTCCCACCACGCGTGTGGCGCCACGCTCCTTGAACTGCCGCGTGTACAGCCCATCGCCACAGGCCACGTCGAGGACGCTCTTCCCCTTCACGGAGCCAAGTGTTTTGAAGAGGGTGTGTCCCTCCATGTACTCCGAGCGCACGGGTAACACATCCCAGTTCGCGACCTTTTCTCCAATCTGGTCATACTGTGCCGACATGGTCCGCTTCCTTTCGCGATGCGAAGGGAATTCCTAGCACTGCCGGTATCTCGACACGACCCCTCAAAAGGGAGGTCGCCGACGCACTGAATCCGGTATATTGCGGGTAAACGATTTTTGCTGATTACTAAGGTCCGTCATCGCCTGACCGCGACCGGAACCCGGCCCCGTGTCAATTCACCCCCAACCCCTGGGATCCATGAAGCTCAAAAACATCGGTGTCGTTGTTGGCGCCTCCCTGCTCACGTTCGCCCTGGTGGCGGAGGCCGCTGACCTCTTCCAGAACGAGCCCCAAGCGCGAGGCACATACTTTCATACCGAGGTCCATCCTCCGCACTGGATGCCATGGACCACGGATGGTGCGCCCGCGATCGTGAGCGGCCCCTCTTTCCTGACGCACGGCCTCCGCTGCAGTGGCCGCTACTGCGACGACGTGAGCCTGCTCAACGTGGAGTCTGGATATACGCAGACGAACAGTTGGTGGACGGATTACTTCTCCGAAGAGGGTACGCACGAGCAGGTGTGCGGCAACAACGGCTTCGTGACGGGCCTTGGCTGTGCTGGCGACTACTGTGACAGCATCTCCCTCCGGTGCTCCCAGATCAACAACGGCGGTGTGCGTTCGAACTGCTATTGGACGGAGTCCGTCTCGGACGAGAGCGGCGGGAAGTTCGTGGCCCCCGAGTCCATGTACCTCGCGGGCGTCCGATGCTGGGATCGCTACTGTGACAACAAGCAGCTCTATCTTTGTCAGGCGGACAACGGCGGGCCCTCTTTCGATCTGAGCGGGATGGCGAAGCGGTACGCGCCCCGCCTTCGCTTCGACCAGGAGACCACCACGGGCTCCGGCGATCAGAGCAAGTGCTTTCCGAGCGACGCGGCCACATACGTCGCGCAACGCGCGCAAGGTGCGTCCCCCGTTTCGCTCTGCAACAAAGATTACTCGACGATTCGCAACAACCTGGTCCCCGCTTACTACATCGCGAATCAGGTCGGGACGAACACGGTGCTCATCCGTTATTGGTACTTCTATGCGTGGCAGAGCACGTGCTTCGCCAGCGCGGGTTCTCACGCCGCGGACTGGGAGTCGATGGCGGTCCTGGTCGTCGATGGGCGGCTGAGCCGAGTCGCGTTCTACCAGCACGGCGGATGGTACAGCCGCGAAGCCGGTTCGTTCGAGACCGTGGATGGCACGCATCCCATCGGCTACGTCGGGAAGAACGCCCATGGCACCTTCCACGACGCCGGGGGCTCGGGCGGCTGCCTCTACTTCGAGGACTTCCGCAATCCCGGCGGCAACGACTACCGCATGGATACCTGGAACAACCTCGTGCCTCTCACCCGGGGCAGCGGTTCGCCCGCGTGGATGAACTGCACGGGTTCGGGCTGCTTCGATGGTATCGGTCATCCGATCGAACAAACGGGTGACCTGCGTTCAATGCGCGGCTGCGGAAAGGACGGCTGCGGCCGGTCTTCCGTCGGTGAGAACATTCCCTTCCAGAACGACCCGACGGGGGCGGATCACACGGCCATCTACGTCCAGCACAGTGGAAAAGTGATCGATGTCCCCGGGGCCAGCACCAGCGATGGTGTGAAGCTCGCCCAGTTCTCGAACTGGGGCGTGGACAACGAGCGATGGATGCTCGAGTCGGCGGGAGGCGAGTACTTCACGCTGCGCGTACGCCACAGCGGAAAATGCATGGACGTGGCCGGCGCTTCCTCGGTGGCCGGCACGAACGTGCTCCAGCACAGCTGCAACGGCAGCGACAACCAGAAGTTCCGCCTGATCCCGTACGGTAACGGGTACTTCGCGCTCCAGGCGAAGCACAGTCAGCAATGCCTGGACATCGCGGGCGGAGCCATGGACGACGGCGGGTTCCTGGTCCAGTGGCCGTGCAGTTGGACGGCGCACGAAAGCTTCCGCTTCGCGCAGTGACGCGGTGATGCTCGCACGGGCCCCGGATTCGACGGGGCTCGTGACGAGATGCCAGTGGGTTACGGAGTATTCGACGCGCGCGGCGCGGGTGCGTCGCTTTCGTCTCCGACCACCTGGTCGATGGCGCCGAAGATCGTGCCGGCCTCATCCCGCATCTCGATGCGCACCCGGTTGCCACGCTTCAGGAACGGCGTCTTGGGAGCGCCGCTCTGGAGGGTCTCGACCGTGCGCAACTCCGCGATGCACGAGTAGCCCGCGCCGCCCTCATCCACTGCCGCTCCGGGCCCCCCGTCGGAACCACGGTTCGACACCGTGCCAGAGCCGATGAGCGTCCCCGCGCACAGCGCGCGTGTCTTGGCCGCGTGAGCGACCAGCGTGCCGAAGTCGAACGTCATGTCGACACCGGCGTCCGCGCGCCCGAACGGCTGGCCGTCGAGGAAGACCTCGAGGCGGCGGTGCAGCTTGCCGTCACGCCACGCGGTTCCAAGCTCGTCGGGCGTGACGAACACCGGGGAGAACGCCGACGCCGGCTTGGACTGGAAGAACCCGAAGCCCTTCGCCAGCTCTCCCGGAATCAAGTTCCGCAGCGACACGTCGTTGACGAGCCCGACCAGCACGATCGCCCCGAGCGCCCGCTCGCGGGAGGCTCCGAGGGGCACGTCATGCGTCACCACCACGACCTCGCCCTCCATGTCGCAGCCCCACGCCTCGTCGGCGAGCGGGATGGGCTGGCGCGGGCCGAGGAAGCCGTCGGAGCCGCCCTGGTACATCAATGGGTCGGTCCAGAACGTCGCCGGCATCTCCGCCTTGCGTGCCTTGCGCACCAGCTCGACGTGATTCACGTACGCCGAGCCGTCCGCCCACTGGTAGGCGCGAGGCAATGGCGCCGCACACCGCGCGGGGTCGAATGGCTCGCCCGCGAGCGCACCCCTCTCCAGCCGCTCCGCGAGCGCGCGCAACAACGGCGCGTGGCGCTCCCAATCGTCGAGCGCTGCCTGCAGGGTCGGGACGACAGCCGACGCGTCAGCCTGCCGCGAAAGGTCCTTCGAAACGACGACGAGGCGGCCATCCCGCCCCACGTTCAGGGATGCGAGCTTCACTGTTCGGCTCCTCCCTTCGAGGGCACCTGGGCCTTGCGGAGATCGGCCCAGCAGGCGTCGTAATCAGACTGCAGCGCCGGGCTCTCCATCGCCGCGCGCGTCGGCGCGATGACCCAGCGCGTCTCGAACATGAACGCGAGCGTGTTGTCGATCTTCCGCGGCGCGAGGTCCGCGGCGATCGCCGCCTCGTACGTCTTCCGGTCAGGACCGTGGGCACTCATGCAGTTGTGGAGTGATGCCCCACCCGGTACGAACTGGTCCGCCTTGGCGTCGTAGACACCGTGGACCAGCCCCATCAACTCGCTCATCACGTTGCGATGGAACCACGGCGGCCGGAACGTGTGCTCCGCGACCATCCACCGGGGCGGGAAGATCACGAAGTCGCAGTTCGCGGTCCCCGGCGTCTCGCTCGGCGACGTCAGCACCGTGAAGATCGACGGATCCGGGTGATCGAAGCTCACCGTGTTGATGGTGTTGAAGCGCGCGAGGTCATACGTGTATGGCACGTGCGTGCCGTGCCACGCGACGACGTCGAAGGGCGAGTGATCGATCGTCGTCTCCCAGAGGTTGCCCTGGAACTTCTGCACGACGCGCGTTGGCCGCTCGATGTCCTCGTAGCTCGCCTCCGGCGCGATGAAGTCCCGCGGGTTCGCGAGGCCATTGGAGCCGATGGGTCCTAGCTCGGGGAGCCGGAACGGCGCGCCGTAGTTCTCGCAGACATAGCCGCGCACGGGACCGTCGGGTAGCTCCACGCGCATGCGCACACCGCGCGGGACGAGCGCGACCTGACCGGGCGGAACCTCCAGCACGCCCAGCTCGGTCACGATCCGGAGCGCTCCGGACTGCGGGACGATGAGGAACTCGCCGTCGGCGTTGAAGAACGCGGTGTCGACCATCGGCGCGTTCGCGACATAGATGTGCACCGCCGCGCCCGCGCCGAGGGCTGGTGAACCATTGCCGCCCAGCGTGAACAGCCCCTCGACGAACGTCGTTGGCTCCGTTGGCGGCGGCAGCGGATTCCAGCGCAGCCGGTTGGGCGAGGGGGGGACCTCGTTGAATGGCCCGCTGCTCAGCCCGCGTGCGTCCGTCCGCTGGTACGGTGGGTGGGCCGCGCTCGGTCGCAGTCGATAGAACCATGTCCGCCGGTTCTCACCGCGCGGCGCGGTGAACGCCGTGCCCGAGATTTGTTCGGCGTAGAGGCCAAACGCGACGCGCTGCGGCGTGTTCTGGCCGGCCGGAAGCGCACCGGCGATCGCCTCCGATGCGTGCTCGTTCCCGAATCCTGAGAGGTGGCGGATCGTATTCATGACACTCCAGATAGTAACAGATGAAACCAAACTGACAAGGTTCAGGGGTCCCGCTTCAGGGTGCGGCTCGCGGTGCGCTCGACGCGCTCGAGCAACGAGCGCAGCACCGCGCGCTCGCCCGGTTCGAGTTCGGAGAGCACCTCGGCTTCGGCCTCGAGCGCCGCGGGGGTCACGCGCTCGTAGATGCGGCGGCCCGCGGCGGTCAGCGACAAGCGGCGCGAGCGTGCGTCGCTCTCGCTCGTGGCGCGCCGGATCAGACCGCGCTCCTCGAGGGACCGCGCGGCGCGACTCACCGGGACCTTCTCCATCCGCGTGCGCTTGACGAGGTCGAGCTGCGTGCGCTCGCCGTCCTCCCCGAGCACCGCGATGAGTCGCCACTCCTGCGTGCTCAGGCCGTATTGCTCCGCGTACACGCGCGCGATCCGTTGACTGACGACATTCGCGGCGACCGAGAGGCGGTAGGGGAGGAACTCGTCGAGGGTCAGGCTCGCGGTGCGCGCTCGGCTCATCGTGCCGAGTATAACCAGCGCGGGCTCAGGGCAGCTCGCCACCGGCCCCGGCCGCGTCGAGCGACGGGTCGAGCGCCTCGATGGTGGCGAGCCAGGCCAGGGCGCCCCCCCGGGGTTCGTCTCTTCGACGTGAGGAAAGGCCAGAACTGGGGCCGGCTCACTCAGCGGCGCTGGTTTCCGTGTGGACCTTGAACGAGCCGCGTTTCCCGCTCCGCGACGGGTTGCGCGGCTTTCGGAGCGATGATCTTCGTTGTCACCGGCTCCCCTCCGGGCGCGGCGGTTGACTCGCGCGTGAGCAGTGCTTCCACTTCGGCGGCGGAGGGATCGCCGAGGTCCAGGAGTTTCCGCTCGCGTGTCCACCGCTCCGCGAAGTTCTCACGCAACCAGCTCGCGAGCTCGACCGCCGGAAGCGCTTGCCGAACCGGCTCGAGACCGAGCAGGAATGCCCTCGCGTCGGTGAAGCGTCGCTCCGGAAGCGGGTGAATCGCGATGTCGAGGACGTCCCTGAGCCGCTGGTACGCGGCGGGAGCGTCTGGCCGCTCCATGCGTGGAAGCTGGAGGCCACTGGCGGGAAAGTCGGGAAGATCGCCGAACATCAATTCGTAGAGGACGCGGCCGAGCGCGAAGAGATCGCCGGACACGTTTGCGTCGGCCCCCTCGACGCGCTCGGGCGGCATGTACGCGGTCTTTCCAATGACGCTGCCGACCTGGGTGAGGCGCTTCTCGGCCGGCCCTGTGACGTTCGCGGAGGCTCGCTCCTGTGGTTCTTCGGAACCATGCGCGATGCCGAAATCGACAACCTTCACCACGCCATCGAACGATACGACGAGATTGTCCGCGCTGATGTCGCGATGAATCACGCCATGCTCGTGCGCGTAGGCGAGTCCTCTCAGTGCCTGCTGGCAGAGCTCGACGATCACCTCGAGCGGCAGCCTGCCTCCGCTTTCGACACGCCGGACGAGCTCGAGCACGCTCGCGCCGCTCAGGTACTCCATGACGATGAACCACCCCCCATCGACTTGTCCGAGATCGTAGACGGACACGATGTTCGGGTGATGGAGGCGCGCGGCGGTGCGCGCTTCGCCGATGAAGCGGTGGAGCCGGACCGTGGGATCCTCGTCGTCTTCATCCAGCATCCGCTTGAGGACGACGAGCCGATGAAAACCCGCGCGGCCGGTCCGCACCGCGAGCCACACCTCCCCCATGCCGCCGCGTCCGAGCCGGATGAGCCGACGGTAACGATGAATGCCGGTTCCCAGGTCCGCGCCGCGGAGCGAGCGCGCGGTGAGGATCGCGAGCGAGGTGGAGGCGAGCAGCAGGAAGGGGAGTCCCACGAGCGCGAAGAGCGGAGGCCCCGTGCTCCAACCGGCGTCGATGGCGAGCTCTCGGCCGAGGAGCCCGAGCGCGCAGAGGGCGGCGGCGAGCACGGCGACCGCCATCGCGCCACGGCGCTTCAAGAGCCGGAGCGCTTCGCCTGCCCAGGTTCCGGCCACGCACGTCGCGAGAAGCCAGAACAACGGGAGGCTCAGGCCCGCGGTTGCACGAGAGAGCTCCTCGGCGGTCAAACCGGTCGTGGGCAGCGTGAGGATGGACCAGGAGGCGTCGAGCACTCGCACCACACCGAACGCGAGGGCCACTCCCAACATCACGCGTCGCCAGCGCGTGAGCGGTAGATCCAGCAGCGACCACGCGACTCGGAGCAGGGTGTAGGGGAGGGTGACCGACGGAAGAACACCGAGCAGGAGCAAGGGCCGCGTGTCGGCGAGCATCGTGCTGGCTTCGCGGCTGGTGAGCCCCGTCGTGAAGCTGAGCACCGCGAAACCGAGGAAGCTCGCGGCGAGCCAGAGCTGAACCCGCTGCGATCTCACCGCGGCCCAGGTCGCGAAATGCAACAGCGCGAGGACGAAGAACGCCCCCCCGAGCACGAGGTGCAACATGGTGTAGGGCGTCACGGGTCGCGAGCGTAGTCGACCTGGCGGAGTCTCGTGAAGGGGAGCGAAATGGGGGGCACGGGATTCCCGCCAAGGGCCCTGGACAGGGCGACGTCCGCCTCCCGCGCGGAAACACGTGTGGCGATGTGTCGCGGGACAGGAAGCGTATTGCGCGGTATTCCATGCGAAGGGAGCCCATTCCTCGTGGGCCCCACTGGAGTTCGATTTGTCACGCCGCTCGTGCCACGTCTTTCCTCTGTTCGCCCTGGCCTTCCTGCTCCTGCTCTCGCGGCGAAGTGAAGCTTTTGGTCCGCCCACCCACGCGGAGCCCTCGATGAACACTCCACCGTCGGCGCTCGAGGCGGCGGATATCAGCGAAAAGCTGGGCGAACCGATCCCCTTGGACACGGAGCTCCTCGACGAGCGCGGTCAGCGCGTCACGCTCGGACAAGTCCTCTCCCCGGACCGGCCCACGATCCTCACCCTCGCCTATTTCCGCTGCCCCATGCTCTGCAGTCTCGTCCTCAAGGGCCTCGCCAAGGGCTTGCGCGAGACACCCCTCCAGTTGGGCAAGGACTACGACGTGCTCACCCTCTCCATCGATCCACGCGACACGGCCGAGGCCGCCACGAAGTGGCGCGCGCGCTACCTCCAGGAGATGGGCCAACCCGAGCAGGCTCCCTGGCGCTTCCTCACCGGGAGTGAGGCCCAGGTGAGGAAGGTCGCGAACGCCGTGGGTTTTGGTTATATGTACGACAAGAGTTCCGATCAGTACGCGCATGCGGCGGCGGCGATGGTGCTCACGCCTGGAGGCGGCGTCAGCCGTTATCTCTACGGTGTCGACTTCCCCTCCATGGACATGCGTCTGGCCATCCTGGAAGCCGCGCAAGGCAAGGTGGGCACCACCCTCGAGCGGGTCATCCTCTCCTGCTTCAAATACGATCCCGCGACGCGGCGTTATGGCTTCTACGTCTTTGGATTCCTGCGCCTCTGGTGGCTCGTGGGACTCCTCATGGTCGCGCTCCTGGCCGTGCTGATTCGCAGGACGTTGCGACGCCATGCGTCGGAGAGCGGAGGCCGCACCACCTGAAATCATCCCCTGTTCTGGCGCCAGCTCCCGGGCCATGCTCGCGCGCGCTCACATGTCCATGGATCCCCACCGCGAGTATTGTCGGCGTCAGCATCGCCTTCTGGCACACCACCTCAGCATCGAGGCGTGGTGCGCGGGCGATGACTGCATTCTCCTGGAGCGCAACCACCTGGAGGAGTTCTTGAAGCTCGAGCGCTTCAAGAGCACTCGGGTTCAATGGCTCCTGGAGGACATCAAGCCCTGGTTCAAACACACGGAGCCCGTCTACGCCGGCCCAGAAGGCGATCTGTCCTCGCTCGAGGCGCTGTACCTGTCGCGGGTGCCCATCGCCCGGAAGTACCTCGTCAGACCCGACCCCATCAACGCCGACGAGCTGGTGGCCTGGTTGAGGAACAGTGGCCTGCGCATCAGCCTCCTGCATTCGATCAGCGCGGTCATTCCTCCCTCGGAGGAGCAGATCGTCACCCGGCTCGCGCTGCTCGCCTCGGGTCTGTCGGAGCCGTAATGCCGCGCCGCTCGGCTTGCCCAGGCCAGCGGGGAGCAGGTCGCACACGTAGACGGAGTGGTCATACGGGTTACAGAGGCGCCCTCGCGGAGCGCCTCGGCGCGGACGATCAGAACAGATCGTCGCGGCAGGAGCCCCAGTAGGCATCCTGGAAGCTGCCACGGTTCTTGCCAGGCTCCGCGCACCACGACTGTGCCTGGTACGTGCAGTTCTCCGACACCCACCACAGCAGATGAGCGTCGACGCGGCCGGCGCACTTGGCGCAACAACCGTTCCCCTGGGACTTCACCTCACCTCCACCGAGGTACTCGTCGAGCAGCACCTGCTGGCCGCCAGTCTGCTCCTGCCCGGTGGCCGGAGCCTGCTCGGTGGTGGGGGTCTGCTCTTGGGGACCACAACCCGTCCCGAACAGCGCGATCAGCCCCATCGTCAGGATGCCACTTCGAATCGCATTCATTCGTCAGTCCCCTCTCGAATTGGAAACGCGGATCCACTCTTGAATCGCGTGTGAAGGCCCGCCGGGAGCCACACAAGACGGCCGCGACGCCGCGCCGCAGGCCAGCTTGAATGTCACTTTATCCACGAATTCAGGTTAAAACAAGGAATATTGTTATCCCGGATTTATGTCCTCTGGCTGAACTTGTAGAGGAGTGGGTCTGGGCGGCATGCACCACGTCGCGGTGACCCGCGCACCTGGGCGTCGCAGTGGGTGGCTCATTCCTCAACGCGGCGGGACGTCTCCGCGCGGCTCCTGCGGGCTGGAGAGCGGCAACGCGGAACCTCCTGCTTCGAGGGCGAGGCCGGTCTACTCCTCGGTTTTGGAGCCGCCGCGTTCGAGCTCGTGGAGGATGTCCGACAGGTTGTCGTTCTCTTCCTGGATGACGAAGACGCCTTCCTCCGTGGGGGCGGGGCGGGGTGGGGGCTCTTCCTGGGCGGGACGCTTCGGCCTGGACGGAGGTGGCCGGGGGAGGGGCTCGGGCCGGGCCGGAGACGTCACGCGAAGCTGTGCGACGGGCGCGGCGGGAAGCTCGGCTGGAGTTTCCTCCGGGGTGGACGGCAGGTGCCAATCCGTCTTCCGGTTCAACCACTCCCCGTAGCGCGCGAACGACCAGGAGCCCTCGGCGCCGCCCGTCTCGATGGCGGAGGGGAGCTTGAAGAAGAAGCCCTGGCGCACCAGGCTCTTCACGGGCGTGCTGGCCATGAGCACTTCGCACTCGGGGACACGGATGCCGAGGTCCGGGCGATGGCGCAATCGCTGGCACACCACTCCGACGAGGCAGTCCGCGAGCTGGGCACACACCGCGCCCTGGATCTCCGGGGGAAAGGCGGACACCAGGCGCTGAAGCGCCTCGCCGGAGCTGGCGGAGTGCACGGTCGCGAGCACGAGGTGTCCTGTCTCCGCCGCGTTCAGCGTCAGCCGCATCACCTCCGGCTCGCGCATCTCCCCGACCATGAGGACGTCCGGGTCCTCCCGGAGCGCGTCCACGAGCGCTTGGGAGAAGGAGGGCGTGTCCCGGCCCACCTCGCGCTGGCGGATGAAGGACTGGCGCGGCACCAGCGCGTACTCGATGGGGCTCTCCACGGTGATGATGTGCCGGGCCTCGTGGAGGTTGATCTCCTGCAGCAGCGCCGCGAGCGTGGACGTCTTGCCCACGCCCGTGGGGCCACACACCAGGACGAGGCCGTGGGGCGACTCGACGAGGCGGCGCAGATCGGGATGGAGGTTGAGTTTCTTCAGCGTGGCCTGGGCGGAGGACAGCAGGCGGATGGCGAAGCCCACGCCCCGCGCGCTGCGCAGGATGTTGATGCGGCAGCGCTGCCCCTCCACCGTGCGTGACACATCATACGAACAGCGCTCGATGAACTCGGACCAGGCGGCGTCGCCGATGACGTCGCGCGCCATGGCGATGAGCGCCGCGGCCGGTACAGGCTCCCCGACGAGCCGCAGCGCGCCACGCACCCGGATCGCCAGGGGCATGTCGCCCTCGAGGTGGATGTCGCTCGCCCCCTGCTCCCGGGCGAGTCGGATGAAGGCTTCGAGTCCCATGGTCGACCCTCCTGGCTGGTTTCCTCAAGCAACCGGCGTGCCGTGCCCCGGCCCTGGGTTCACGTGGGCCGGGGCATCTTCCGAGGGGTGTTGAATGCGAGGCAGACACTTGCTGCCCCCGGGCCGTGGTGCCGCGAGCGCTGTATGGCCAGTTCTTACATCTGGACTGCCTGGCACACACTGGAGACCCGATGTCCCGCCGTCATCTTCCTCGCCTGGGAGCGCTTCTGGCGTCCCTTCTCCTGCCCTACTCCGCGCTCGCGCACGAGCCCCAACCGGCGGGGGGTTGGCCATGGGATCCCGATGTCACCAATGTGCCCGAACAAGACCGCTACCCACGCCCTCCCGGCCGCATTGATAGCCGGCGCCACCGCATCGCCCCGGAAGAGCACGGCGGTTGGAGGACGTACCTGGGAGATCTCCACGCGCACTCCCGGGGCCACGGTGCTTCGGGACAGGCCACGCCGAACATCCAGCGCGATGAGGTGAACCTCTCGGCCTGGTACTTCGGCTACGACTTCATCGCCATCACCAATCACAGCACGTCCTGGAAGCTCTACGACGAAATGGCTCCGCTGTACCGGGCGCTCTCGAGCGCCAACTCGTCGCAACCGCCGGACATGTTGGCACTCAAGGGCGTGGAGAGCTACGCCGGGCCCCGCGACCAGGCGCATTTCAGTGCCTTCAACCAGCTCATCCTCCTGGACACGGATAGCATGAGCGTCTGGCACAACGCCCTCGCCGCCCGCTACGCGGCGGATCCGGCCCAGAGCACCCATGTGCAGCTCAACCACCCGAACTGGGATGACCCGTGGTTCCGCCTGCCCTCGGAAGCGGACCCCGAGCGCCGCCGCAAGGTGCGCGAGGTCGTCGAGCTGGCCGAGTACAACGGCATGCCGTCGTACTTCGAGTTGCTGCGGCGGGGCTTTCGGGTCGCGCCCGTGTCGAACACGGACTCGCATGCTTCCTTCGCGCTCCCGCAGGAGCCGGGTGTCCCCCCGGAGAAATGGACGGGCGAGGAGCGAGGAGGGCGCGCGGGCATTGTGCTGCCGGCGGACGAGCCCTTCTCCTATGAGGGCTTCCTCCGGGCGATGCGCGATCGCCGGGCCTTCCACACCACCGTGCCCGCCGCCTCCGGCTTCTTCGTGGTCAACCAGCACCCGATGGGCTCCGAGTTCACCCTGGCGCCGGGCGAGGAGCGGCTCGACTTCACCGTCTGGGGGACCACCCGCGAGGGCCATGCCGGACGCGATGCATGGAAGCGCCTGGAGGTGTGGTCTCCCTTCCAGCAGGATCGGCCCCTGCTGGTTTTCGAGTACGCGGACGCGTCGCGGGTGGACTTGAAGCAGACCCTGAGCCTGACGCCCTACGAGTCCATCTATGTGCTGCGGCTTCAACAGGGGCAGCCGGACGCCGAGGTGCTCCTGGCTCCTATCTGGATCACCAACCCTGTTGCCCGGCCCCACGTCACGTTGTCCCGGAGCGGGCTGTCCAGTGAGGACACGCCGTGCCTGGTGGTGCAGGGGGGAGGAGAGGTCCTGCGCCTGCAGCGGGCGGAGTCCGAGGACGGGGCCGCCAGGCCCGGTGCGTGGCGGACCGTGGCGACCCTGTCCCCGGGCGGAGGGTGCCATGCCCTCGACCCCGCGAACCCGCGGGGGCGCTCGCATTGGCGGGTGGTGGATGCGATCCAGGAGGACGTCGTCTCCAACGAGGTGGTGCTTCAGCCCCGGTAGGCGCGCGACGTCCGGGCTCGGGACGTCCTATGCGTCTGGCAGCATGAACGCGACCTTGTAGGCCCGCGCGGCCGCGGGGAAATTGCCGGCCACCGCGGCGGCGACGTAGCCCGAGATGTTCGGGAACACGTAGTCGCGCTCGGCGGCGGTCGACAACCCCAGCCAGGAGGCGATGGAGAAGGAGTACTGGTCCACCGTCAGCGACGGAATCCAGCGCCCCTTGGAGTCGGTGGTGTCCAGGTTGTTCACCGCGCCCCCCGACAGATCCAGGTTGGGGAAGGTGCCATGGAGGCGGCGCCCCTGGACGCGCTCTCCGAGCACGATGGAGTGATTTCCCCAGCCGTGGTCGGTGCCCCGGTCCGAGTTCTCCAGCAGGGTGCGGCTGAAGTCGCTCATCGTGAAGAGCGTGGCCTGCGGCGGGCTCGAGCCAAAGGCCGTCTCCGTCCGGAGCAGGGCCACCGCCTGGTGGAAGGCGTCGAGCGCGAAGTCGAGCTCCGCGAGCAGCGCGTCCTGTGTCTGCCGCTGGTTCGTGTGGGTGTCGAAGCCGCCGAGCCCCACCGAGTACACCTGCCGCCGGACGCCCAGTCCGCTGCGCGCCGTGGGCATGGCTCCCGCGATGAGGTCGCGGAGCACCTGGTAGAGCTGGGTGTGCAGCGTCCAGCTCGTCGACCCCGCGGGCGGAACGAACAGGGCGTCCAGGCTGTCACGCGTCGCCGGCGGAAGTTGGTTCCAGGCCGTCTCCCGCGCGGCGGTGCGTGCCGCGGCGAACGTCTGCGCCGTGGTGAACACCCCGCCGTAGGACGCCTCCAGCGCCACGCCGTTGTCGATGGCGACCACCTGGGCCAGCGCGTCCGCCTGGAGGGCGTTGAAGTTGGCATCGGCCGTGTCGCGGAACTCGAGCATGCCGGTCGGTGACACCATCATCGGCTGCCGCTCCGAGCCCACGGCGAAGAGCGGCTTGCCCCCGAACGAGGTCACCTCCGGGTACTCCCCCGGGTTGAGCCCGTGCAGCTTGTCCGCCGTGCGGCCGCCCCACCCGGTGGCCTTTCCGATGAGCGCCAGGGGCAGCGCCACGGTGGAGGGGTTCGCGATGGCACTCGCCCAGGCGTCCTGCTGGTCGCTGTGGGAGAACAGGTTGTCGGGCCGGGCCACCGTGCCGCCGGTGTAATCGGCCTTCCGCATGGGCAGCACCATGGGCCCCACGTTGCACAGCAGCGCGGCGCGGTCCTGCTCGAAGAGCGCGCGGAGCTTCGTGAGCGAGGGGTGCAGCCCGTAGGAGGCCGCGGCCTGGCCCACGGGGTTGATGGCGAGCAGCTCGGACGCGTCGAAGCCGATGTTCGGCCGCGCGTCGCGGTAGAGCCCGTGCGGACCGCTCGTCAGGGGGACGAGGACGTTGTTGCCGTCATTGCCGCCCAGCAGGAAGACACAGACCGCCGCGCGGTAGCCGGCGTAGCTACCGAGGGTGGCGGCTTGCGCCGCGCCGAACCAGCGGGGCAGGGTCGAGGACGCGGCGAGAAGCCCCAGGGTGCTGGAGGTACCACGGAGGAACAGGCGTCGTGAGATGGACATGGGGTTCACCTCTGGATCTGGAACTCGGGAGAAAGTGTCGTGAGGTAGAGGGCCAGCTTCTTCTTCCGCGTCGCGTCGCCCGCGCGCGAGTCCGCGAGGGCGTTCCGCAGGACGAGCTGGAGATCCGCGGACATCGTGTCGTGGAGCAGGTAGCGCTTCAGCCAGGTCACCAGGTCCGTCGGCGCCGTGGGGATGGCGTTCAGGTCGATGAGGACGCCGGCATTGGCGGCCGTGCCGGAGTAGAGCAACTCGTGCACGAAGGTGGCGCGCGCCGTGACCGTCGCGGTGTCGAGGATGGCGAACTCGGGTCCGAGCAGGCCGCTGGCGCCGGGCGCGGGCGCGTTCGGCGGGTAGTAGCTGAAGACCGACGGCGAGCGGGGCACGAACTGCCCCATCGAGCGGCTCCAGGTGCTGAGCTTCGCGCCCGGGTCCTTGCCACCCGACGTGGTGAGCGTGCCGTTCATCCACCGGATGACGGTGGTGACGAACAGGGCGGGGGAGCGGAGGTGCCCGTAGGTGGCCTGCTGCGCGGACGGCGCCGTTGAACCGCGCGCCTCGCTGTCCTCCAGGATCTTCCGCACCACGAAGCGCAGATCGCCTCGCACCCCGTTGCCGTTGCTCTTGAAGGCGTCCACCACGCGCTGGACATAGGCGGGGCTCGGGTTGCTGGTGACGAGGTGTTGGATGAGCTGCTTGCAGATGAACGGCGGGAGGTTCGGGTCGGCGAAGACGTTGTCGAGCGCCTCGGTCAGGTGCCGCTCGGCTCCGGCTCCGGCGGTCGTCCTCTGGCCCCGGAGCAGGAGCTTCGCGCTGGAGTCGTGGTTCACGTCACAGCCGATCATCGGCGCCGGGTAGCTGGCCGGGTTCGAGCGGCCCACCGCCGGGCAGCCCGTGCCGCTGGCGTAGGTCCATCCGGAGAGGGCGGCGGCGAACGCCTGTACCTGCTCCTCGGTGTACGCGGGAATGAGCGCGTCGTTGGCGTCTCGCTTCTCGGTGCCATCCTCGTTGAGCTGGTTGAGTCCGAGCGTGAAGAGCTGGAGCATCTCCCGCGCGTAGTTCTCGTTCGGCTGGACGGGCTGGCCGTTCGTCTTGAACGCCTTGTTGTTCGCCATGTCGAGGTACGTCCCCATGGCGGGGTCGAGCGTGACGGCTTCCAGCAGTTGTCGGAAGTTGCCGAAGGCGCGCTGGGAGAGCAGGTTGAGGTAGCCCGCCATCGCGAGCCGGGGCTCGTTCTCGGGCGTGCCCTGCGGGTTGGGGATGCCGTTCTGCGAGACGACGAAGATCTGGCTCAGCGCGAACGCCACCCGCTGCCGGAGCTGATCCTCCCCATGGATGGCGTTGTAGAAGAACTGCGAGCCGAGGTCTGGCGTGGCCGCCGCGTCGAACGTCGAGCGCGGGGCGTTGAACTGCGCGGTGATGGACTGGGAGATGCCGACGGCGACCACCTGCTCCACCGAGTCAATGGAGAGCGGGGTCGCGCCCTGGGCGAGGCGCGGGCCGAACGTGGCTTGCTCCAGGAAGCGGATGGCGTTCGGCTCGGAGATGGCGAGCGTGTCGACGCCTTGCTCCTTCTGGCCGGGCCTGGCACGGGCGGGCGTGTCGGGCGGGGATTCAGCCGGTACGCAAGCGGCCGCGCACAGGGCAAGGGCGAGAGCGATGGGTCGTTTCATCCGGAGCTGTTCCTTCGAGGCGATGAGGCACTCGGCTGTCGAGCCTTCGACATGGAACTCTACATCTCCGGTTTTTCGATTTAAACCAACAAAACGATGAAAAACGGTTTTGATGAATCGCTCCTCTGGCCACGGCGGAGAATGCTCCGTACGCTCCGTGGATGCCTCTCCAGTTCTCAGCGCCTCACCGTACCCACCATGTCGAGCTCATGGATGGAAGGCGCCTGGGCTGGTCCGAGTGGGGTGACGCTCACGGGGCTCCGGTGCTCTTCTGCACGGGCGCGGGCATGACCAGTTCCTTCGGTTTCGGTGCGGACGCCATTCGAGAACTGGGCGCGCGGTTGATCTGCATCGATCGCCCGGGACTCGGCGGGTCGACGCCGGATCCGGACAAGAGCCTCGTGAGCTACGCGCGGGATGTCACGGCCGTGCTGCGGTCCGAGGGGATTGTGCGGCCCGCCGTTGTCGGATTCTCGCAGGGCGCCCCCTTCGCGGTCGCTGTTGCCGGAGTGAACGCCGTCTCGGCCGTTGCCCTCGTCGCCGGTCAGGATGAGCTCGCGTACCCACCGACGAAGCGGCTGCTTCATCCGGACGTCGCTGGACTGGTCGCGGCGATCGAGGCGGACCGGGAGGGATTCGAAGCCTCGTTCGCATCACGCGTGGATGCCGAAGGGCTGTGGTCGCTCATCATCGGCATGAGCGCGCCAGAGGATCGGGCCCTCTACAACGAGCCCGCGTTCGCGGCCGCGTACCGGCGGTCCCTGGCCGAGGGATTCGCGCAAGGACCCGCTGGGTATGTCCGTGACCTGACCCTGGCGATGAGCCGATGGTCGACGCAGCCCGAGGCCCTCGCCGTGCCCGTGAGCCTCTGGTACGGCAAGCGCGACACCAGCCCCGTCCATTCCCCGGACCTTGGGGCGACCCTGAGTTCACGCTTCCCGCACGCGAGCTTGCATGTCTTGCCGGATGAAGGCGGCTCGCTCTTGTGGACCCGGAGCCGGGACATCCTCCGTGAGTTGGTTGGGCGCGTCACGGCGCGCTACTGAATGCACTCATTGAGTGTCGCGTTCGGGAGGAAGGTGTTGAAGTTCAAGGCGGGATTGCGAGCCAGCTCCGCCAGCATGAGGGCGAAGGACAGGTGCTTGCCCACCTCGCCGAACTGCTCGCGCACCTGTTGCACGCTCGCGGCCAGGGTGTTGGGGGCCGCCATGAGCGGGGCGGTGACCGTGTTCCCCATGCGCTGGCTGGCGGTCGAGATGCTCATCGACCGGGCCGTCACCTTCGATTCACGAATGAAGGATTTGTACGCCCCGGAATCCTCCAGAACGGTGGCGACGGCGCCCAGATAGCGCAGCACGTCTCCGTCCAGGCCGGTCAGCATGCCATTGAGGACACCCGCGGGATGAAGCGATGCCTGGTCCTGATACAGCGCGCGGAAGCTGTCGTAGACCTTCCAGGGAAAATCCACGTGGTTCTTGTTGGGCCCGGGGACGTTGATCAAGGCATCGCCCCATTGAGTGGCCTTCCGGTAGAGCCGCTCCCGGACGTTCATGGGCTCGTGGTAGGCCAGGGGGACCGGGTTGAAGGTGTTTTCCCCCGTGACGTAGACCTCCGAGCCGACGTGGTAGCCGCGCTTGTCTTGCGTGATGGGATCCTGGCTGAGCACCACCCGCCGGCAGAAGATCTTGGAGTTGAACTGTCTGTGGAAGCTCTTGCCTCCCGCGACCGGCGCGCTGAAGGTGATGAGTTTCAAGCTGCGCCAGGGCCAGGCGGGCAGATTGCCCGGCAGGTTGGCTCCGTCGGGGCCGTGGGTGGTTCCCAGGACCATCGCCGTGGCGAACTGAGTGGCCAGCGCGCCTCCGAGGCTGTGGCCCGTGACGTAGATGTTCGCGGGTGGAGCCCCATTCTGGGCGTGGATGTGCTGCAGGATCGTGAGGATGGAGGGGATGGAGGTCTTCACGGACCGGCTGAACCCGCGGCACACGGAGCCGTGGACACTGAAATAATTGTCCTGGACCACCGTGTTGAAGTCCATGTCCGTCACCCAGTCCGGGTTGCCCTTTCCCGCGAGTCCATAGGTCAGCGCGCGTGCTCCCGACCCACTGCGGCTGCCTCGGAAGGCGATGTGGACGTCGTATGTCCCCCCGTGATGCCGCTCGAGCACGCACCCCATCAGACTCCAGACGTTCGGGGTGCCGTTGATGGTGCCCGTTCCCCCCTCGAAATCATAGAGCCGGTCCGCGCCACCGCCGCCAATCCCCAGCGGTCTGGCAACGGGTGCTTGGATTTGAGCGGCCGCCGTGGCGTTGTTCGGGTTTCCAGCTCCCGCCTGATATGAGCACATGGCCACCGAGGCGATGCGATCGGTGATGTAGGTGGGAAGCTTGTAGCACAGCCAGTTGCCTGGCTCCGGACTGCAGAAAGCGACTCGCCAGGGGTGGAGCCGGTCATATCTGCCGACAATGGGATCCAGGGCGTTGTTGACGGCCCAGCCGTGTGTGTTTCCAGGGCCATGATAGGCATTGTTCCCCAGGAACAGCGCGCGGACCTGGGTCATGAAGTTCTCGCGCCGGCTCGAGCCTTTCAGCGCGAGGCGCTCATAGTAGGGATCGAATGGCCAGACGAGGCTCTGGGTGTACTGGTGATAGGCCAGGATACACAGGTCCAGATGGTACATCAGCTCGTGGTACATGGGTCCCTTTCATGCTGTCCGGGCCACGTCGCTCGAAACTCCAGGTGGCCTCGCTCTTGGGACACGCGCCGTGACTGTTGGTCGTCGGACAGTATGCTTCCGGCGCATCTTCTCCGTCAATGCGCGCCGAGGCGCGAGAAACCCATGTCGGATGTTGGCTACTTGTCCAGGCTCGCCACTCCGTCCCAGGTCGCGGGGGGTGGGGTTCGCTCGTACTTCCGGCAGCGCTCGAGCAGCGCGGCGGTGGGTCCATCCTGGGGATCCCGCTCCAGCCCTGTCTCCAACACCGCCGCCGCATCCCCGAAGCGGCTCTTCCGGTACAGCGCCAGCGCCTCGTGGTAGCGATCCACGGTCACGTGCCTCTCCGCGGGCAACTCCCCCTTGAGCGCCAGCAACTCGTACACCGTCACCGCCTCCGTCTTGCCCGCGACGCGGACCCGGTCCAACTCGCGCACCTCGATGTGGTCGCGTGCCAGTTCGTAGGTTCGCGGGCCGATCATGATCAGCGAGCCGTAGGCCTTGTTCGCTCCCTCCAGACGCGACGCCAGGTTCATCCCGTCCCCCATGGCCGTGTAGTCGAAGAGTTGCTCGCTGCCGAAGTTGCCCACGAAGAGCCGGGCCGTGTTGATGCCGATGCGCGTGTACACGTCTGGCAGCCCCTGCGAGCGGAACTCCGCGCGCAGTTGCTCGACCTCCGCCTGTGCCGCCAGCGCGCCCCGGCAGGCGCGCAGCGCGTGGTCCGTGTGACCGATGGGCGCGCCGAAGAGGCACACCACCGCGTCGCCGATGTACTTGTCCAGGCATCCTCCCTGTTGCAGCAGCGCCGTGCTCACCCGCGTCAGGTACTGGTTGAGGACGCGGACCAGCGCGCGCGGATTGTCCCGGAAACGCTCGGAGAAGGTGGAGAAGCCGCGGACATCACTGAAGAACGCCGTGAGCTCCCGCTCCTCGCCGTCCAGCCGTGGCAGTTGCTCCTCCTCGATCATCTGCTCGATGAGCCGGGGTTCCATGTACCGGCTGAAGGCCTGGCGGATGAACAAGGCCTCGCGGCGAGCGAAGAGGTGGTTGGAGGCCACGGCGCCCAGGCTCGCGAGCAGTCCGGCCACCGCGGGCAGCGCGGCCACTGGATGCACTCGCGCCCATTCCAACGAGAGGCCCACGCCCAGGAAGACCCCGGGCACGAGTCCCAGCAGCCAGACCACCTCCAGCATCGGCGAGCGCAGGGTCATCAACACCCCCGTCGACAGGACCGCCAGTCCCAGCGCGAGCAGCAGGCTCACCCAGAAGGGCGTCTCGGTGATGAACCGGCCGGACAGGAGATTCTCCAGCACCGTCACCTGTTGGCTCACGCCCGGCGTGGAGGCCGCGAACGGCGTGACCTTGTAGTCTCCCACCCCCGGCGCCAGCGCACCCACGACGACGATCTTCCCTCGCAGCAACTCCGGATCGATTCCTCCGGGCTTGCCCTCTCGCCGCAGCGCCCAGGCATCCAGCACCGTCAGGATGGGCAGGAGGGGAAAGCGCTCGTGCAGCGTGCCGCCGAAATCGAGTTCCGCGCTGCCATCCGGGTTCACCGCGAACTCGCGCGAGCCCAGCCGCATCTTCTGGCCGGAGAACACCAGCTCGGTCGCCCCGAACAGGTCTCCCGCCAGCGCCACTGGCAGCGTGACGTACGGATTCTGCCCATCCGTGTAGGTGAAGCGGGTGCGCCGCATGCTCCCGTCCGGATCCTGCTCCCGCTCCACCAGCCCGAAGCCATCCGCCTCCGCGAGGAGCGCGGAGGAGAGGGGCACGACGTGGCCAGGCACCCGCATGCCCGGCGTGGGCTCGAAGTCCAGGCCCGGCAGTGCACGCCCCTCCGTTCGCACCGGGAAGGCCAGCCTTCGCGCCGCCCACTCGGGATCCGCGGGCGCCTGGCCCTCGTCTTCTTCGGCCCGCGGAGGGGGCGGGTCCATCATGGGGGGGCGGGGGGCATCCGGCGCCCGAGGGGTGTGGATGGGCTCCACCCGGGGCAAGGGCGGCGCGCTGGGGTGGATGGACACACCCAGGTAGACAGGCATGCCGGTGTCTCTCACGGCCTGGGCGAGCGCCTGAGCGACGCTGGCCGAGGCGGAGGTCTCGTCCATCACCCGGTCGAAGAGCACGGCCCGTACGCCCTGGTGTGACAGTTCCCGCAGCACTCCGGCCCACAAGGAGGGGGCCCACGGAAAGTGGCCGAAGTCGCGCGCATACGCGGGGGTGTTGCGCACGCCGTCGAGGCTTGGCTGATCAATGGCCACCACGACGATGTCGGAGGATTGCCCCCGCTGCTGGGTGAAGCGGGTGAGCGCGCTGTCGTACAGGATGCGCTCGAGGCTCGGCAGCCCCAACCAGCCCCGCGTCCAGAGCGCCGTCGCCACGGCCGTGGCCAGCACGGCGATGGCCAGCATGCGCGGCAGGTGGTTGCGCAAGCGCCGTTGGAGGAGCTTTCCACTGTCACTCGCCATGAGACATCTCCATGGCCGTTGACTCTAGGGCACCAACCGCCATGAAAGGACGCGGGGTGTGTGACCCGGTGAGAGGGGGGCGGGCTCTCCTATGGGAACGGCTTTTCCGGATTGGCGGGGTAAATGCCGGTTAATGTCATTTTGCCGCAAAAGCCGATTAAGCAGTGCTCGTGCCGCCGAAAGCAGGTGCGGCGCTCATCCTCCAGGAGATGTCATGTCCACATCGCGATACAGCGCCGGTGCCCTCGCCGCGGCGCTTCTTGCCAGCATTCCTTCGGTGGCGACGGCCGGGGCCACGACCGCGGCGGTCATCTGCAACAAGTACTGCGATGCGCGGGATCCGGCGCTGGCTCAGCAGGAGCGTCAGCCGGTCTCCGCCTCCATCTACTCGCGGCAGATCCGGCTGCACTTCAACGACAACGATGCGATGGCGTGGGCGTCCATCAACAACGGCAGCCCGGGTGACGAGGTCTGGATCGACCGGTCCTTCGATGGAGGACGCTCCTGGGACTCGGGTAGCAGACTCGGCGCCACGAAGATTCCCGCCTCGGCCACCGGTTGGCGCACCCAGATGTACAACGTGGACGATTGGGGCACGAATGGCGTTGGCGCGATGCGCGCCTGCGGTAAGGCGGGAGACCGGACCGAGATCGCCTGTACCCAGTGGGCCCGTACCACGTGGAATGCCTGGGACCGGCGTACCGCGGCGGCGACCGCGCTGATGCAGTTCTACAACAACAGCACGGGCCTGTTCAGCACCACGGGTTGGTGGAACTCCGCCAACGCGCTGACCTCGATCATCGAAAACATCCGGGTGTCTGGCATGAATAGCTACCGCTATGCCATTGCCAATACCTACGATCGCAACCGCAATGCCCAGGGCGGGAACTTCACCAACGAATACATCGACGACACGGGGTGGTGGGGGCTGGCGTGGGTCGCCGCGTACGACCTGACCGGAGAAACCCGCTACCTGGACACCGCCCGGGCCGACGCCGAACACATGGCGCGCTACTGGGACAGCACGTGTGGTGGTGGCGTCTGGTGGAGCACCGCCAAGACGTACAAGGCCGCCATCGCCAACAGCCTCTACCTGCACCTGAACGCCGCGCTGCACAACCGCATCCCGGGTGACACCGTCTATCTGCAGCGGGCCCGCGCGGAGTGGACGTGGTTCCAGGGCACCGGGATGATCAACTCGTCGAGCCTGGTGAACGACGGCATCAATCTGACCACCTGCCGCAACAACGGCGATACCGTCTGGTCCTACAACCAGGGCGTGTTGTTGGGCGGGCTCGCCGAGCTGTATCGCGCCACCGGTGATGGCAACCTGCTCACGATCGCGCGCCAGCTCGCGAACGCGTCGACCACCAGCACCTCGCTCAACTCGAATGGAATCCTCAGGGAGCCGTGCGAGAGTGGTGACTGCGGCGCCGACGGCCCCTCGTTCAAGGGCGCGTACGTGCGTGGATTGGGCGCGCTGAACTCCCTGCTGTCCGATCGTCCCTACACCAGCTACCTGCGCCGGCAGGCCGACGCCGCCTACGCGAACAATCGCAATGCCCTGGATGCATACGGCCTGCGATGGGCTGGAGGCCTGGACCGTACGGACGCGGCTCGTCAGCACAGCGTCGTCGATTTGATGAACGCGGCGCCCTGAGTCTCCGCCGGGGGGCGCCTGAGTGGCGCCCCCCCCGACGCGCCGGCCTTCCACTTCCCGTTATCGCGGATCGTTCGCGTCGATGAACGTCACGAGGCATACGAGCCTCCCAGTGGTCGTGATGCCACGTGAGGCAACGCGGCCATGCGTCTCGGCACGTGGTGCTGTCATACGTCCACAAAGAAGATAAATTCATCCATAAGGAGACGGTGGCGGTTGGTCATCCTCCCCGCCTGGGATTCTTCTAGCCACGACCAGTCTCGCTTCCGACCCGAGCGGGGAAGGGCATTCTCCCCAGGCCCCTCCACGGGCATGCCGGATCTATCGTCTCTCCTGGATTGTTCCGCACCCGATAAAGGAGAGTCCGTGTATCGCGATCGCATCCGTTTGAAGTCCCTTTGGGGGAAGGTGGTCAGCCCCGAGGAGGCCGCTCTGCACATCAAGGACGGCATGACCGTTGGCATGAGCGGGTTCACCCGTGCCGGGGACGCCAAGGCGGTCCCCCTCGCGCTGGCGGAGCGCGCCGCCCACGAGCGACTGAAGATCACGCTGATGACCGGCGCGTCCCTGGGCAATGACGTGGACAAGATCCTCACGGAGGCGGGACTGCTGGAGCGGCGCTTGCCCTTCCAGTCGGATCCCGTGCTGCGCCAGGCCATCAACCGGGGCGAGGTGATGTTCGTCGATCAGCACCTGTCCGAGACGGTGGAGTTGCTGCGCTCGCGGCAGATGGGGCCGGTGGACATGGCCATCATCGAGGCCGTGGCCATCACCGAGGATGGGAGCATCATTCCCACCACGTCGGTGGGCAACTCGGCCACCTTCGGTATCCTGGGCGAGCGGGTCATCGTGGAGATCAACCTCAGCCAGCCACTCGAGCTGGAGGGGTTGCATGACATCTACATCCCCACGCGCCGGCCCTTCCGCGAGCCCATTCCGGTGGTGACGCCGGAGAGCCGGGTGGGTCTGCCTTCCATCCCCATCGATCCGGCGAAGATCGCGGCCATCGTCGTCACCCGCAAGCAGGACAGCTCGGCCAGTCTCCAGCCTCCGGACGAGGAGACAGGCGCCATCGCGAGCCACCTCATCGAGTTCCTGGGCCATGAGGTGAAGAAGGGCCGATTGGGCAATACCCTGCAGCCGCTCCAGGCGGGCATTGGCACCATCGCCAACGCGGTGCTGCACGGACTCATCGACAGTCCCTTTCATGGGCTCAAGATGTACAGCGAGGTGTTGCAGGACAGCACCTTCGAACTGTTCGACGCGGGCAAGCTGGATTTCGCCTCGGGGTCGTCCATCACCTTGAGCGCGAAGGCGGGCGGCCAGGTGTTCCCGAACATTGGCAAGTACAAGAGCCGCCTGATCCTGCGTCCGCAGGAGATCAGCAACCACCCAGAGGTCATCCGCCGGCTGGGCGTCATCGGCATCAACACGGCGTTGGAGTGTGACCTCTACGGCAACGTCAATTCCACCCACGTCAATGGCACGCAGATGATGAATGGAATTGGCGGCTCGGGTGACTTCGCGCGCAACGCGCACCTGGCCATCTTCGTCACCAAGTCCCTGGCCAAGGGAGGCAACATCTCCAGCGTGGTCCCCATGGTGTCGCATGTGGACCACAACGAGCACGACGTGGACGTGCTCGTGACGGAGGTGGGTCTGGCGGATCTCCGGGGACTGGCGCCCCGGGAGCGCGCGGAATGTGTCCTGCGCAATTGTGTCCACCCGAGCTATCGAGAACTCGCAGGGGACTACTACCGCGCCGCCTTGAAACGCGGGGGACACACGCCGCACGTGCTGGAGGAGGCCTTCTCCTGGCATGTGCGCTACCAGCAGCAGGGCAGCATGTTGCCCCGCAAGCTGAACGTGGCCTCCGTGTAGCGCGAGCGGCCGCTACGACAGGACGTAGTCGTCGCCAGGCACCAGCGCCGGAGGCAGTGGCTCTCCGGCGAGTTCGAGTACCGCGCGTTCGATGGTGCGTGTCATCGCATCGAGTGGCAGATCATTGGCCTCGGTCCCGAAGGGGTCCTCGAGCTCCGCGGTCACGGCGTCGAGCGCGATGAACGTGTACGAGATGAAGACGGAGACGAGCGGCGCGGTCCACCCCAGACTTCCGGCCAACGCGAATGGCAGGATCAGGCTGTAGAGGTAGACCGTCCGGTGCAGCATCACGTCGTACACGTACGGAATGGGCGTCGTGGCGATGCGCTCGCAGCCCCCGATGATTTCGGAAAGACGGTTGAGGTTGTCGTCGAGCGAGGCGGCCAACATGTCGCCAAGGTGTCCCCGCCGCCGCTGCTCCGCGATCCATTCCGCGAGCAGTTGGACGATCCTCGCGGGCTTGTATTGGGCATCCCGTACCCGGTCCCACACCTCGGCGGGGAGCGCCTCGGCATCGGGGTAGGTTCCTCGCAGTTGGTGATTCAAGGTGATGGCGAGCGCCCGGAGAAGCCCACAGACGGCCAGCCGTTCGTCACGAGTCGGCGCGGGAGTAGGCAGCGTGAGGGCTTGCCGCGTGAACGAGCGCGAGACGATCAGCAGCGAGCCCCAGAGCTTGCGGCCTTCCCAGAAGCGCTCGTAGCTGGCGCTATTCCTGAACCCGAGGAAGATGGCCAGCGTCACGCCGAGCAGACCGAGTGGCGCGGGCTCGAGGCGGAAGGAGCGTGAGCCCAGGGATTTGTCGAGGGCCACGACTGCGCACGCCAGGATGAAGAAGAACACGAGCCGCGCGAGGATTCGCGGCACGACCGAGCCGCGCCAGACGAACAACATGCGAAGCCAATGCAATCGAGGACGCACGATCATGGCGCCCGTGTAGCACGGCTTCCTGTCAGTCCCGGCCAGGCTTGTGGGAGATGTTCCGGGCCACCCGACGAGGTAGCGCCAGGATGCATGGAACGGCACGGCGCGGCGTACCCCGAGGGATGTGCCCTCGGAATCGCCGCGCCGTGTGAGCCGCCTTGGGGGCGGGGATCGCTCAGCAGCCGGTGTTGCCGCCGGGGCTGACGCCCAGCATGCTGCAGAAGCGGGTGTAGTTGTTCACGCGGCTCTGCACCTGGCCGGGGTTGCGGCCGCCGCACTCCAGGGCGCCGTTGAT